>MTLC01003482.1_pt1 | contig 32610 bp, 33 predicted proteins | sample 1982451 | NCBI WGS metagenome assembly MTLC01 (sample SAMN05710165, study PRJNA340218) | biofilm metagenome | isolation source: sample SPH anode biofilm adapted to +100 mV | place: USA | collected 2012-02-03 | reverse complement strand
AAACCAAGGCGCGCAAGTTTGAAGGCAGAGGGTAGCTTTGTTGTTTGCAGAGCGCTATAATGCTATACTTATAGTATTAGGGGGCATGACTTATGACAAATGAAGAATTCCAAGCGCTGGTTCTTCAAAAACTGGAAAAGCTGGAATCACTGGAATCAAGTGATGTGGGAGAATTAAAGGCTATCTTAAAACGAATAGAACTGAAAATAGATATTTTGAACCATAGAGCGTGTGCTATCGATGGAGAAATAGATCTTTTGAAAATGACGAAATAAAACTGGCCCTCGGCGCTAATGCCGGGGGTTTGTTTTTAAGGAGATTGCTTCGTCGTGTTGTTCCTCGCAAAGACAAGAGGCTGGCTTTGCGGCAGCAAGCGCGCTTACATTAACAAGCCTTCCTGGGTGTCATTGCGAGCGTAGCGCGGCAATCTTCCCGTGATTATAATACTCAGGAAGTGTTGTATATGGAACGAAAAGGATATATCTATATACTAACCAATTATACACACTCGGTGTTGTATGTAGGTGTTACCAGTAATTTGCAGCGGCGAATTTATCAGCACCGAACGCATTTAATCGCTGGTTTTACTGATCGATATAACGTAGTGATCCTGGTTTATTTCGAGTGCTGTGAAAGTATTCGTGAAGCGATTGCTCGAGAAAAACAGCTTAAAGCAGGCAACCGAGCTAGAAAAGAAGCGCTGATAAATGAGAAAAATCCATATTGGCAAGACCTCTATGCTGAAGTCATGCATTAGGCCCAAAGAGATTGCTTCGTCACTTTGTTCCTCGCAAAGACAAGAGGCTAGCTTTGGTACAGTAGCGTTCTTGCCGTCAACGAGCCTTCCATGGCGTCATTGCGAGCGAAGCGCGGCAATCTCCCTTGCGTAACTTGGGCCATTTTGTTATCTTAAGTTATATAGGACATGACCCTAGCCGAACAAAATCACTGCAAGAAGTAATGCGTGGCGAGATAAGTCAAAGAGTATAAGGGGGATTTCCATGAAAATTCAATCAACCCGTTTTGGCGAACTGGACGTAGCAGAAAATGACGTGATTCATTTTTCCCAAGGCTTGCCGGGATTTCCGGAAGAATATCATTTTGCACTGTTACCACAGGGTGAAGAAAGTCCTTTTTTCTTCCTGCAATCCACGCAGGATCCTAACCTTACTTTTTTACTGGTAGATCCTTTTGCATTCTTTGCGGAATACCATTTTGAAATCGACGACAAGCTAGCATCTCAATTGGGACTGTCCTTGGAACAGCCGCCTATTGCCTTGTGCATTGTGAACGTACCTCAGGGGAAAGCACAGGATATGACGGCCAATCTGAGTGCGCCTATTATTATTAACCGCTTTGCTCGCTTGGGCCGCCAGGTGGTGCTGACCGACACCTCCTATTCCTTGCGGCAGCGTCTGTACATGGCCCAAGAAGGAGGCCAATAACATGCTTGTATTGACACGTAAAGTGGGCAGCCGAATTATTATTGATAACGATATTATAGTGACTGTAGCCGATGTCAAAGGCGACAACGTGCGCCTTGCGATTGACGCTCCTAAAGACATCCGCATTTATCGAGGTGAAATCTATGACGCCATTGTCGCGGAAAACAAACAATCCCCCCTGCCCGCAGGGGAGATTGATTTGAGCCAACTGTCCAAAGGAAAATAGAAAATGGTAATCACAACACAATGTGTGAATAATTAGAAAAATCTCTAACTGGAAGAGGTTTTTCTTTTTTTTTGTCGAAGTAAGAAAATGGTAATTTTAGAAAGGGGTGAAGTACATGCAAATCAAGTCAACTCGTTTTGGTGAATTTGATGTCCCTGAAGATTTGGTAGTTCGGTTCCCGGAAGGGCTTCCCGGTTTTGAGGATCAAAAGCAGTTTGCATTTCTCCCTTACACGGTGGATGAAGACAATAGTCCTTTCGCGTATATGCAGTCAGTGCAGGATCCTGATTTGACATTGCTTTTGGCAGATCCGTTTCTGTTTTTCAAACACTACTCCCTGGATTTGAACGATGAAGACGCAGCGCAGCTAGGCTTAACTGATTCCGAAGAAACTGCAGCTGTCTATGGCGTGGTAGCGGTGCCGGAAAAGATAGACCAAATGACCGTCAACCTCGTAGCTCCGATCGTGGTTAATTGGAAAGAGCAAAAGGGCATGCAAATCGTCTTAAATCGCAGCCCTTATAGCACCAAGCACCGCCTTTTCCCGCTGGGCCTGCCCCAGCAGCAAACGAAGTAATAAGAGGAGTATGATATAAACAGGAGTAGAGGGAGGACTCAATGGAATAGTAATGGGATTGAACAAGAGTTGCGATGAGAATCGGAGGGTGCGAAGGAGAACTTTTTTGAATAGGAAAGAGTCGGTTGCGGTGGTTAGCGTCATTGCGAGCGAAGCGTGGCAATCTCCTGAATTATTATTCTCTTAACGTACCCTCCTTCTACTCACTCTACTCTTGTAAAATACTATTTCTCCTGCGTACCCTCCCGTGACTCCGATTCTCTTGTTCAAATTCTCGTTCCCTTAAAATTTTTCATCTTTTTCGCAAAAAACTCTTAAGTCCATTTTGCATCCTTGCGATATACCTATTGAAACCGGGAACACGGAGCCTAGCCGGCGGCCGACGGTGAAAGCTTCTGCCCACAATAAAGGGCAAGGATGCCCTAAATTGAAAATTCAAGGAGGAAAAAACAATGATTATCAATCACAATTTAGCAGCTATGAACACCTACAACAAGCTGACTGCAAACAATGCAGCTACCAGTAAATCCCTGGAAAAACTTTCTTCGGGTCTGCGCATCAACCGCGCTGGCGACGATGCCGCCGGCTTGGCGATTTCCGAAAAAATGCGCGGACAGATTCGCGGCTTGGACCAGGCTTCTAGCAATGCGGAAGACGGCGTATCGCTGATTCAAACGGCTGAAGGCGCTCTGAGCGAAACCCAGAGCATTCTCCAACGTATGAAAGAGCTGGCTACGCAGGCAGCCAACGATACCAACACTGATTCTGATCGTGCGGAAATCCAGAAGGAAATCAACCAGTTGACTTCGGAAATCAACCGTATCGGCAACACTACTGAGTTTAACACTCAGAAATTGCTTCAAGGCGACGGCAAGCAGAACTTGCAAAATACTTCTATTGCTTCTTTAGCAACGGATGTATCTTTTACTAGCGGAACAACAGCAGTAACGCAGGCCAGCCAAACTACATCGTTTGCGCTTATCGATAGTACTGCAGCAGGTTCCGCAGGATCTGTCAAGTATACGATCGCTGGTCAGGAGTTGACAATTAACTTTGCCTATGATGCGGCTAAAACAAGTGGCAGTGCATCTGTTGGCACCGCAACAGGAACGACTGTTACTATTACCACAAACGGTCTTGCGGCTGCTAGTGTTGATGACAAAGTGGCCGAAGCACTGAACTCCATGATTAAAGCCAACGATTCTTTAAAAGGAAAATATCAAGCATCTGCATCTGGCTCGACAGTAACTTTGGCCGCTGTTGCTGGTAGCGCTGCTGATGGCAAAGATGGAAACATCGGAACCGCGTCAGGAACTACAGCAGGTGCTCTAGCTGCTGGTGGTACCGCTTCCGTCGGTACGACGACATATACTCAAGCGACAGCAACGTTTAATGTTACGGGTATTGATACAGATGCGGAAATAAAAACTCTTGTAGGCAAAGGATTTACCGTAAATGGACAACAAGTCGAGTTTTACAACTCCGATGAAGGTTCATATACTGGTTCGGCTATTGGTGTAAGTATTAGTGCGGCACTAGCTGCGGGTGCAACGCAAGATACTGTTTTGGCAGATACGATTACGGCGACGTTGTCTTCGAAATTAGACGGCGTGAAGGTTGCTAATGCGGCAGGCGTTATTACCTTTACAGACAACACGTATTTAGGTAAAGACGGTAACGGAAAGATGAGTGTTTCCGATGGCGGTGTACAGGAAAAGTACCAAGCTACGTTCCAAGTCGGTGCCAATACAAACCAAAGCATGACGGTTGAAATTCAAGATATGCGTTCGAAAGCGTTGACCGTTGCGGGAACTACTGCAAGCGGAACGGTAACCGCTTCCAATGGCACGGTTGCCAACTACACTGCAGTGTCTGGCGTATCGGACGGAACGAGCAATACGAATGTGGAATTTGCATTAGATGTTTCGTCTTACGAAAAAGCTACGGCAGCCATCAGCGTACTGGATGATGCGATTCAGAGCGTATCGGCCGAACGTTCTAAGCTTGGCGCTTATCAGAATCGTCTGGAGCACACCATTACTAACTTGACCAATACCAGTGAAAACATCTCTTCCGCCGAATCCCGCATTCGCGATGTAGATATGGCGAAAGAAATGATGAGCTACCAGAAAAACAATATTCTGGCTCAGGCTGCTCAGTCTATGCTGGCACAGGCCAACCAACAGCCTCAGAATGTTTTGAAGCTGTTGCAATAAGGTCCAAGATAAAAGGCCAGAGAGAAATCTCTGGCCTTTTTTTTCTGAAAAGAAAAGGTAAGTGGGGAGTATAATGAAACTAGAAAAAGCGCAGAATGGCGAATGGACTCTTGGCGTTCAAGAAGAAAGCAGTCTTTTTAGAGTGCATAGTAAAATCGATCCTAGTGCGGAAGGAAGACTATGGGCTGAACAATTTGAAATGGAAAATAGAACAGCTTATTTTGTTTTAGGCTGCGGATTAGGATATCATATATTAGCATTGCAAAAAAATATACCGCCAGATAGCAAAATTATTGTCGCGGTTTCTGAAGTAGAGATGCAATTGCTATTATCATTGAAAGAGAAGGTTCCGGCACATCTTTTTTCACAGGATATAATTTTATTGTTGAGAAGCATGCAAGAACATAATATGGCGGTTATTTCACACCAGTTTATGTTGAAGCATCAAATCAAAAAACTGAAAGTGTGTCCCTATAGACCCGCAATGAGGTTGGCTCAGAATTTTTATGATAGTTGTCAAGAATCGATAGTGAAGCGGATAGAGCAGACTATGTCTGGGACGTTTAATGTTTTGTTTTGGACGGGAGCGTTGTTTACTAAAAATTTTTGCAAAAATATTGTTCATATTGTTGAGAATCCGGGAATACAAAAGGTTTCTAAATTATTTTCGCAAGAAACTCCTGTCGTAGTGGTAGGGGCGGGACCGTCGTTAGATAAAAATATTCAAGTTTTGAAAGAAATGCGTTCTGACGTTGTGATTATCGCAGCTGGCTCGGCAATGGCAGCTTTGAAGCGAGCGGAAATTGTGCCACATTTTTTGTTCATTGTAGATGCGTGGAGTGCTATGTTTGATGCAGTGAAAGACTCGGTAAATTCCCAAACGGTCTTGATTGCTAATTATGTTACCAATGAACAAGTAATAGATGTATATCCTGGTAAGAAAATATTTGTTCTATCCAATGATGTTCCTCCTTTAACAGCTTTGCGAAAATATTTGCCGAAAACGGAGAATCTAAGTCATGCGATAAGTGTTTCTACATTAGCAGTTGATTTTGCGCAAGCATGTGGGTCAACTAAAGTTATTTTAGTAGGTCAAGATTTATCATTTCCCTACGGAAATAAGCAGCAGCATGCGTTAGGAGTGGAAACGGCTGCGTACGAGGGAGAAAGTTTAATGATAGAAGGGTATGAAGGCGGGCTAGTTTCTACCGATGCTTCTTTGAAATTAGTAATTGACTTTTTTAATGCTTATGTTCAAACTCATCCTCATGTTGATTTTATTAATGCAACAGAAGGCGGTGCTAAAATTCAAGCAATGCGTCAGGCCTCGCTGCGTTCTGTAGCCGAAAGCGAAGGCGTTTTAGGCAAGTCCTGGGGAGAAAAAACGGATCGAAAAATTCAAGAATTGATTTTTTCGTATAAACCAAGAAAATTAGGGTTAATCTGCAAAGAACTTTTTGAGTTGGAAAATAGCGTGGCTGTTTTTGGAGAAAATATGAAAAACCTAGTTTCTTTAGTTGCTACTATGGAGCTGAAAAGCCAATACGAAGCATATAAAGAGAGATTTACTAACTTGAAAAATTCTAAAGCTATGGAAATTTTAGAACATGTAGTTACGCCTCGTATGCAAGCTGTCGCTTTTTATGAACAAGAAAAGGAGACGACAATGCAAGAAATTGTTTCTATGTATGAAGGTGTAGCAAAAAATGTAGAATGTTTTTGCTGCGAAATTGTGGAATATTTGAAAAAAGTGCAGATGGAGATAAAGGAGAAAACATATCGTGGAAAATGAGGCAAAAGAGCTGCAAGAATGGATTGCTCTTTATAAAAAAGCTTATCTAGTAGCTGAAGATGAAAAAATATCTAAAATTTTAATCCATCTTTTTTCGGCCATAGAAAAATGTTTTCCATGGATAACGATAGAATTAGGAGGTGATGTGGCACAACAAATGTTGCTTGCGATGATGAAAGCCATGGAAAATAAAGATTTTGTTCAAATTCATGATTTATTAGAGGTTAATTTGGTGCCGTTAATAATTCAGGGAAGGATAGTCTTAGAAAGAGGAACTGCAAATGAAACCTAGAATACTGATAACAGGTGCCGATGGCTTTATTGGCTCGCATTTGACGGAGTATTTGGTACGTAGAGGATACAACGTTAAGCCCTTCGTCTTATATAATTCGTTTAATTACTGGGGATGGCTGGAAGAAACTCCGGCAGAGATTAAAAAGGAACTTGAGGTATTTTCCGGTGATGTGCGCGATCCATACGGCGTGAAAAAAGCGATGGAGGGTTGCAACGCGGTGCTGCACTTGGCGGCATTGATTGCGATTCCCTACTCGTATCATTCTCCGGATACCTACGTCGATACGAATATCAAAGGCACTTTGAATATACTGCAGGCAGTGCGCGAACTGGGGGTTGAGAAGGTGGTGCAGACTTCCACCAGCGAAGTGTATGGAACGGCCCGTTATGTGCCGATTGATGAAGCGCATCCGCTGCAGGGGCAGTCTCCTTATTCAGCGACGAAGATCGGCGCGGATCAGTTGGCTATGTCCTTTTATAATTCCTTTCAAACTCCGGTGGCGATTATTCGTCCCTTTAACACCTATGGACCTCGGCAATCAGCGAGAGCCGTCATTCCAACGATTATTTCTCAAATTGCCAGCGGCAAGAAGCAGATTAAATTGGGGGCCTTGGCACCTACGCGTGACTTTAATTATGTGGCCGATACGGTGCGCGGTTTTGAAGCGGTTTTAAAATCGGAAAAAGCAATCGGAGAAGTTATTAATATAGGCAGTAATTATGAAATTACCATCGGCGAAGCCGCGGCGCTTATTGCGGAGGTCATGGGAGAAAAGGTTGACTTTATTACCGATGAGGAGCGGTTTCGGCCGGAAAAGAGTGAAGTAGAGCGCCTTTGGGCAGACAATAGGAAGGCGAAAGAGCTTCTAGGCTGGGAACCTCAGTTTGCGGGCAAAGAAGGCTTGCGGCGAGGTTTGCAGGAAACCGCGGCTTGGTTTATGGATTCGAAAAATCTGCATCTTTATAAAACGGATGTGTATAATATATGAATAAGATAGAAAAGACGGAAAAACTGAATATCAAAGCACTGCTGCAGGCACTGAAGAAAGTGGTTGTGACAGAAAAGGAGTTTGTGCCCCTTCATGAGCCGTGTTTTGCAGGACATGAATGGCAGTATGTAAAAGAATGTCTGGATACAGGCTGGGTTTCTTCGGTGGGCCAGTATGTAGACTTGTTTGAGGAAAAACTGGCGGAATATACTGGCGTCAAGAGGGCTGTGGCGGTGGTGAACGGTACGGCGGCACTTCATATTTCGCTCTTGGCTACTGGCGTTGCCCAGTATGACGAGGTGCTGATGCCAGCGCTGACCTTTATTGCGACTGCCAATGCGATCAGTTACTGCGGGGCGGTGCCTCATTTTGTGGACAGCGAGTATGCGACGTTGGGTATAGATCCGGTGAAACTACGTTCTTATTTACAGGATATTGCCATTATCCGGAATGGCGCTTGCTATAATCGTCAGAGCGGACGCCGTATGCGGGCGGTGGTACCGATGCATACCTTTGGGCATCCGGTGGATTTGGATGAAATGGTGGCTGTTTGCGAGGAATTCCAACTGGTGTTAATCGAAGATGCCGCAGAATCACTGGGCTCTTTTTACAAGGGAAAGCATACTGGTAACTGGGGCTTAGTCTCGGCAGTCAGCTTTAATGGCAACAAAATCGTCACCACCGGCGGCGGCGGAGCGGTATTGACGAACGATGAAGAATTAGGAAAAAAAATCAAGCATTGGACAACGCAGGCCAAGGTGCCGCATCGCTGGGAATTTTTCCATGATGCCATAGGCTATAATTATCGCTTGCCCAATATCAACGCCGCCTTGGGCTGTGCCCAACTGGAGCAGCTTCCAAGTTTTGTGCTAGCTAAACGCAAGGTGGCAGAACAATATAAACAGGCCTTTATGAAAGTCAAAGGTGTTACTTTTTTTTCCGAACCTGCCTATGCACAGAGTAACTATTGGCTGAATGCGATTTTATTAGACCGGGATACGGCCTTCTGTCGTGATGAGGTACTGCAGGCTGTTAATGATGCAGGAATTATGATACGCCCTGTGTGGAAGTTGATGTATACCTTGCCGATGTATGAGAAATGTCCGCGCATGGAGTGCCCTGTAGCGGAAGATATTGCGAAACGGCTGCTTAATATTCCTAGCAGTGCGAATTTATGAGGCAGGTGAAACTATGAAAACGATTTGTGTAGTGACAGGAACACGAGCGGAGTATGGCTTGCTATTGCCGTTATTGCGAGCCTTAAATGAGGATACAGAGTTTTGCTTGCAACTGCTTGTTACAGGGGCTCATTTGTCGCCGGAGTTTGGCTTGACCTATCAGCAAATTGAAGCGGATGGCTTTTCGATTAGTGCTAAAGTGGATATGCTTTTGTCCAGCGGCAGTGCTGTGGGTATGGCGAAGTCGCTCGGTGTGGCGGTTCTGGGCTTGGCAGAGGAATTAAATCGCTTGCAGCCAGATTTGGTATTGATCCTGGGGGATCGGTATGAGATGTTGGCGGTGGCCCAGACAGCCTTGCTTCTTGGAATTCCCCTGGGGCATATTCACGGGGGGGAGCGAACCGAAGGGGCTGTTGATGAAAGCATTCGGCATGCAATTACCAAAATGGCGCATCTTCATTTTACGGCTGCTGAAGAATATCGCTGCCGGGTAATACAGATGGGGGAACAACCGGGACAGGTTTATACTGTAGGCGCCCTCGGACTTGATTCGATAAAGAAAATTCCACTCTTGGCAAAAGCAGAGCTTGCCAAGAGTCTTTCCTTTACCTTTCGGAGCTTGAATTTTTTAGTGACATATCATCCGGAAACATTGCTGACGGAGAAGGAAAATCAAATAGCAGTAGAAGCCTTGTTGGCAGCTCTTGACGAATTTCCGGAGGCTGGGGTGCTGTTTACAGGAGCCAATGCAGATGTTGGCGGTGCAAGGGTTAATGAACGCTTGCAGCAGTACACCCAAGCACATCCGTCACGCGCAGCGTTTCACATGTCTCTAGGCCAGCAGAGATATTTCAGCGCAGTACAGTATGCGGATATGGTTTTGGGGAATTCCTCTAGCGGAATTTTGGAAGTGCCCTTTTTTGGTAAGCCAACCGTGAACATAGGAGAGCGGCAAAAAGGACGGCTGCGGGTACCGTCCATCTTGGACTGCCAAGCCTCAAAAGAGAAAATTATTGAGACCATAAAAAAGGCGCTGGAGCCTGCTTTTCAAGAAAGACTGGCAATGGAAAAAACAAAATGTACATACAGGGATGGCAGTGCGGCGCAGCAGATTTTGACTGTATTGAAACAGCCGTTCCCCAAAAGAGAATTATTGCGGAAATCTTTTCATGATATCTCGTTTGAAAGTCTCAAATCAAAATAAGCTGGATTGGGAGCGGCAAAATGGTACAACAAGAAAAAAGAAAGACATACATTATTGCCGAGGCTGGCGTGAACCATAATGGCTCTTTAAAAATTGCAAAAAAAATGGTGGATACCGCGAGTCAAGCGGGCGCAGATGCCATTAAATTTCAAATGTTTAAAGCAGAAAAACTGGTGACGAAAAAGGCGCCGTTGGCGGCATACCAGAAAGATGCTTTACAGGCAACACGGCGCTCTCAGTTTGAGATGCTGAATCGTTTAGAACTGTCATGTGAAGAGTTTCTGCAATTGCAAGAGTACTGTCAAGAGAAAATAGAGTTTTTGGTTACTCCCTTTGATGAGGAAAGCTTGCAGTTTCTTGTTGAAAAATGCAAATTAACACAACTGAAAATTTCTTCTGGTGACTTAACGAATCTGCCGTTTTTGCTGCAAGCTGCCAAGACCGGTTTGCCTGTTATTTTGTCGACAGGCATGGGAACTGTTGGTGAAATTGAACAAGCGTTGATGATTTTGGCCTATGGATATTCTTTGGGCGAAGCGAAAGAAACTGTATTTTCATGGGATGCTGTGAAGGATGTTTATTTTTCAGAGGCAGGCCAGCGAACCTTGCAGCAGAAGGTCAGCTTGCTTCATTGCACCACGGAATATCCGGCTCCAGTAAGTGAAGTAAACCTTTTGGCGCTGGCGACGATGAGGGAAACCTTTGGGCTGTCTGTTGGTTATTCCGATCATACGGAAGGAAACACGATTGCTATTGGCGCTGTGGCGCTGGGATCGTGTATTGTTGAAAAGCATTTTACCTTAGATAAGACTTGGGAGGGTCCTGATCATAAGGCATCCTTAGAGCCCGGCGAACTCGAGCATTTGATTCGTTCCATTCGACAAATTGAATTGGCATTGGGGCATGGGCGTAAGCTGCCGGGGGCTTGCGAGCAAAAGAACCGGATCGCGGCGCGCAAAAGTTTGGTAGCGGCGAAGTCAATTCAGGCTGGCGAATGTTTTTCCATAGAAAACTTAACTGTGAAACGACCTGGGCATGGTGTTTCTCCTGCGGCGTATTGGGCCTATCTGGGACAACTGGCACAGAAGAATTATGATGAGGATGATTTGATATGAGCCGGAAAGAGACTCCTGTGGCTATCATTGGCGCAGGGGGGCATGCCAAAGTATTGCTGGATGCGTTATTGTTGACGAAGAGAAATGTAGTTGCTTTGGTTGAAAAAGATGGAATTGGGACAACCGAGATTTTGGGCGTGCCGGTGATTGAAGAAAGGGAGTTCTTTTGTCGATATAAACCATGTAGTGTGTTAGTAGTCAATGGTCTTGGCTCAACAAAGAGGCTATGCGCTCGTCAGAAAGTTTACGAACGCTTTTGCGCTTTAGGTTACTCCTTTACGGCTGTGGTTCATCCGAGCGCGACTGTTTCACCGCATTGTGAATTAGCTTCCGATGTGCAGGTTATGGCAGGGGCGATTATTCAAGTTGGTTGCAAGGTTGAGAGCAATACAATTATTAACACTCGAGCGTCTATTGATCATGACTGTCAGATTGGCCGCCATGTACATATTGCACCGGGAAGTGTAGTGTCAGGGGGAGTGGTCATTGGCGGGAATACCCATGTTGGAACTGGCACTGTAATTATACAGGGAATTAATATTGGTGAGCATGTATTGATAGCCGCAGGAGCAGTTGTGATTGCAAACATTCCAGACCAATACTGTGTTAGAGGTGTTCCGGCACGCTATTATAGAGATGAAGATGAATTTTACTGAGGTGAGAACATGTATAAAAAACCACAATCAATAAAAGAAAGTCGTTACGAGTTAGCTGATTTGGAAGCCTATTATGGCTTACCGCAGGAAGTTGTGTTCTGCAAAAAATGTGTAATTTCAAATCAAAGACCTAATTCTGCGGTTGAATATCAACATACGAAAGATAGTAAAAAAACGACAATTCATTTTGATGAACAAGGCGTTTGTGATGCTTGTCGACTAGGGGAAGAAAAGAAAACGACAATTGATTGGAACCTACGTGAAAAAGAGCTACGGGAGCTTTGTGATCGTTTTCGTAAAAATGACGGAAGCTATGACTGTTTGGTTCCGGGGTCTGGCGGGAAAGACAGCTTTTATGCTGCACATAAGCTAAAGTATGAATATGGGATGCATCCGTTAACCGTGACTTGGGCGCCCCATATGTATACTGACTGGGGATGGAAAAACTTTCAGGCGTGGCTCCATGCCGGATTTGATAACTACCTATGTACACCGAACGGCAGAGTGCATCGCCTCTTGACTCGCTTGGCTGTGGAAAACCTTTTTCATCCATTTCAACCGTTTATTATTGGACAAAAAGCATTAGCTCCTAAAATGGCGGCTTTATTCAATATTCCCCTTGTTTTTTATGGGGAAAACGAAGCGGAATATGGCAATCCGATTCAAGATACGACTACGGCGCAACGGGATTGGTCCTATTTTACAGCGGAAGACAAGAATGAAATATGTTTAGGCGGAACTTCAGTAGCAGATCTGCAGAATTTCTTCGGACTTGATACAAGCGATTTGCAGCCGTATTTGCCGGAAAATCCTGAAAAATTGGCCAAAGTCGGGGTTCAAGTACATTACCTTGGTTATTATTTAAAATGGCATCCCCAGGAATGTTATTATTATGCTGTTGAAAATGGTGGATTTCAAGCTTCGCCCGAAAGAACTCCTGGGACGTATAGTAAATACAACAGTATTGATGATAAGATCGATGATTTTCATTATTATACAACATATATCAAGTTTGGTATTGGTCGAGCAACGTATGATGCAGCGCAAGAAATACGTAATGAAGAAATAACCCGTGAAGAAGGAATCGCACTTGTTAAAAAGTTTGACGGTGAGTTTCCACAGCGATTTTCCGAGGAGATTTTTAACTATCTTAGCATTTCTCCCAAAGAGTTTCCTGTGGCCGCAAATATGTTTGAAGCGCCTATTATAGATAAAGATTATTTTATGGATCTTGCCGATCAATTCCGCTCACCGCATCTATGGAAAAAAGAGAATGGGCAATGGAAATTGCGCCATACAGTATTTCAGGCATAGCTGGAGTAGAAAATGAAAAATATCCGTTTAATTGCACGTCTTGATGTAAAAGGTCCTAACTTGATCAAGGGCGTTCATCTGGAGGGACTGCGGAAAATCGGTAATCCGAATGAGTATGCGGTTCGCTATTATGAGCAAGGTATTGATGAAATTATTTACATGGATATTGTGGCAAGCCTATATAATCGCAATGGCTTGTTGGATGTAGTAAAAGAAACGACAAAATCCGTATTTGTGCCCATTACGGTCGGTGGAGGAATTCGATCTCTGGATGATGTGGAAGCCGCCTTGAAGGCTGGAGCTGACAAGGTAGCTGTAAATACGGCGGCTATCAAAAATCCTGAACTGATTAGTGAGATTGCTAAACGCTTTGGGTCTCAGTGTATGGTTTTATCCATTGAAGCCATTAAAACAGGCGCAGCAACATGGGAAGCATTTTATGACAACGGCAGAGAACGAACCGGTGTAGACGTTGTAGACTGGGCTCAACGAGGAGTGGAAATGGGAGCTGGCGAGATTCTGCTGACTTCGATTGACCAGGAAGGTACAGCGCAAGGTTTTGATTTGGCATTAATCCAAGCGGTTTCTACCCATGTAGGTGTACCTGTGATTGCCAGCGGCGGTATGGGGCAGCATCAACATTTGGCGGATGCAGTCAAGCTGGGAGCTGCGGACGCTATTGCGATGGCTCATGTATTGCATTATGGGAAACTGAGTGTTTCAGAAATTCGAAACGAGGCCTGTCGGCAGGGAATCTGTGTCAGAGGTTGCGGAAAATGAACAAGAATGTTGTAGTGGTTGATTACGGAATTGGCAATGTGCTCAGCGTGATGAGGGCATTTGCGCATTGTGGGGCAGAGGTCGTATTATCGGCAGAACCACATGTAATAGAACAGGCGGATCGTCTTGTATTGCCAGGCGTAGGTGCATTTGCTGATGGAATGCAAGGTTTGCGCGATAGAGGTGTTGTTGATAGTATCCGCGAATTTTGTAAGGCCAACAGGCCTTTTTTGGGTATATGCCTAGGAATGCAGATGATGATGGATTTGAGCGAAGAATTTGGACTTCACGAGGGGCTTGGCCTTTGTGAAGGAAAAGTAGTCAAAATTCCTGATAGGGATATTTGGGGGCATGTCCATAAAGTGCCGAATATTGGTTGGTATGCCTTGAAAAATCCCAAAGGAGTAGAGTGGAAGAACACTATTTTAGTTGACTTTATTGATCATGAGCCGGAAGTGTATTTTGTTCATTCCTATAAGGCCAGTCCGAATCATGCAGAGAACTATACTGCCTATTATGAGTATGGCGGGCATGAAATAACAGCAATGATTGCGCAAAACTATATGTATGGCTGTCAGTTTCATCCAGAGAAAAGTGGAGAAACCGGGCTGCATATGATTCGACGGTTTCTTGAATTGTAAGTTGAGGGAAGAGGGGGGCGCAAATGATGGATAACTTTATGGTTGCAAGAAAAGAGATTGTTTTTGATGTTATGCGCCAAATTGACGATAACTCTCTGCAAATTGTTCTTGTTGTAGATGAGACAGGCCAATTGTGCGGTACTGCTACTGACGGAGATATCCGCAGGGCTATCTTGCGTGGAATCGACTTGCATCGGACATCGATTGCTTCTATCATGAATGCCAAGCCGCACGTTGCTAATCTTGGCGATAGCCGAGATAAGATATTAGCGACGATGAGATCTTATAAAATACGACAAATTCCCATCGTGGATTCGGAGGGGCGAGTAGTACAACTGGCGACGATGGATCATTTATTGAGTACGCCAGCGTATTCGAATCAAGTAGTGATTATGGCAGGTGGGTTAGGCAGTCGGCTGGGGGAATTGACAAAAAACTGTCCCAAACCCTTACTGAGCGTAGGAGGAAAGCCAGTTTTAGAGACGATTGTTGAGAACTTTAAAACTTATGGTTTTTCAAATTTTATTTTTTCGGTGAACTATAAAGCCGAAATGATAGAAAAATATTTTGCAGATGGCAGTGCTTATGGCGTAAATATATCCTATATACGGGAAGAAAAACGCTTGGGAACAGCTGGGTCGTTAGGACTTTTAAGCGAACCTCCCGTAGAGCCGTTCATTGTCATAAACGGGGATGTACTGACACGTGTAAATTTTGAGCATTTGTTGCAGTTTCACTTAGCTCAAAATTCGGTAGCGACAATGGGGGTTCGCGAGTATTCTATTCAAGTTCCCTATGGGGTGGTAGAGACGCAGGGAGCCAATTTGAAAAGGATTAAGGAAAAACCGGTGCATCGGCATTTTGTCAGTACCGGTATTTATGTTTTGAATTCAGAGGTGTTGCAATATGTACAGAGAAATGAATATTTGGACATGCCGGTGCTGTTTGAACGGCTGTTGCAGAAAAACAAGAAAGCAACTGTTTTTCCGGTGAATGAATACTGGATGGATATTGGGCAAAAAGAAGATTTAGAGGCGGCTAATTCTTCCTATAAGGAGATTTTTTTGTCATGATTAATGGAAAAAGTGTCTTGGCTGTGATTCCTGCTCGCGGGGGAAGCAAGCGCGTGCCGCATAAAAACAGTCGCTTGTTGTTGGGGAAACCTTTGATTGTTTATTCGATTGAAGCGGCTGTCCAATCAAGGTATATCGATGAAGTAGTCGTCTCGACAGATGATGCAGAGATTGCCGAGCTTGCCAAAAAGGCGGGGGCGAGTGTTCCTTTTATGCGGCCGGCGGAATTAGCGACAGATGAAGCTAGTTCTGTAGATGTAGTGTGTCATGCCTTGCAGTATTATCAAACTGAAACAGCGACATCCTTTGATTTTATTATTCTTTTGCAGCCTACGTCACCGCTAAGGAGGAGCGTTCATATTGATCAAGCGTTTGAGCAGCTAAAGAAAAATCATGCAGAGGCAGTTGTTTCAGTATGTGAAGCAGAACATAGTCCGTTATGGGCTAATCAACTTCCAACAGATGGGTCCATGGCTGATTTTCTTTCTCTTGAGAAAAAGAATACGCGCAGCCAGGATTTACCATGTTATTACCGTCTGAATGGCGCGATTTATATTTGTGATACTTTGCGATTTCTTCAAGAGAAGAATTTTTTTATCTCCGATCATATTTTTGCGTATCGCATGGAGCAACTGGAATCCGTTGATATTGATACAGAACTAGATTTTATTGTATGTGAAGCTATTTTGAATCATATGAAACCAGCTAATGGGAAAAGGGGATAAGGAGGCTTGGCCGGTGGATTGCAATGAGAAATTAGTATTGGCAGAAGAACTGGAGCTGCAAGGCGATTTTGAGAGTGCCAAGACTTTATATATAAATTTATTGTCTCAACAAGGGCCAGAGATTGGAAAGATTTATTTCGAGTTTGCGCGGTTTTTATTTCGCCAGCAACATTATGCGGAAGCCTTACAGATGTTAGTTAAGGCTTATGAGGAACAGTATGAACAAGAAGAAATTTTAACAATTATTGATGAGGCATATTATCTTCCTAATTTGCAAACCTTACAAAAGCGTTTTAAAATGAATGTTAACGCATTAAAAAGAAAAGTTCCAAGTTTTGAGGCTGTTTCTTTTAATGCACTGCAACTTAAGTTTATTCCTTGTACAGATAGTTCATATTATATCTTTTCACTTGAAACAAAAACGTTTTTGGGTGTTTTTAATGAAGATGCACAAATTGATAAGGAAACCATAGTAGAGCTGTTTCCCTTTATCATCAATGTTTGCGCTTCATCTGTCCTAATAGATATACTGGAAAAAGCAAATAATCAAAAAATATTTCTGGTATATGAAAATATTGATAAATTCATTCCGTTTCTTCAAATAATATCAACAGAAATTATCGCCGATAGTAGAGCGATTTTTGTTTTTACAGTTTGTGATGTTGTTAATTATTGGCGAGCCTATGGGCCTAAGCGGGTTATTAATCTTGGTGAAGAGGAGGGGGATATTGCTGAACTGATTCGCTTCCAAAATCGTTTGCAGGCGGAAGATTGCGCGGAAAAAATAAGAGAAGTATATCATTTTAGACAGCACAATGCATTTAAAAATAAGGAAACGGTTCAGACTTGGCGAAAATGCAAGAAAGATAGTTTGTTGTCTTTTTGTATCCCTACCTATAATCGTGGAAGTAGAGCCTTGGCATGTGTTGAACATATTTTACGGTTTTCAAGTGAGCAGATTGAAGTTGTTGTTTTTGATAACGGCTCAGAAGATCCAGAAGGAGCTTACCAACGTTTAGCGCAGATCAAGGATTCTCGTTTACATTATTTCCGTAACAATGAAAATGTTGGTTTTGCGAAAAATTGGTACAAAACAATGGAATACGCGAGTGGTAAATATGTTTTTATATTAAGTGATGAAGATTTGGTTAACTTAGACAGCGTGCCAGCTTTGCTGGAACGTTTGAAGCATATGAAGGGGATTTCTGCCATTCGTGGTTCCATGAAACCAGCGGCGTCAGGTTTGTCAAATGTGACGGCGATGAATGTAGGCAAGTTTACGCGAGGTTTTGATGCGTTGGTTCATTGCGCCTTTTACTTTAGCTACATTTCTGGCAGCATTTATAATCGTGAAAGAATTATTTCGAATAAGTTGTTTGAACGGCTTGCTTGCAATTTAGAGAAGCATGCCATTTATCCGCATCTTTTCTTGGAAGCGTTGCTGTGTACGGCAGGAGATTATCTGGTATTATCGGATATTTTGGTTTTTGAAGGAAAAGCGGAGAGCTCATCGGATTCTGTTATGAATCCTAATAGCCTGGCTTATTCTTACGAAGGCAGGGTGACGCAGCATAATTTATTTACTGAAGCGATTACAGAGGCTTATCAGCATATGAAAAGGAAAAATGAGAATGAACTAGCAATCTTGTATTTGAATATTTGCAGTAGATTAGTAAATGCTGTGATTCGTATTAATGGATGGTATTATAAGCAGCAAGGGCGTGATGTAGGACTATTAATTCAAGACTCGTATTATCAATGCCTAGCAACAGCTGGAGCGCTCTTTAATGAAACATATATAAAAAAAGAGCTTGCGCTTCATATTAGAAAACTGTTTCAGCCTAAAGAGGATTGAAGGTTCATGAGGAGGATGTAGGAGTGAAAGCAGTGATCTTGGCAGGCGGGTTTGGAACGCGTATCAGTGAAGAGTCTCATCTAAAGCCAAAGCCTATGATCGAAATAGGCGGCAAGCCCATTCTATGGCATATTATGAAAATGTATTCTCATTATGGATTCAATGAGTTTATTATATGTTGCGGCTACAAAGGTTATTGTATAAAAGAATATTTTGCACATTACTTTTTGCATGAATCCGATGTGACCTTTGATTTTAGCAATGGCAATCAGCAGGTAGTACACCATCATTATGCAGAACCTTGGAAAGTTACTCTTGTTGATACGGGGCTTCGTACTATGACCGGTGGTCGGGTTAAACGTATTCGGCAATACATCAATAATGAACCATTCATGTTGACGTACGGCGATGGTATTAGCGATGTTAACATTGCTAATTTGGTTGCGTTTCATAATGAACAAGGCCGATTGGCGACAGTAACGGCGGTGCAGCCGTCAGGTCGTTTTGGCGCACTTGATTTTTCCTCTAGGGATATTGTGAAAGGGTTTCAGGAGAAACCGCAGGGCGATGGCGGCTGGATTAACGGCGGTTTTTTTGTGTTGCAGCCGGAAGTGTTTAACTATATCGACGATGATTCGACTGTCTTTGAAAGAAAGCCATTGGAGAAATTGGCGCAGGATGGCCAATTGGCGGCTTATCGGCATCAAGGATTCTGGCAGCCCATGGATACCTTGCGTGACAAAGAAGGATTGGAGACCTTGTGGCAAAAGCAACAAGCACCGTGGAAGACCTGGGCTTGAGCGGGGGGAAGAGAATGGCATCTTTTTGGCAAGGGAAAAAAATCTTTGTTACCGGACATACTGGTTTTAAAGGAGCATGGCTGTCTTTGTGGCTTATGCAGTTGGGAGCCGACGTAACCGGCTATGCTTTGCGGCCGCCGACCAATCCGAACCTCTTTGAACTTTGCTTTTTAGAGGACAGCTTACATTCTTATATTGGTGATGTGCGGGATTATGGACAGTTGCTTCAGACTATGCAGCAAGCATCTCCGGATATTGTGTTTCATTTGGCGGCGCAGCCATTAGTACAGGAGTCATATAGAAACCCTGTCGAAACGTATGCTGTCAATGTCATGGGAACCGTAAATCTGCTGGAAGCTGTGCGGCAAGTAGCTTCTGTGCGTGCTGTCGTTAATATCACTACAGACAAGTGCTACGAGAACAAGGAATGGCTATGGGGATATCGTGAGAACGAGCCACTGGGAGGCTATGATCCGTATTCCAACAGTAAAGCCTGCGCAGAGTTGGTTACATCCGCCTTCCGTAGTTCTTTTTTTAATCTGCAGGATTACGAGCGACATGGCATCGCTGTTGCGACAGCAAGGGCGGGCAATGTGATTGGCGGTGGCGATTGGGCGGCAGATCGTCTTATTCCCGACTTTATTCGGGCGTTCAGTTCCGGGCAGAAAATACAAATTCGGAATCCGCAGGCTATTCGCCCCTGGCAATATGTTCTTGAACCGTTAAAAGGCTATCTTATGCTGGCGGAGCGGCTTTATACAGATGGGACGGCTTATGCTGAAGGCTGGAATTTCGGACCGGAAGACAGTGATACTAAACCAGTGGAGTGGATTGTAAAGAAATTGTGCCAGCTATGGGGTGAAGGTGCCGCTTATGCAATTGATAACGGCGAACATCCGCATGAAGCTAATTATTTAAAGCTTGATTGTTCAAAAGCCAAGACACGGTTGAAGTGGCAGCCGAGGTGGTGTTTGCAGGAGGCTTTGGAACGTATTGTAGAGTGGAATAAAGCGTATCGGACTCAACAAGATATGAAGGATATTTGCCTAACGCAGATTACTGATTATATGAAAGCGCGGGGTTGTTAGTCAATGTGTGAGCAAAAGGAAGAACAAACTTTACGTCGGGACGTACTGGAGGCTGCGAAACGTTATTATGAAGCGGTATATAAGCCGAAAAAGGATTTTACGCCAGGTGACCGCATATCGTACGGTGGGCGGGTATTTAACGAGCACGAGATTTTGAATCTTGTAAGTTCGTCGCTGGACTTTTGGCTGACAACAGGCAACTATGCCGAGCAGTTTGAAAAAGAGTTCGCTGCTTTTCTAGGAGTGAAATATTGTTCTCTGACCAATTCAGGCTCTTCCGCTAATCTTTTGGCCTTTATGGCTCTTACTTCACACAAGCTTGGTGAACGCCGCATCAAGCGTGGCGATGAAGTCATTACGGTGGCAGTGGGTTTTCCAACGACCGTGGCACCGATTATTCAATATGGTGCGGTGCCGGTCTTTGTTGATGTCACCATCCCACAATATAACATTGATGTTACGCAATTAGAAGCAGCGCGGTCTAAAAAGACGAAAGCCGTTATGATTGCGCATACGATGGGGAACCCGTTCGGGTTGCAGGCTGTAAAAGAGTTCTGCGATAAATATGATTTATGGTTAGTGGAAGACAATTGTGACGCTCTTGGCAGCCAGTATTTTTATAAAGGAGAATGGCGTTATACTGGTACCATCGGCCATATTGGGACGTCAAGCTTTTATCCGCCTCATCATATGACTATGGGGGAAGGCGGCGCCGTGTATACCGATGATGTGCAGCTAAAAAGATTAGTTGAATCCTTCCGCGACTGGGGCCGAGATTGCTGGTGTCCATCCGGCAAGGATGATACCTGCAAGCATCGCTTTAACCAGAAATTTGGGGAATTGCCATTTGGCTATGATCATAAATATGTATATGCGCATTTTGGTTATAACCTGAAGGTAACTGATATGCAGGCTGCGATTGGCTGTGCGCAATTGCCTAAAATGCCAGCTTTTATTGAGACTCGTCGAAACAACTGGGAGCAGTTGCTTCGTGGCTTGTCAGGCTTAGAGGATGTGCTGGAATTGCCGGAAGCGGAGAAAAATGCTAAACCAAGTTGGTTTGGCTTCCTAATAACGGTAAAGGAAAACGCACCGTTTACACGTGATGAACTAGTTGCACATCTGGAAGCGAATAATATTCAGACGCGCATGCTGTTTGCTGGAAATTTGCTCAAGCATCCTTGCTTTGATGAAATGAGACAAAGCGGTAATGGCTACCGAGTTGTTGGCGAGCTTGCTAATACAGACCGAATTATGAATAGAACTTTTTGGATTGGTGTTTATCCAGGTATGCAAGAAAGAATGATTGATTATATGGTTCAAACAATAAGAAGGTTTGTAAAACCATGAAAGTTCTAGTGACAGGGGCAACTGGCTTTGTAGGAGCCTGTTTGGTTCGACGTTTAGTTGCGCAGGGTTATGATGTGCATATTTTGGTTCGAAAGCACTCAAATCTTTGGCGGTTGCAGGACGTAATGAATCACGTGCACCGTTACCTGGTTGATTTGCGTGATGTTGAGGTCTTAGATAAGACTGTTCGGAAGGTTAAACCAGATGCTGTTTTTCATATGGCTACCTATGGCGGATTTTCATTTCAAACCGACAGGGAGGCTATTTTCGACGCGGATTTTTTTGGCACAGTAAATTTATTACAGTCATGTGAAAAGATGGGGTTTGATTATTTCGTTAATACCGGAAGCTCATCTGAATATGGACTGAAGTCAATGCCCATGAAAGAAAACGATGTGCTATGTCCAATAGGCGATTATGGAGTAGCAAAAGCAGCAGCGACACTATTTTGTCAATCAGAAGCGATACAAAAAAAATTACCAATTATTACAGCGAGATTATTTTCGCCATATGGATGTTGGGATGATTCGAAACGGTTTATTCCTTATTGCATTAAGTCGCTACTTAGAGGTGAACCTGTTGAGTTGGCAATGCCAACGGCTGTTCGGGATTATGTGTTTATTGAAGATGTGCTTGATTTTTACCAGATGATTTTGGAGGGAAAGGTGCACGCTGGTATTTATAATATAGGAAGCGGTCAACAAGTTTCTATTGGAGAAGTGGCAGAATGCATTGCAGTTTCAATGGGCTTTTTAGCATCTTTTGCGACGCTGTCTGTTACCCCTAAAAGAACAGAGTCTCCATGCTGGGTAGCTGATATTTCATTGGCGCAAGCTACAGGGTGGAATCCGAAGACAAGTCTTGAACAGGGAATTCGGAAAACAATTTTATGGATGCAGGAACAACTACATTTGTATCCCTAAGCGAGGTGAATGACATGAAACTATCAGATTACGTTATAGATTTTATACGAAAGCAGGGCGTGCAACATATTTTTGAGTTTATTGGTGGAGCGATTGTGCATCTATTGGACTCTACGTATGGTCGTGACGATGTTCAATGTGTTTCGATGCATCATGAGCAAGGGAGTGCGTTTGCTGCGGAGGCTTATGCGCGTGTCAATGGAAACTTGGGAGTTGCAATGGCTACGAGCGGACCTGGAGCGCTTAATATGGTAACTGGCATTGGCAGTTGCTATTTTGACTCTGTTCCGTGCTTGTTTATTACTGGACAAGTGAACACTTATGAATATAAATTTGACAGGCCTGTTAGGCAAGTCGGCTTTCAAGAGACCGATATAGTATCTGTTGTTAAGCCGATTGCCAAATATGCAGTTATGGTACTAGAATCGGCAGATATCCGCTACGAACTTGAAAAAGCAGTCTACTTGGCTCAAGAGGGACGAAAGGGGCCAGTCTTGCTCGATATTCCTATGGACGTTCAACGTGCTGAGATTGAACCGGAATGTTTGAGAAGCTTTTTTGATTCAGATGAGTATAAATTGATGAGTTTCAAAGCAGATATTGCGACAGAAATAAACGAAATTATTCAACTCATTTGCCAGGCAAGTCGCCCAATGATTCTTGCTGGAGGTGGTGTGCGTACAGCTAACGCTGTGGAATTACTACGTGAATTCATTGATAAAACCAATATACCCATGGTGGTGTCTTTAATGGGGCTTGATGCGGTACCTCATGACCATGAGTCATTCATGGGAATGATAGGATCGTATGGGAACAGGTATAGTAATTTAGCGGTAGCGAATTGTGATTTGCTGTTGGTATTAGGATCACGTCTTGATTCTCGGCAGACTGGTACGCGTCCGGATACGTTTGCTAGAGGCGCCAAAATTGTTCAGGTTGACATTGATCCGGCCGAACTGGAAGGAAAAATAACAGCAGCAATCAAAATACAATGTGACATAAAATGTTTTTTAAGCAAGATTAACCGAGAACTGGAAGAAATGGTAATGCCTGAATTTCAGGGCTGGCGTGATAAACTGAGGTATTATAAGCTGCATTATCCAACACAGTCTAAATCGTTTGACGCCTCTTGTATTGAACCGAATTGGTTTATGGAAAGGTTGGCAACCTATAGCGAAGAAGCAGCTGTGGTGTGTGTTGATGTTGGGCAGCATCAAATGTGGGCAGCTCAGTCGTTTTGTTTAAAAAGGAATCAGCGTATGCTTCAATCGGGTGGGATGGGAGCTATGGGCTTTGCCTTGCCGGCAGCTATTGGTGCAGTAATGGCTAATCCTACAGGAACGGGAATAGTTATTGCTGGTGACGGTGGAATTCAATTGAATATTCAAGAACTGTCTGTCATTGCTAAGTATAATTTGCCTATTAAAATTATAGTTTTGAATAATAATTGTCTAGGAATGGTAAGACAATTTCAAGATATTTATTTTTCTGGTCGGCGGCAGTCTACCGTGATTGGTTATAGCGTTCCCGATTTAGTGAGTATCGTTAAAGCGTATGGGATACCTGCATATCATATTCACGATCATACAGAGGTTGATGAGATTCTTTCTATTGCTTTTAGCAATGTTGGCCCTGTATTTGTAAATGTTTCGTTAGAATTGGAGACTGTTGTATCTCCGAAACTTGTGGTCAATCGACCCATTGAGGATATGTTTCCGTTTCTTGATCGGGAGGAACTTAGAAGTCTTATGTTGGTAGAATTGGTTGAGGAAATTGCTGTACCTAAATAAGGAAGGTTAAGGTGGTTATTAGTAAAATGCTGGGGCAAACCGCTATCTTTATTTGGGCAGGCATTGTCATTGCCTTTTTTTCTGGCGGGTTGGAATTGCTTTCTGGAATGAATATTTCTTGTAGCAGAAAGCAATGACACGAATGAGGAGTACTGAATATTAAATTAAAGGAATTGATTTATCATGAATGAAACTATAACAAAATTTAAACATATAATAACACAAAAAGAAATATATCACGATCAGCTGGAAGAGGTTGTTGAATGTCTTTGTAATCAGTATGAACAAGGAAGTTATGCCCAAAAGAAGGAGATAATTTCTTGTATAAAGTCGTTTTTGGGAACCCGCAAAAAGCCAGTAGCTAACTCGATGTATGTGTTTATATTATCGATTTTGTTTGTCATTGGAAAGAAACCAGTATATTTGGATAAAATGGTGGAAGTTATCTTTAATAAGGATGTACCGTATAATATAAAAATGTACTTATATTGGCAAATCGTGAGAATACGCTTCAGTGAAAAGCTCGAGACAGTGCAATTGGATTTATTAAAAATTTACAAATACATTTTTGATGAATATAAAAAAGAAGTAAACGTAAAACTGAAATATATTCAGCCTGAAGAGCGAAATAGGAAAAATGTTGTTGTCATTACAGGACAATTTTTGGGAGAACTACATGCTCCTACGCGAGTGGTCTTGGCACATGTTAACTTGTTAATAAAAAAACTGGATTATAATGTGATTTTAATTAATGCGGTTGATCAACCTATTCAAATGGAAGCTCCCTTTTTTAATGGGTGGTGTGCGAATCATGTTCCTGAATGGAATGGATGGCGAGATGTAACTTACAAAGACAATTTATTTAGTGTTTATCAATCCCAAGGCAGTCTATCCAATTTAGAAGAAATACGAAGAATGGTTCAAATTGTAGTTGATAGAAAGCCGTTTTTCGTTATGAATATTGGCGGATCAAGTATTTTGGCGGATTTATGTTTAGAGTATACAGATATTTTAAATGTTAGTCTATCACATGAATTGAATATAACTCTTGGTGGGTTACATCTTTTATCTGTAAAAGTAGACTCGAAGCTGAAAAAAGAAATCGAGGCTAAGAAATTGCAAGATAAAGTAATATTAGAAGCTCGATGTTATGAACAACAGAAGCAATGTGGCACATTCAAACGAAGCGATTTTGGAGTTGCAGAAGATGTATTTTTAATAGCTGTTGTTGGCAATCGGTTAGATTTAGAGGTTGATAAGCTTTTTCTACAGTTTATAGAAGCCCTTGTTGGTGAATTACCTCAAATAGAAGTTCTTTTTATTGGCAAGTATCTGCAGTATGAAGAGAGCATTCAAGAATACTCGAATCTGAAAAAAAAATCTAATTATATTGGTATTCAAGAAGATTTGTTGGCTGTATATGAAATTTGCGATTTATATTTAAACCCGCCTCGGAGCGGTGGCGGATTTTCAGCTATTGATGCATTATCGAAAGCTATGCCTGTTCTTACTTTTGCGGGTGGAGATGTAGCTGAAGTTTCGTATCATGAATGGGAAATGGAATCTTATGAAGATATGAAAGATATTATTGAAACGTTTATTAAAGATCAGAAAGCTTTTAGAAAAGCAAAAATGAAAGCAAGGGAGTTAGGGGATCACTGGGTGGATTCGAAATCATTGATTGAAGCAATTCATAAAGCGGAAGAGTTGATTTTTAAGGGGAAGTAATAATAAGCTCAAATGTGATGTTGAAGTAGTAGATTGTCCAGATGAGTAAAAAATAATAGTTGTTTTGAAAATATAAATTAAATGATATTGGGTGTGTAAATATGGAAAATGACTTTGTTAAAGAGTATTGGGAGAATAGTGCGAAAAAATATAAAGAATCATATTGTGCTTCATGGGGAGATCGCTTTTGCATAAATTTAGAAACAAAACTAATTAGAGAATATTTGAAAGATGGTTTTGCTGTATTAGATATAGGGTGTTCTAATGGACATGCTACTTTGGAGCAGGCACAAAAAGTCGCTCTGGAGAAAATAGTTGGAATTGATTATTCAGAAGCCATGATTGAACAAGCAAGATGTAGTAAAAAAGAAGCGAAAGACCTGATGTGTGAAGTGGAGTTTTCTTGTGGAGATGTGCGGGACATTCCATTTGCGGATGAAAGTTTTGATATTGCATATACTACGCGAGTTTTGATTAATTTATCTAATTGGACCGAGCAAAAAAGAGCGATTAATGAATGTCTTCGAGTGGTAAAGAGAGATGGTTTAGTTATTTTGAGCGAAGCATTTTGGGAACCTCTTATGTTACTAAATTCAATGCGCCAACTTGTTAATCTAAAGCCTTTAGTAGAGCATGATTTTAACAGATACTTAAAGGAACGTGCTTTAGAAGAGTTTTTGGTACAACATCATATTGAATTTCAAAAAATAGAGTTTTCTGCGGTTTACTATCTTGGAAGTAGGTTTTTGCGCGAGTTAATAACGGATTTTTCAAACTATGAAGGTTATGAGAATCCAATAAATGAACTGTTTTGTAATATAGCATGTAAATATAGGGGCGGTGGATTTGGGATTCAACAAGCATATATTTTAAAAAAATCATGAGATTATAATGAGATTAAGTGGGGGGAAAATGATTGTATTTAACAAGCCTTCATATCTTGGCCTTGAAGATGAATATGTTTTGCGTGTTATTAGGCAAGATAAATTATCTGGTGATGGTTATTTCTCTCAAAAATGTCATGCTTGGTTAGAAAATTTTCTTTCAGTGTCTAAAGCCTTATTAACTACTTCGTGTACTACCTCACTTGAAATAACGGCTTTGCTTTTAGATATAAATCCGGGAGATGAGGTGATTCTTCCATCATTTACATTTGTGTCCACGGCAAATGCATTTGCTTTACGTGGTGCTAAACTTCGTTTTGTTGATATTCGGCCTGATACAATGAATATTGATGAAAATAAAATTCGTGAAGCAGTGAATAAACGAACAAAAGCTATTGTGGTAGTTCATTATGCCGGTGTTGCTTGTGATATGAATGAAATTATGACTATTGCAAATGAGTATGGTCTTACAGTTGTAGAAGATGCAGCGCAGGCATTAACAAGTACTTATTTTGGACGTCAACTTGGTACGATAGGGCAACTAGGTTGTTTTAGCTTTCATGAAACTAAAAACTATACTTGCGGTGAAGGTGGCGCTCTGATTATTAATGATCCTAAGTTTGCAGAAAGAGCTGAAATTATTCGTGAAAAAGGGACAAATCGTTCTAGATTTTTCAGAGGGCAAATTGATAAGTATACATGGGTAGACTTAGGTTCATCATATTTGCCGAGTGAGTTAAATGCAGCATACTTATATGCACAACTTGAAAACTGGAAAACTATTTTCGAAAATCGAATGTTAGCTTGGAATCAATACTATCATGGATTGTATGAGCTGACTCTTAATGGGTTAATTGATATTCCCCACGTGCCGGAAGGATGTCAGCATAATGCGCATATGTTTTATATTAAAACACGGAATATTGAAGAAAGAACAGAGATGATAACATATTTAAAAGATAATAAGATTATGGGTGTGTTTCATTATATTCCATTGCATAGTTCAGCTGCGGGTTTGAAATATGGCACATTCCAAGGAAAAGACATATATACAACGCGTGAAAGTGAACGTTTGCTTAGATTGCCATTATATTATGGAATTAATGAAAGTGAGATACAATTTATTATTGAAGCGATAAAAAAATTTTACAATAAAACATCAAGATATTCCCCAAACAGTTGAATAGGATTGCTTATTTATTTTTGAATACGGTGTTTTTGGAGAATGCTCCATGACATTATCTGGCACAAAGAGGAGAGAGGTCATGACTGACTTATTTGAAGACGAACTAGCACGCGTGCAACGTCGTCTAGCCGCTCTGGACAAAATCGAAGCCAAGCTGAAGGAAATACGCGAACTGGCTGTATATGCTGCGGGGCGTTCTTTGAGCGATGAAGAGCGGGCGCAGGTGCAGGAATGGATCCAGTGCTTGGAATCTGAAGTAGAAGCGATTCGGCGTGAAGAGCCTTGGCTTGAAGAAACGCCACATTAAAGTAAAAATGCACAGTCTTTGTTTGGGGACTGTGCGTTTTTGAAGTTCAAATTTTGATGACAGTATTTCTTAAGAAACGCAACGCAAAGTTCGATATTAGTTATAGAAATGCGTGAATTTGTCATAGGAGGTGTTTAAATATGGTAATGCGCACGTATGGATTATCTGGTTCCGGTGTAGATGTTGATAGTATGGTTAAGGATATGATGAAGGCGGCGAATGTGCCTTTAGACAAGTTGAATCAAAAAAAGACGCTACTGGAATGGAAAAAGGACGACTATACCGCTATTCACAAGACGATCAGTGATTTTCGAAATAAGGTATTTGACTATAAACTGGAGAAAAACAATAATCCCCAAAAGGTAATTTCCAGTGATGAAAGCGTTGTGTCTGCTACGTCAAGCGGCGGAGTGGCTGCAGTGGCCCATACGCTGGACGTGACGGCCTTAGCCAAAGGGGCTTCGGCAACGAGTACGGCGAAAGCGGCGGTGGTGACCACTGGTGGAGCGGTGGACCGTTCCAGCTTGGCAGCACAGTTTGGGTTGGCTTCCGGTACGGAAGGTACGTTGATGCTCAATGGCAAGTCGATTACGATTAGTGCGGAAGACAGCATCTATGATGTGGTGCGCAGCATCAACAAATCCGGTGCGGGTGTGCAGGCCAGCTATGACAGTAATTTGGATCGATTTTTTCTTTCTACTAATTCGACCGGCGCCAATATGAAAATTGACGTGGCTGGCAGTGACTCGACGGCATTGGCTTTTTTGAATGACAAGTTAAATATGACCACGCTGGTGGATCGTTCCGGCTCGGAAGGCTCTTATTCTTATGCGGCTAAAGCTGCCTTGACGGGGCAGGATGCATCCTTTAATTTGGATGGACAGGCTTTGTCGGAAGCGACGAATACCTTTTCGATTTCCGGTGTAACCTATACTCTGAAGAAGGAAGGCTCTTCTGCTACAGTGTCGGTGACTACGGATGTTGAAAAAACGATAGAGAATGTAAAAAGCTTTATCGAAAGCTATAATGCGGCGTTATCTGCACTGTATACTAAAACCAACGAAACGTATAAGCGCGATTATACACCATTGACAAGTGCACAAAAAGAAGAAATGAGCGATGATGAAGTTTCTTCGTGGGAAAAAATTGCCAAGACAGGGTTGCTGCATAATGATCCCATTTTGAACTCTTTGACAAGTGAAATGCGCAATAATGTGGCCTCGAAAGTAACCAGCATTTCCAACGAATATAATTCGTTAGCATCAATTGGCATTACGACTGGGACGTATACCGAAAATGGTAAATTGTATTTAAATGAGACGAAACTGCGGGCGGCGTTGCAGGAAGACCCAAGCGCCTTGTCGAATTTATTTGGCAGTGACGGTTCTACAAAAGCAGAAGATGGCATTGCTACAAGATTGTATGATTCGTTGAAGAAAGCAATGGATAAGATTGATTCTACGGCAGGCGTTGTGGCTGGTTCGGCGGATACTAAAAGCGCGCTGGCTAAGCAGCTGACCGAAGTCAATAAGAGTATCAAGTCTACGACGACGCGTCTGACGGCATTAGAAGAGCGGTATTACAAGCAGTTTGATGCGATGGAGACGATGATACAACAGATGAGTCAACAGTCCAGTTGGATTTCTCAAATGATGGGAACGTCGAGTTAAGTCATGGAGAAAAAAACATGCTGTCAGTTATGGAAAGATTATGCGTTTTTGACGGGGGAGATGAAAAAGTCCATTTCTCTTGTGGATTGGGCGCTTTTTGAGGATTTAGCGCGGCAACGAATTCTTTTGCAGGAGGAGCTAGCTCAGCGTAAAACCGATGAATTTCGGGATACGATGGAGGGAAAGGCTCTTTTGCAAAGTATTTACGCTGAGCAACAAGATATTGTAGCGGGTTTGGAGACTATGAAACGGCGTATGGGACAGCAGCATGAGAAAGCGCTTGCCTATATATATAATGGGAAACCATTCGAGAGTAAGCGTTTGGATCGAGAGATTTAGAAGGAAAAAAGGAGGTAAAGAAATGGAAATCGGCTCGCTCGCGCGCACGGATGTCGGAGCACCGAAGGTCCCGAGTAATACGTCTTCGCAACCTGGACAAAGGAATGTTGCAGCGGAGATGGGAATGTCGACTGTGGTGCGGGAAACGGAAACAGGGGGACAGCATCAAGAATCACAGATGGCTGAGGAACAGTCTGCGCAACAGGTGCAGGTTAACAAAGAAGATCTGCAGAATATGTCGGTTGCGATGAATAAGTTTGTGCAGATATTGAATGCGGACTTGCATTTTCAAGTGCATGAGGAAACCAAGGAATTGATTATTAAATTTGTAAACGAAAAGACTGGCGAAGTGATTAAAGAGTACCCATCAAAGGAATTCTTGGATATGATTGCAAGAATTCGCGAATATGTGGGTATGGTGGTTGATAAGAAAATTTGATGAACCATGGGTGGTATAGGAGGCTATTTTAGTCATGAGTATGACGAACCCCGCGGCGGCGTATCGGAATCAGCAAATTATGTTAGCATCTCCAGAACAATTAACATTAATGTTGTATGACGGGGCCATTCGTTTTTTGCGTGCATCAATTACGGCGATTGATGCGAAAGATATGGAAAAAGCACATGATATGAATCGCAGGACACAGGAGATTATTCGTGAGTTTCGTGAAACCTTGAATATGGATATTGAGATGTCTAAGAATTGGGATCGTTTGTATGAGTTTATGGAGTATCGCCTGTTAGAAGGAAATGTAAAGAAAGATAAGGCGGTATTGGAAGAGGTATTAGGTCTTTTGCGTGAAATGCGGGATACTTGGGCGGAGGCCATGAAGTTGGCTAAAGGAATCACGCCGGAAAAATAAAAGAAGCCGTCGGCGGATGCTGGCGGCTTTTTTGCGGGTACGAATGAGGCTTACGGGAAAGGAACGGAACACAGAGGAACAGAGGCAGGTCCAGAGGTAACAGAGAGAATAACGGGATGGGTATTGAACAGGAGTCGCGGGAGAATCTGAGGGTTACGAAAATTTTGAACAAGAGTAGGGAGTAAAGTGAGGGGACGTTGGTAATAAAAAAAGCGCCAAGAACATAGTTCTTGGCGCTGAGACGTTTTGATGTTTGGCTTTTAGCCGTTTACTTAATGGCTTTTAGTTGATGGATTTCGACTTCTTGTTGAAACAGGCGAGCGTTGAGCACTTCGAATTTAGCGTCAAGGCGAGCGGCCGAATCTTTACTGGCGGTAGTAAGGGTCAATGCTTCTACTTTGGCGTTGAGCACTTCGGTATTGTGTTGGATGGCTTTTAAGAGATCTGTGTTTTCGCGTACTTGGCCCTCAAGATTGTCGAAGCGGCCTTCAATGGTATCAAAGCGGCCTTCAAGGGTAGTGAAACGGTCTTCAAGAGCATCGAAGCGACCCTCAAGGGTGTCGAAACGGCCTTCAAGATTGTCAAAGCGGCTTTCTAGATTACCAACGCGATTTTCTAGTTTATCAAAGCGGACTTCAAGAGAATCAAAACGCTTTTCAAGAGAATCAAAACGAGTTTCGTTTTGATTCTCCATACGGTCAAGGCGTCCGAGAATTTGGCGAAGCAATTCTTCCATGGCGGTCTCCTTTCGTGGGGCTGTAAGATTATCTTTATTGTACTCTTTTGGGTTCGGATACGCAAGAAATGGAGGGTACGGGAAAACAAGGATTGAACAAGAGAATCGGAGTCACGGGAGGGTACGCATGAGGTCGGAATGGAGCAGAACATACATGAGGAGATTGCCGCGCTGCGCTCGCAATGACGGGTAAGGCGGCCTAGCCGGTGCGGGAGCTGGATTGGTTGTTGATAAGCTTGCTGTTTTGTCATTGCGAGGAACGAAGGGACGAAGCAATCTCTTCGTAAAGAGGGCGAATCTCAATATCCATTATTCTCTCTGGCTTTTCTCTCAGTTACTCTGAGTAACGTCCCCCCTCTGGATCTTCTCTGTTACCTCTGTTTCTCTGTGTAAACGTACCCTCTTTATTATGAGGAGGCTGTTGGTGTGCGCAAGGCGTTGTTTTTGGATCGTGACGGTGTAATTAATATAGAGAAGCATTATCTGCATAAAATAGAAGACTTTGAGTTTATTCCGGGAATTATTGAGGTTATGCGGCAATATCAGCAAGAAGGTTATGCATTGGTAGTTGTGACCAACCAATCAGGCATTGGCCGAGGTTATTATACGGAAGAAGATTTTTGGCAGCTGACGGAGTGGATGAAGCAGACGCTGGCAGAACAGGGCATTGTTATTGAAGGGGTTTATTTTTCTCCGTATCATCCAGAAAAAGGCGTGGGTGAATATCGGCGGGAATCGGATTGCCGTAAACCGGGGCCAGGAATGCTCTTGAAAGCGGCTGAGGAGATGGAGCTTGATCTTGGCGCGTCGATGCTACTTGGGGATAAGGAATCCGACGTGGAAGCCGGACAAAATGCAGGTCTGGC
>MTLC01000324.1_pt1 | contig 32722 bp, 31 predicted proteins | sample 1982451 | NCBI WGS metagenome assembly MTLC01 (sample SAMN05710165, study PRJNA340218) | biofilm metagenome | isolation source: sample SPH anode biofilm adapted to +100 mV | place: USA | collected 2012-02-03 | reverse complement strand
AGGCGACGCCGCCAGCGATGAGCATGTAGCTCACCAGGGAGGGCTGGAAGAAGGACTTGACCAGTTTGTAAAGGAGAAACCCGATGGTGCCGGTGGGCAGGAATGCCCAGCAGAGCTTCTTGAGCAGTTCCGGGCGCGCGAAGAGCTGCTTTCGGTACACCTCGACGACGGCGAGCATCGCCCCGAGTTGGATGACCACCTCGAATACCTTGTGAGCATCGGTTTGCGGCAGCTTCAAAAGCGCGGATGCAAGGATGAGGTGCCCGGTTGATGAAATCGGAAGAAACTCGCTCAGTCCTTCCACAATGCCAAGTATGATCGCGTCGAAAATCCCCACGGAAAGTACTCCTCGGACGGCCGCTGCGGCGGTCGCTGGTTATTTAAGCGACCCAACATACCTGATCGTTTCCACCTTGTAAAGGCGTCACTTCCCGCCTTAAAACACCTAGGTCCAGCAGTCAAAGACTTGTGAAACAATTCAGCACGGAGCAACTGGTTAGCGAAGGACTAATTGACTCCGAACTGGAGGCGTTTCACTCCGAACCGGAACCGATCATACATTCCGGTTCGGAGTGGGGCCGTCCTCAAACCGGGCTCAGTTTGTCATAGGCTGCGTAAAGGGTGTTCTCCTCGCTGCGCAGTCGCCTGGAGATGGTCGCAAAGAGACGCCCGAGCGCTCTCGCGAACTCAATGTCGATCTGCGCATCGTCTGCCGCATACTTTTTGAAAAAGGCGATGGCGTTGCTAGAGATCTCGTCCATGTCCTTCGCGTAGAAGTCCACGGTGCGCTTTAGTGCCTGGTCTGTATGTGAGGCACGGTTCAGCACCGGATAGAGCTGCGCATCTTCCTTCCTCAAGTGGGCGAGCAGCGTGTTCTGCGCCGCAACGAGGATCCTGTGCGCTTCTTTGTTCGTGATGGTGGTATCCTTCACGCGATTGAGCATCTCCTCGATTTGCACGTGGTCCTTTTTCAACTCGTCGATCAGTCTGGACATCAGTTACCTCTCCTTGCAGCTTTCGTTGGCCTTTCTCTTGATCACACCATAGCCGGAGTGTAAACCCGGCAACAGCCGGGTAGCTTGATGCAGGTCAAGAAAGGCGAAGTTGCAAAACTTTTGAGAGGCAGATGAACGCTGTAGTATCCTAACCCCGGACCTGCACGGTGTTCTCTATGGTCCCCACATGGCGGTCTGTGAACAGCGAGAAAGCAGCGGCAAGCAGCATGATGTGAACGGGGAGCATTGTCCTGTCGCCGGTTGGGAGATGGAAGGACATCAGATCGAAAGGGGTCGCAAGGTATATCGCCACGATTCCGCAGAAATAGATCAGTGCGGAAAGCATGCAAAACGGCCCTCCACACCCCAGGTGCTCCTTTTTAGCAACCTTGTAAACCAGGGCGAGGAGGAAGATACCGAGACTCAGGTTGACGTTGTCCGTGACGTAAAGGTATTTCAAAATAACCGGAAGTGCACCGTCCGACAAGCGGTGCTGAGCGGTCACCAACGATCCCGGGCCGAGTTGGAGATCGTTCTTCAGATGGAAAAGATGCTTTCGCTTTTCCCAAAGTATCCATCCCGACGCTATGACAAATAGAATTGAACTGCCTTCCCACCATCTCATCATGCCGGGGGGGGAGAGCCGTCCCCTTTTCAGGAGCAGAAAACAGCAGACTAGGACTGTCACGACCAGTACATAAAGCATCCCCTCGTTTTTCAACCCTAGTACGATCCCGGCAGCGAGGACGCCCGAAATGAGGTCAAGCCGGCCCCAACGGTCAAGCCATCGCCCGAGAAAGAAACAGCCGAAACCGGCGTAAAGGGCTACATATCCGTCCATATAGCCATTGGTGAGCCACGGTCCCAGGAATAACAGCGGAAGGGAGATGAAGATCACGTGCCACCACTTCCCGCCTAGAATAGACAGAAACAGCAGCATGGCCGGCAAAAGAAGCGCGACAAGGCCCATCTTGGGGAGATATTCGTTCCAGTACCCAGCAACCGAAGCGATCTGTGCAGCGAGAATGGGAAAAAGCAGGGGGTAGTCCGTGTGGGAAAAAGCGATGGACTGGAGGGTCCAGTCTCCTCCCGCATCTATTGAACGGTTGTGGAAGATCATCTTCGCATGGAAGAACCATATGGACCGGGCGTCCCACCCAGAGACAGGCTCGCATGTGACAAGGTAGCAACAGGCGAGATAGAGTATGTAGGCCGGGACCAGCCAACGAACGGCAAGCACAGGTGACCCACTTTTTTTAATGGCAAGGACGAGTAAGGCGACAATGGAAAGAAAGCAGCCCGCCAGGGTTGCTGATTCAAGGTCTGACAACAGCAGAACGAGGAAGTGATTTACCAAAACTCCGAAGATCAGCCCTGTGGCAAGGCCTTGCTGCGTGGAACGGTCCGATGAAATGGCACCCTTCTCCATCCCCCCGAATATGAGAAAGAGCGAGGCCCCGAGTCCAAGGAGGTATGGAAGCATGAGGCTAACGGCAGCTAGCAATGCGGATCCTTTTTGTTTCCTTCTGTGACACACAGCCGGCCGGAAGAGGTTCTTCGAGAGACGAAACGTAGAGTTCGCCGTTGTCCATGACCACCACCGGGTAGATGCTTTCGGTGATGGGTTGTGCCAGGAGTCTATTATCAGAAATTTGTTTCGACAAAGCGACTGACTTCGCCCCGCTCCGCCTTACCCAATCCAGCACGGAGAGGGCTTCAGCCGGCAGCACCTCCATCTCACCGCTCCGGGGCATGGAAAGGTTATGCAGCAGCTGCCTTACATCGGCCGACCTATAGCCGACGGTGAAACAAAAAGCTGCGATGAAAAGCGCGCCAAGCAAGCTTGTCAGGAAAGAGGCCCTTGATTTCATGTGCGCCTGCGACGGCCTTATGCCGTATCGATGTGACATCATCTGATAAGGTTGTATTTAAGAATGCATCTGAGCGCGGAAAAGCCATCCTTCCATCCTATCTTCTTACCTTCCTTGTAGGTCCTTCCGGAGTAGGAAATGCCGATCTCGTAGATCCGCAGGTCGAGCCTTGAGATCTTCGCCGTGATCTCTGGTTCGAAGCCGAAGCGCTCCTCTTCGATGGTTATGCGGTCGAGCACCTCCCTCCTGAAAACCTTGTAGCAGGTCTCCATGTCGGTCAGGTTCAGATTGGTAAGCATGTTGGACAAAAGAGTGAGCAGCTTATTGCCCACCATGTGCCAAAAGTACAGGACTCTGCGGTAATCGCCGGTAACGAAGCGGGACCCGTAGACGACGTCCGCCTTCCCCTCGAGGATGGGACGGATCAGTTTCGGGAACTGGGAGGGGTCGTACTCGAGGTCGGCATCCTGGATCACCACTATATCCCCGGTGGCGTGTTTGAAGCCTGTGCGAAGGGCGGCGCCCTTGCCTCTGTTACGCTCATGCATGAGAACAAGCGTTTCGGGGCCGGACAGGGATTTCAGAATTTCTTGGGTGCCGTCGGTGGAACAGTCGTCAACGAGGATGATCTCCTTTAAGAGGTCGACGGCCTCGACCGCCCGATACAGTTCCAGGATGGTCCCTTTCTCGTTGTACACCGGTATGACTATTGAGAGTTTCAAGATTCTTCCTTCCCCCTTCAACTCGGTTCTGAAATGGAGTGGCACGGACCGTCAATCTGCGCATCACATTCCAGGTCTGGATCCTCTTCGCCATCTCACTCAGCAACTTCCTTGCCGTTTTCGCTGTGTACCTCGCCACCCCAGCCGACCTCGCGCAGGGTGAGAACGGCGATGACAAGCCCAGCGACGCCCAAAAGGGAGCATGGTCCTGTTGCCGGTGGGCAGATGAGTTCAAGCGAGCCAAGATTCGGTTATCGGCTGCGCCAGCATCGAAGTGACTACAACGGTAGGACTTGAAACGCCGTAGCGATCGAAAACTCAAGCAGTCTGGAAATATTTATCACCAGGCGCGGCCGATATTGATCCCGGCGAGCTGCGACTCACCGGAAAAAGTCACCACGAAATATCGCCCGCTGTTATCTAATATCTTTGCCGGGTACAATGCGTCCTGATATTCGGTCAGACCACCGCCGTTATGAGAAAGGTTAGTCAGCGTATCTGCAAGATACAGATCCATTCTGGATTTCAGTTTTTTATGCACCACGTTAGTTACAAGGACGGTCGGGTTGGTAACGCCATTCGCCTTGAAGTAGGTTCTTACGGAAAAAATAGGCTCTAAGTCCCAGATGCTGTTGCTCTCCAGAACAATGGGAACTTTTTTTTCGCGTTTGACGGTATTGAGAATCTTGTGAAATACGGACATGAACTCGTTTGTCTTAAAGCTATTTTTAGCGGCGGCAGCCTGAATATCTTTTACTTCGCCAAGTCCATAGCCAAAGAAATATATGCAGCACAGCAAAGAAGTAACAAATTGCGGAGCAATCGATCTCCATCGCGCGCGAAGGTAGATGTTACCGAGAGTACGCACCACTGAGTAAATCAGTATGATGTTCGCAAGATTTACCCCAATCGAGCCAGGGAAATCGTACCTCATTCGAGTGGGCCAAACTCCGTTGTAAAATATCAATTGTGACAGGAAAAGAATTGCAAGGCAGAACTGTGCCAAGACCAGCCTTTTTGCATGACATATAGGATCATAATCACCGCTCTGAATTTTTTTGTACCTAACCAGGATTATGATCATCAACATAAAAACTATGCTGTATAAAAAAGGGACAAAAACTGTGAGTGTTGGCGAAGTACCGATTGCATTACAAAGCGCGATAATCCGAGACTGTGGCGATACAGAGTTCTGGTAAACGTCCACCCCGCTTTTACGAATACTTCCTGCTACCACGGCCGTAATGAAAAGGCCAAAGGAAAGGTTGATGCCAGTAGCTATACCTGCGAATTTGGTTAGTGTATGGCATTTATAGGCTCGCAAACATAACAAAAAAGTAACCGGCAATAAGAGTAAAAGGTTTTCTTTTGAGCCCATGCATACGATTGCCCCAATGGTCAAAAGCAACCACCATGCATTGCTTTTGATGCGACTCCCCCCCCACAATTCCACATACGCCAGAGAATATAGACCAAGGCCAAGGGCGCAGTATGCTTCGGACGGCCCCAATCGCGTGAAAATGTCGGCCCAATACGCGTTTGAAAAGATCACCAGTGTGGAAATACCGCCCAGGATGACGCCGTATGGCCTCATGCACAGACGCCAGGTGATCATAACGGAAATCCAAAACATTAATGTTCGGGCAGCGTACCAACAAAAGGCCGAATGATCCCATATCACTGTTTCAAGCAAACGCAGTAAATAATAGGACGGGCGGTATCTTGTCGAAGGGTTGCCGAACCACACCTCGGTATGCTTTAGCTTTTCAAATATTTCACTGAAGTGAAGAGTTTGATCGCTTCCCAAGTAGCTGATTATTTCGTGGTCATCTATCAAGCCAAATTGCGCCGTGAAATTGGCGCCGAAAAGCAAATACGAGAAGGCTAAAGTAAACAAAAGCTGAAGTATCAGAACTTTATTTGAAGACAATAGATCATTAGTCATATTTTCTCTCATCCATGTTTATAGTTTGTCCGTCCTTCAGCTAAAATCCTGCACGCCCTTCAACTCTGGGATTTTAACATCTGTACATCAGTCAGGACGGGAACTAGAACGGATTTTACTCACGATATAAGCGGGACGAGATTTAGTTTCAGTGTAAATTCTGTTCAGGTATTCACCAATCACACCAAGGCTCAGAAGCTGAACGCCTCCAAGAAATAGAACCGCCACCAGAACCGAAGCCCAACCAGGCAACGCCTCGTCAGTGAACAATTTTATGCAGACGGCATACACCGCATACAGGAAGCTGAACAAAGAGACGCAAATGCCGAGTATTGTCGATATATGAAGAGGAAAAGCGGTGAAGGAAGTGATGCCGTCGAAGGCGAATTTTATCATTTTCAGTAGACTGTATCCGGATTTGCCAGCGTATCTGGGATCTGCATCGTAGCGTATGCAATGCTGTCTGAACCCAACCCAACTCACCAAGCCGCGCAAAAACTTATCGCTCTCTTTCAGCTTCCTGAATTCTGCGACGACTTTTTCGTCCATGAGCCTGAAGTCGGCCGAATTCACCGGTATGTAGGTATTCGACAGAGCGTTGATCAGCTTGTAGAACAACTTCGCAGTACACGTTTTGAACTTGGACGTCCCCTTAGGGTCATTCCTTACTGTATATACAATGTCATTGCCCTCCTGCCACTTTTTCATCATTTCGGTGATCAATTCCGGAGGATGCTGCAAGTCGGCATCCAGCATTATCAGCGCGTTACCATTCGCATGATCAATGCCTGCACATATTGCCGCCTGATGTCCAAAGTTCCGGGAAAGTTCGATTACTTTCATCTTGCTGTCTTTCCGGCACAAATCGGTTAGGACCCCCCGGGTATTGTCGGTGCTACCATCGTCAACGAACAGGAGCTCGAAATCATACTCGTACAAAGAGATGACAGCCGACAATCTTTCGTGCAACTTCAGGAGGTTACCTTCTTCGTTGAAACAAGGCAAAATAATCGATATCAACATCTGATGGGTCCTTTCGCTTCATTTGAGAGGATTCCGTTTCCCTTTGCCAAGCGGCAGATGCAGCCTGCGTCGCAAAAGCCTGGACGTACCGGGAAGCATTCAAAGATCTGTGATGTCCACCCCTGAAATACGGGCGCTGTCGGAATAAGTTAGTGTGGTTCTCGGGGACATCATGTCTAGGACCATGGCCACACGGGGATGAGTTGCCAATTTGAATCTGGCGGCCAAGGCGGTTGATCTTATGCGGGTAAAGAGGTGCATACTGCCGCGGTTGCAATAAAGGACACCATTTTGATCGGCCAATAGCTGCATCGATTGTCTGGTGTAAAAGGAGATATGCTGTCCGTGATGCAGTCCGTAGTACCACCAGGCGGCGGGTTGCGGCGGTTTCTCTGTGATCAATTCCGTGGAAAAGAGGATAGTGTCCGACTTCTTCAGCAGTGATCGCATCTCTTGGACCGGGTCGACAAAATGCTCCGCGACTTCGAATGCCGTGAGCATGTCGAACCGATCGTCGCCCGAATCGGCGATGTCGAAACCGGAAGCAAAAAGGTTCTGACAGTATCTGTCCTCGCGATAGAAATCAAAGCCACGATCTCTCATCATCCGTACCAGTATCCCGTATCCGCCGCCATAATCGAGATACCTGCCGTGCGAGTCCAGGCAAAAGCGAAGCACCGCGCTCGTCACCCGAGCATTGTGAATGTTACGGGCAATGATGCCGGTATCGGAGTCGTTGATCGGTTTTGAGTATGCCTCAGCGAGCCAATACGGCTCCTCCGTTTGGACGAACCCGCAGTTCTGGCATCTGAAATATGAGACCTCATATTTTTGCAACAGTTCCGCACTGGCAAAAATCGCCGAGGCGGATCGGCATATCTTACAAAGCATGAATGACACCTTTCATCGAGCCGGAGTCCATGCCCCCTTGCTTAAACTGCCTCGTGACAGCGGGCAAGCAGGCTTACGCCGTATGGTCCAAAACTTTAATGCCGACAACGATCAACGGTTCGGCGGGTCAGGGAGCGGCAGCACTTCGGCAACAGCGTCCATGACGGCGTCGACGGCGATATGCGCCACGCACGGTGCAGTTGCGTCACGGGGAAGCTTATGAATGCAGCGCCAGTCACAGCAGAAGCAGTCCATACGGTGCACGACAGGTCTGGGGAGCAGCCGACCGGCGGGCGCTGAGACCCGGTAGGGTAGAAAACGGCAGTACTGCGCTCCGCCCAACACGCAGACGGCGGGGGTCCCCAGCGAAGCAGCCAGGTGTATCGCGGCGGAGTCGTTACCGACGACGACCGCCGCGCCGGCAATCACTGCAATCAGGTCAAGCAGCGAGGTGCGCCCGGCGAGACTCTGCAAAGGGACGCCCGCCTGCCGCTCTACATGGCCGGCAAGATCAGCCTCGGTTACCGAGCCGCAGACCACGCCGGGCCAGCCGGTGAGCCGGTGCAGACGCCTTGCCACCTCTAGAAAGTTATCCGCGGGCCATCTCTTCACCGGCATGCCGGCGCCTGGAACGATGACGTAATACTCTCCAGAAACCGGAGCCGCTAGTTTCCGCACCAGAAACCGCAGGTCGGGAAGCGACGCCTGAAAATCTTCGAGGCCGAGCCCGCGCATGAACTCGGAGTTGCGCTCAAGCTCCATAAGGGGCGCGGCCGTGGCCGGAACCAGCCGGGTGTAGCAGCGGTCACTCAGCAGTCTGGCCAGGCGTCCGGTATTGGTGCAGTCTCCGGCGAAACCGATACGCTCAGGCGCCCCGCTAATCCTGACGATCTCGTCGCCCTGAAAGAACTCGCGGGAAAAGGTGGGCTGGATCACCACGTCGAAAGCACGTCCGCGTATTTCTTTCAGCATGGAGCGGCGATAGTGCAGGTCGTCGATGAACCGGGTCCGGTCGAGCGGCAGGACCTGATCGAAATAGGGAAGTTCCAGGGCCAGATCGCACCATGCCAGGTTGCCGAGCAGGAAGATTTCGCACTCCCCGGGAGGATAAAGCCTGCGCATAGCCTTGGCAGCATCCAGCCAGAGGACGAAGTCACCAATGGCATCGAGCCTCACCAGCAGGATTTGTCTCCTGGTCCTGGGCGCTTTTGAAGGCCGGCGCAGCAGACATAAACTGTCAAACAACAGCAGAAAGAGACAGTAGATTATCTTCCGGAGTTCTGACCTCAGTGTCTCAAACATTCCCGCGCCTCGGTCCGACGCCTGCCCGTCTGTGCGTATCGAGCGAGCTTGCACATGCTGCCCGGAAACCTCTGCAGGAAGAAGGATGTATCATTCCCTCCTGCCTTTTGGCAGCAAGAGACGCTGCAATAGCTTCCCCACCCTGGCGCCGATCGGCGGCGGCAAGAAAAAGTCCCTCTCGGTGCGGCTATCCGAGCGGGCATCCTGCATCACAAACGGGGGGTGCCGCAACGGAAATTGCATCTCCTCGGTGCGCAGTTCCGAGAGTGGTCCCTTTTCCGTGGTGTGGGTGGCGTTTGCTCCGAAACCTATATTCGATACAAGGTTGCGGTTCGGAACCACACACAAGGCATGGTTTACCAGGCATGCGAAGGTCAACTGATGGTCCCAAGTGTCAATCTCGCCCCGATGCACTGACTCGAAGGCGTCGCTCCAATATTTAACCAGGCGACTACGCCCCAGGCAGTCCTTCAGCCAGCCGCCTTCCCTTACCTGTGGCCACAACTTGATATCCGCACAGTACATTTCCCAGGACCGCCGCCAGCAGGCCCAGCCCCAGATGTGCGGATAACGGGAGAAATAGTAGCTGTCTGATGACCGGTTGGCGCCGAATTGGAAATTGTCGCCGCTTATCATCATGATGCGCCGGTCATCGCGGTACCTCGTCAACAGTTCTTCACAAAATCGAAAGAAACTCTGGTCCGGCAGGCAGTCGTCCTCCAGGATGATCGCCTCTTCTACTGACTCGAACACCCAATTCAGTCCGGTTGAGACCCTGTACCTGCACCCTAGGTTGATGTCCGAAAAATTGAAATGCACATCACAGGGCCAGTCCACCCCCTCCACGATAGCGCGGACAGCGGCGCACCTCTCAGCCTCGCCGGGACGGTCGGGACGAGGACCGTCAGCCACCAGCAGAAGTGTTGAAGGAGCGGCTCGGCGAATAGTCTCAAACACAAGTGCAGTGGTGTCTGGTCGGTTGAATACGAAAAATGCTACAGGTTTAGTCAACTGCCACTGTGACACGTGAATCTCCATTAATCGTTCCGGCTACCGTGCGTGATCAAGATTGTTAGGCGCATGTACCATCGCACCTCTGGGCCGGCCACCTCAGTCGACCGTTATCCGGCAAAAATCAAGATAACAGTCAACTATCGCGTCCGCGTCGAAGCGTCTACGGGCGGAAAGGTAGGCGGCTTCTCCCATCTCGCGGCAGTACCCGGCGTCCAGGAGCCTTTCGGAGGCGGCAATAAGTGCATCGATGTCCAGATAGGGAACACAGAATCCGTTTTCACCGTTGGAAATTATCTCGCCGACCCCACCCACCCGGAAAGCCACCATCGGAAGACCGCAGAAACCCGCTTCGAGAATGGCCATGCTGAAATTTTCAATCAAGGTGGGTGAAACGCCAAAATCGCATGCTTTCACCAAGGCCAGGTTGTCTCGATAATCAAGATGCCCGGGCGCATGAATCCTTACGTTTGCTGGAACGCTCAGTAGTTCTTGCGCCAAGCTGGCTGATAGGTTACCCGATAGGTAAAAACCGAGCACTCCTGTGCAGGCGCTAGCCAATCTCCTGATGATTTCCACAACGAAACGCTCCCCTTTCAGGTAACTACCAGCGGAAGGAATGTACACCAGGGGCGAACCATCTGGCAATCCAAGTTCCATGCGCATATCGGTATTGGCCACACCATCGACAAAGGGAAGATAAAAGGGATTATGAATCGTAGTAACAGGTCCTTCGAAGGAAAACGTCTCTTTAAAAACTGCTTCCATGTAGCGCGACGGCGCAATGACTGCGTCGACCTTTTTTAGAACGCGCTGTTCGAGAGAAACAGCCTGCCGGATATCAATCGGGCAAAAGTCTCCGAGTATCGGATCGTCGAAGCGGGCGGGATTATGATGGCTCACCATGGTCATCCGCGCCCCCCCCTTTTCCAGAAATAGTCCGGGAGCGCCGTGATCCGGAATTATTATATGGTCGGGCCTGAGTTGATGCAGTGCCTTATTCATCCGCAGCACTCCAGGAATGGACGCGATTATGTCGATCAACTGGTAAGCAGGCTTGCATGACCCCCGCGCTTTCAGATATAAAGCGGAGCATAGCGCCAGAAAGTCTCTTTGGCGCGAAGAAGCGCCGAACCTGAGAATATCCGGGTCCCCGGTTCCTGCTTCCCGCTCGTTGAAGGTTAGCAACACGGCATTGAGCCCCCTGTCTCGGAAGCAGCGATAGAGATGATAATGCGAGCTTGCAACCCCACCAGCCCCCAAAGGTGGCGCCGACGGGGCAACAATGGCTATCTTAGGGGATATGAAAGCAGAGTTCATGAGGTTTCCTTACCTTAGACCCAAAAGCGCGCGCGCCCCAAAGATCAGCTTATGACGAAGCGATACCGTTAAAAACTCGCTTAAAGGCGACTGATAGAAACAACGCATTGCATCCATCCCAATCGGGGCCGCGATGAAACAAATCTCGTACCACCTTCTGGCTAGCACCTTCTCAAAAACCTGCTGCTGTATCACGCCGCGCTCTGCGTTGGCACGGCGTAGGTTAAGCAGCCAAGCATGCGCCCGCTCCAAGAAACGACGATCGGTCTCGATGCGCCATAGGGAGATGTCGCCATGTAACTGCAGTTCCAGTTCTGTGGGCTCGATTCCCAATTCGGAAAGCAAACGCTTCCGCACCCTGCATGCCAACATGGCCTGGATATCTGACTTACACCTCCCTACGCTACGCTCGTGTAGCCGATAGCGGAGCAGCACTTCGCCGATGTTTGCAAACCGGCAAGATCTGCTCAACCTGCACCACAACTCATAATCTTGAGCGTAGGGATAATCTTCGTCATACCGAGCAGCAAGATCGGAAAAGACCGTATGCCGCATCATTACCGTCGGGTGATAGACAACCGATTCAAACACGAGATTCGCCTTGATCTCTTCGTCGCTCAGCGGCGGTGCCCAGATCGATTTATCTCTGCCTTCGAATGCTTCGAGCCAGGCCCCGCAGATGTCGACCTCCGGGTTAGCGTCCATAAAGTCGACTTGGCGTTGCAAACGTTCCGGCATGCTTATGTCGTCGGCGTCCATTCGAGCGACATACGCACCCCTTGCCATCTCAAGCCCCCGGTTCAAAGAGGCGACAAGCCCTAGGTTTCTACCGTTACGCACGAGCCTGATGCGGGAATCCCGGAATCCCTGGATAAGAGGCACGCTTTCATCGTTCGAGCCGTCGTCGATGATCAGAAACTCGAAGTCGGTGAAGGTCTGATGCAGGATGCTCTCTATGGCGAAACGCACGTAGCGCTCACCGTTGTAGACGGACATGAGCACCGACACGAGCGGGCTGTTGTTCCTCTCAAGCATGTCCCTCCTCCACGACCGACCGCCTCCCTTCGATAGCCGCGCAGTAGCACTCAAGTTCCCGCTCCACGATCCGGTCCAGCGAGAGGTTCTGCCCGATGTATTGCGCGGCGTTGGCGCCGAGTTTTTCCCGCAGCGCAGCATCGGCCAAGAGTTCAACTATGGCAGCACGGATGGATCCGGGGTCAGTATCGCAAAGCCAGCCGTTATGCCCATGGGTCACGACCTCGTTGATGCCGGTGACGTCGGTGCAAAGGACAGGAGCACCGCAGGCCATGGCCTCCAGCAGCACCTTGGGGTGTCCCTCGAAGAGCGAGGGGAGCACGAAGAGCGTGCACCTGTTGAAATGGTCGGCAAGCCTGTGGTTGGGGACGGAGCCGAGCAGCCTGACCTGCGCCTTCTGTACCCAGGTGCCCGTCAGTTGGTCGCGCAGGGATCCCTGCCCGATGATCTGCAGGTCGACGTCCAGGCCGTCGACCGCAGCGAGCAGCGCGGGGAGGTTTTTCTCATACTCGAGCCGCCCCACGAAGCAGAGCAGCGGGCGCTGCGGCTTGCTGCAGCCGAACGGTTTGAAGACTTCCGTATCCACATAGTTGGGAATGACGGCGACCTTGCCAGCAAGGGAGGGAAAACGGTCAACAATGCTGTCGCACATGGTGCCGGTGGTAACGGCAATGCGGTCCGCGCCGTTGAAGACCGCCTTCTCGATGGCGAGCGCTTCGTTCGCCTGCCTGGAGTCGGGGCCGTGCGTCAGGATGAGGTTCTTCGACCACATGTAGCCGCAGCGTGCCAAAAACGGCTTCTTCCACAGCCGCCCCGCGGCAAGGGCGATGTCGGCTCCAGGGGTCTGGTTGGTTTTTATGACCGATGCCTGACGCAGCTCCTTGCGGTGCAGGAAGGGGATCAGCCGCTCGTACCAGCGTTGTGGCAGGTTCCACCGGTTGCAGCAGATGGTGATACCGGGAATACGCTTCTGGTACTGTAATTCCGAGGCGTCGCCATAGGTGATGAAGGTGACTTTCACGCCGCGGGACTGCAGACGCCGGTAGAGCGCCAACTCGCGGTCGAGCGACCCTACGCCGTCCCAGACGGCCAGCGAGACGCCCCTGGTGAAGAAGAGGGCCAGGTTGAGGTCAGGGGGCATTGGCAGCCTCCCTGAGTAGTTGCAGGTACTTCCCTGCCACCTCGTCCATGGCCGGGATGGCGATGAGGTTCTGGAACATCTTGTAGTTGGCGCCGATCTTGTCAAGAAGCTCGGGGATCTCATCGGCCGAATCGAACGGAAGCCCCCCCAGCCCTACAATTTCGGGATGGCCGCCGTCGTTTAGGTAGATGACAGGGAGGCCGCAGGCAAGTGCCTCGATCACCGCGTTGGAGCAGGGATCGTTGCTGCTGGCCGTAATGTAGATATCGTGACGGCGCAGTTCTCCGGCCAACTCCCGCGAGGGTAGCGGCTCGACCATCCGGATATTTATGAGTTTTTCAGAACACCTGCCGATGAAACTGTATTCGTAACGGTCGAAGTCGAGGTTCTTGTCGAGCCAGGCGTAAACGCCCCCCCCCTTACGGGGATTGTCGGACCAACTCGAGGAGACGATGCGGATCTTCCGCTCACGGCTGAACTCGCACTTCCCGGTGCGGTTGAAGATGTCAGGAGCAACGCCGTTGTTGATGACAACAGGCTGGACCGGGCGGTAACCCATGCCGAGCATCTTCCGCAGCGTCCAACGGGACTGGATAACCGTCGAGGAGGCGAAGCGTCGGTTCAGATCGAAGCATAGTTCGTCCTTGTCGAGATCCCGCCCCCGGATCAGGTGGATCGGGCCGTCGATGCGGTGCACCACCCGGACAGGGTTCTTTGCCGCAAAAGCGAGAAAGGCGTCGAGGTCGAAATGTACCGAGTTGAGGAGGTAGGCGTCGATACGTTTCGAAAAGCGGTTCTCACTGATGGCGATCCCGAAGGACGCGAGGCACTTGCAAAGCGCCAGCATGAACTGGTTTCCGCCGCCGTAGGGAGGAGCGAAGAACTGGTGCCAGACGCCGACGGTAAACCTCTTTTTCAGGGGGAGCAGCAGTCGGGCCACCTTTGCCAGCGTCCCTGCATGTTCCGGCGTTTTCGCCGTCGATTGTGCGTCGGAAGCGGTCTCGTACTGCGGCAGGTCCGTGATTGTCGAGTAGAGCGCGGCGAGGCGCTCAGATGAGGCGGCGACGGTGTGATTCTTTGCCAGCCTCTCGCAAACGGGTCCCGGCGCACCGGTGGGAGTCGTCGACAGTCGCTGCACGAGGTCACACCCCTCGAGGACGTTTGAGTAGAGCGACTCGGACGTGAGGAGATCTTCGGCAAGGCCGACCCTCGTGCTGGCCACCTGGCACCCGGCGGCAATCGCTTCGAGAAGGGAACGTGGCCCGCCTTCGGAGCGGCTGCTGATGACATAGAGATCGACCAGGTTGTAGAGTAGGTTCAGCTCCCACGCAGAAAGGATGTTGGTCCCCATGTCGTCCTGGTCGGTTACGGAACCTACGAAAGTGAACGGGACGGCGAGCTCGGCGAGCCTTTTCCGCAGCCAGTGGCGACGCGGTCCTGCGAGAACCACGTACACCGGCACCCCCCTGCGCACCAGTTCCCCCATCATCTCGGCGAAAAGGTCCGGTCCCTTGACGAGTTTGGCACTCTTGAGGTCGCACCCCTCCGTGTCACGGTGGAAATTGCCGACCAAGAAGCGGTCACGCGGGATGCCCCACCTCGAGGCCATCTCCCTGACGGATGGGTCTTCGGAGGGGAGTTTATGAAAGGTGGAGAGGTCAGTGCAGTACGGGATGGTGACGCAGCGGTAGCCGAGGGCGTCAAACTGCTCCTGCGCCTGCGAGGATTGCGCGATCCAGCAGCCGACGCGCGGCAGCACCCGGCGGAAAGCAGGGAGCTCGAGGTAGCGCAACGGCTCGCCGGAAGCCTGACAGACCACCCGCTTCCCTGCGAGGGCCTGTTCCGGCAGGGCGAGAAGCTGCTCCCACCAGACCGCATGGACCACCTCGCAGTCGGATAGGGAGGTAAACTCCACCACCCCTTCCAGCGCTTCGCGTAGGTGGTTCAGGTCGGTATCGAGCGCCCATCCGACGCCGTCACCACCCAGTATATGAACCTTCGTCTTTTTCACTCGATTGTTTCCCAGCATCTTCTTCCAGCTGTGTTGCTCGGTCTAAGCTTTCCGCGCCACGATACCGTAGCCAGTGGTAAAGTCGGTCCCGAATCTCCCGGTCCCCTCCCCTGCCCCTTCGTGTGCCAATGCTTTCCTCCTCCCTAAGCGGAGCGCCTGGTTCAAAAAGCGCGTCGTGGTCCTGCCGACGAACCCCTCATGCCGGCGCGAGACCACAAAGGTTCTAAGCAGGTCGCACACGACCGACCAAAACGCCCCATGGCGTTCCAGGTGCTGCACCTCGAACCCTTTTTCGGCAAGGAGCACCCTCCAGAACTGCTCGGTGTAACGCCCGTAGTCACCGGGATCGGCGTGAATGCCAACCAGGAAAGGGACTGTGATGAGCAGCGTGCCCCCTGGCTCCAGCACCCGGTGAACCTCGTCGAGCACCCGCGCGGGACTGTACACGTGCTCCAAAAGCTCCGAACAGATGGCGGCCCGAAACATCCCGTCGCCAAAAGGAAGCTCCTCGGCGGCCGCCAGCACGTCGGGAGCGGCGGCGGGAGAACAGTTCACCGAGATCACCTGGAGCGGGAGGTGTCCTATGTCGAACTGCCCTCGCTTAGCCGCCTTGGCGCCACCCAGGTCGAGTACGACCGCACCTTCCGGAAGCGCGGCGGCCTCGCGATGGTAGAAGTAGTCCACGAAGTACCGGCGCAGCGAGTAGCCTAGGTCGTCGTAGCGCGGGTCTATGGCGAGATTCGTTGTCATGTCGTGAGCACCACTTCCCGGCCGAACTTCAGCCATTCTTCCGCACGCGCCATGCTGTCGGTCTGCCCCTTGGAGGTGGCTACTCCGCGCCCCATGTGCATGAAGATCACCCTGTTATTATCGTCCAGCGAGCGGTCGGCCCGGATGCCGCGGTACGGCGAATCGGGCTCAAGTCGGTCGACCAGCTCCGGATTCCACAGGGTGTTCGGGCAGCCCCATATGCGGTACCCTGACCGCTCCAGTGTCATGGGGATGAAGTCGCCGGTATCGTAGGCAGGCATACCGTGGCGGAAGGTAAACTGCATTGGCTCGAACAGCGTGAAGTCGAAGAGCATCCCAAGGACGTGGATGGTCCTCACGCGGGTCGTGTCCATCCTCACTCCGACGCAGCGGGTCTCACCATCCATCCTGCCGCTGAGGTAGCTCAGCCAGCCGCTGCAGCAGGCTACGGTATCCATGTGCAGAGTCATCATGAGCCTCGTTCCGGGGTCAACCGCACGGGCCGCCAGTTCCAGTGCCACGGCGTTGGCGTAGCTGCCGCTGTACTCCGGCCGCTTCCCGGCGAGGCGCTGCCAGAAACCCACCCTAGGGACCGGTTCTGTTTCGCTGAGGACTAGGTTCAGGCCAGGCTCGTTTTCCAGCCAGGCGCGCAGATGCGGCGGAGAACAGTTGTCGACAACCCACAGCTCGTGCGGTTCCGGGGTGTGGCGCTGGATGGAACGAATGCAGAGCTCAAACATGTCGCGTGCCATCTCATTGGGGAGATACGACACCACTACGAGCCGCGGCGCGTCAAGGCCCTCGACACGCTGCCGCACGATCCGGACCGGGCGCTTCTCCCCGTAAACATCGAACGAGGTGCGGTAGGAACCGCTTTGGTGTTGCTCGACACCTTGATTCATGCGCATATCCCCGTTGCGCTATTCCGGTAGCGCGACAGCATCACTCCACTGTGCGTCGAGCCGCACGATCCCCTGCCCTGAGAATGGGACTGTGGCCTTGGAAACCGGGAGCACGGTGAAGGAGAACCCCTCGATGACGTCGACTGGGCGGTCGTGGCTGTTCTTGATGTGGAGGCCGACCATGTACTTGCCGTCCTTTAGGATGTTCCCGGCCTGCACCGCCACCTGGTAGAGGCGCCCCGGCTCACCGTACAGGTGCTTGCGGTCTCCACCTGAGGAAATAAGCGTCGCCACCTTGAGGTGATCCCATGCGGAAATGACGACGCCGATACGGTAGCCGCAGCCGGCGTCATGGACACGGTAGTGCAGCCTGATGGAGAGAGGCTCGTCCAACAGCAGCTCGGTGGTCGGCTCACCCTGACTGTCAAGGATTTCCATGCGCACGACTTCGAACCCAGCCGGGTAGTCCCGGTGCATCTCAGGGAGTATTTCGCAGTTCAACGCCGGCTTGTTGCCAGAGGAGAGGTAGGCCTCCACCACCTCGTCGGGCGTCCCCGACTTCACCAGCCGCCCGCGCTCCAGGAGAATGCCTCGGGTGCAAAGACGCTTCACGGCCTGCATGTTGTGTGAGACGAAGAGGACTGTCCGCCCAACGCCGGCGATGTCCCCCATCTTGCCGAGGCACTTCCTCTGGAAGACGGCGTCCCCGACGGCGAGCACCTCGTCTACGATAAGGATCTCGGGCTCCAGGTGGGCCGCAACGGCGAAGGCGAGGCGGACGTACATCCCAGAGGAGTAGCGCTTGACGGGGGTATCGATGAAACGCTCGATCTCGGCGAACTCTACGATCTCGTCAAACTTGCGACGGATCTCCTCCTTGCTCATGCCGAGGATGGCGCCGTTCAAAAAAACGTTCTCGCGCCCAGTCAGCTCAGGGTGGAACCCGGTCCCCACCTCGAGAAGGCTGGCGATCCGTCCCTTGTAGGACACCTCGCCCCTGGTGGGGGCGGTCACCTGTGACAAAATCTTGAGCAGCGTCGACTTGCCCGCGCCGTTTCTGCCGATGACACCGAGAATGTCCCCTTGCCCAACCTCGAAGCTGACGTCCTGCAGCGCCCAGAAGTGTTCCGCCTGTTTTTGAGCGGGATGCCCGGCACCCAAGATGGAGTTGGGATCCTCTCTGCGGCGGATCCTGGCCCACCAGCTTTGCAGGTCGAGGGCGAGGGTGTGGTGATTCACGACCCCTAGCCGGTACCGCTTCGAGAGATGTTCAACTTGTATGACCGTCTCGCTCATTTACACGGTATCCATGAAGGTCTTTTCCACGCGACTGAACAGCAGGACCCCCGCAAAAAGAACAGCCGCCGTTGTCAGCAGACTCACGGCCCAGTTCGCAAGGCTGACGGTGCCTGTCCCCAAGGAGGCATAACGAAACATCTCTACGACGGGAGCCATGGGATTCACTACCAGAAGCCATTGCCACTTTGCCGGGACCGATGACGCCGGATAGACTACCGGAGTGGCAAACATCCAGAGCTGCACACCAAAGGCTACAAGGTGTGTCAGGTCGCGATAGCGCGTGGTCATGGCGGATACGATGATGCCGAAGCCAAGCCCAAGAGCGGCCATCTGCGCGACCAGGAGCGGTAGTATCAGAAGCAGCGGATGCGGCTGGACCGGAGCGCCGCTCCACCGGTAGTAGGCGAAAAAAAGCAGCAACAGCAGGAACTGGATTGCGAAGGCCACGAGGCTACTGATTACAACTGAGACAGGCACGGTGATTCGTGGGAAGTACACCTTTCCGAAGAGGTGGGCGTTGCCGACAAAGGTGTTCGATGTGTTATTCAGGCAGTCTGCAAAGTATCTCCAGGCCACGACGCCGGAGAAGTAAAACAGAAACGGAGGAATCCCTTCGGTGGGAAGCTTGGCAACACTGCCGAAGATCACCGTGAACACCAGGGTGGTCAGCAGAGGCTGTATGAGATACCAAAGGGGGCCCAGGATGGTCTGTTTGTAAACGGCGACGAAGTCTCGCCAGACAAAAAGGGCTATCAGGTCGCGGTACCTCCAGATTTCCCTAAGGTCGACATCGAACCAGCCGTTGCGCGGCCTGATCACCTTGTCCCATCTCTTGTCAGCGACCTTCTCCATCAAACTCCCTAAAACATGAAAAACAGCGAGCCAGTTGAACCAGCCTCAGCTTCGTTTTGCTCTGCTCAGTACGGTTGACAGCGCTTTTCGTCCCAGAACCATTATCTTATAGAAAAAAGAACCTGCGTTTCGTAAGTAAAGCCATTTATGCCTCAGGATAATCAGCATCATCATGACGAACTTGTGACGCAGACGCATGGAATGATCACGTGAAGTGCCCCGAACTCTGTAATAATACAGAATCTCCTGTATTTTTGACACCTTTTTGTTGAGTTGGGACATTGAAACCCAGAAGTCCCAGTCCTCCCATCCGTAGACAAATGCCGTGCTGTACCCCCCGACCCTTTGCCAGTCGCTTTTCCGATAGAAAGCGGCCGGATGAATCAGGTTATCGAAGAGCTCGGCGACCGGATCGTACTCGGGAAGGTCCCACGCCCCCTGCTTCTCTCCGAACATCTCCTCGTCGCAGTAGACGATGCCGACGTCGGGGCTGGCATCGAGGATGGCTATAGCCTTTTCCATATAGCTCGGGGCGACCCGGTCGTCCGCGTCAAGCGGCAGGATGTAGGTCCCGCGGGCCCTGCCGATTCCGGTGTTGCGGGCCGCTGACACTCCGGCGTTAGCGGTGTGCAGCACGGTCGTTTTCGGCCTTTGGTACCCCCTTAGCAGGCGCACCGTCACAGGATCGGTCGAGCCGTCATCGACTATGATGATCTCGAAGTCGGTGAAGCTCTGCGCCAGCACCGAGTCTACCGTCTCGTTGAGGAATTCCCCATGGTTGTAACACGGAATGATCACGGAAACCCTGGGGGAGCCGCTCAGCACGAGGGTACCCCGCTTTTGTCCCCTTCCCCGGCCGAGGCGATCAGCCTCTTTATGAAGAGTCGGTTCAGCTGTTTCCTCAGATGGTACTCGATCAGGTATGGGAGCAACCACGCGCCGCGCCCCTTGAGGAACCTCCGGCGCACCTGGAATTCTTCGGCGAAAGCGGCAGCCGCCTCCATGGTGGAGCGGCTGCCGCCATGCACGCAGAAGCAGGCGAGCGCCCTCTTCACGACGAGCGGGTCGCCCAAAGCGCCCAGCCTAAGCCAGAGATGGTAGTCCATGCAGTATTGCAGCGACAGATCAAAGCCCCCGGCCGCAAAAAAGGCGCTACGCCTGGTGAAGGTTGCCGGGTGCAGGATGATGTTCGAATGGATCAGCCTGCGGTAAAAGTAGCGACGCGCCTTGATCTCACGCAAGAAACGCCCGCACTCATCCACGAAATGGAAACCGCCGGTGAGCCAGACGCGCTCGGGGTGGTCACGAAAGAGCGTAGCGACCTCCGAGATCACCTCGCCGTCCAGGTAGTACTCGTCCGAGTGCAGATGCGCGATGACCTCGCCGGTCGCCAGGCGCGCCCCCTTGTTCATGGCGTCGGAGATCCCGCCGTCCGGCTCGGAGACCCAGCGGATGCGCGGGTCCCTGGCTGCGTGCGCTGCAACGATCTCGACGGTCCCATCCCTGGAGCCTCCGTCCACGATCACGTACTCCAGGTCGCGGTAGGATTGCCCGAGGACACTGGTGATAGTTTTCTCAATGTGCCGAGCGCTGTTATAGCAGATAGTTATCACGGATATTTTCATGGCGTTACCGGCACCCCTCCAGGAATGGCTCCACTGCCGTTTCGGTCTCACTGCGCAATACGCTTCCGAGGAAAGAAGGCGCAGCGGCCTAATTTAAAAGTGCTCCCGCAGCTACGCCCCCCAGGATCAGTGAGTTGCCCCCCCTGTCACCAATAGGCGCAGCAGCATCGCGGCCCTGTCCCATCTCCTCATGAGCACCCTGGTCAACAAGGTGCCCAAAAGGGCAAGATATACTGTGGGAAGCGCCTCGGGGAACCAGCGCCTGGTGAAAAAAATCCTGTTCCTCGCGTTCCAGTAGTCACAGACTGCACTTTTTTTGGCGGGGTTGCTGCTCGTCCCGACACTCGCGCCGACCTTGTGGTACACCACGCTCTGCGGCGCGTACAAAAGCGTGAAGCGCCCTTCGGCGCGCAGCGCCCAGTCGAGTTCCTCGAAGAAGAGAAAATAGTCCTCGCAAAGGAGCCCGATCTCCCGGAGAAAGCGCTGGGACACCAGCATGGAGGCACCCACCACGTAATTCATCCGCGCCTCGACCTTCCCTGCGTTGATGGGATGGTGCGTCTTTTTCAGCCGCCCGAGGTGCCAGGCGAGTCCGATCCAGCGGCAATAATAAGCACCACCATGCGCCTGGACCTGCCCAGGATCATGGTAACAAAGGAGCGTGGAGCCACACATGCCTGCCTGCGGGTCTGCGCCGACACGGGTCAAGAGCTCACCCAGGGCGTCCGCCCTCACCACCGTATCGTTGTTCAAGAGCCAAACGTAGGCGAGATCGTCCCGCCGAAGCAGATACCTTAGGCCCACGTTGTTACCGCCGGCAAAGCCTAGGTTCGCTTCGTTATCGATCAGGATAAGGCGCGCCGCGCGGTCAACGGCGCCGCCTGCTTCAGCCTCCTTTCGCGAAAGCAGCGCATAAGGCACAGGCTTGGCGACGGGCGGGAATGAAAAGTGCTTAAGCCTTGCGGCCGCAGGCACCCAGAGATCGAGATCGCCCCTGGCCCAGGCCTGCAGGCGGGTGAGCGAGCCATCTGTCGAACCGTTGTCGCACACCACCACTCGCAGATCGCAACAGTCGCTGCGCAACAGGCTCTCCAGACACTCGAGGGTGTCTCCCCAACCGTTCCAGTTCAAAAGAAGAACGTGAACGCCCTTCATCGGTAGACACTCCACCCGACCATGACCGACCAGATCAGACTGGTGGCAAGCAGCGGAAGGTCGTGCAGCAGCGATTCAGTCGGGTCCCCACCCAGGCCGGATTTGACCCGCAGGATGTAGCGCAAAAGCCCGAAGGTGCAAAGCGGAACCGTGTAAACCAGAGGATAGCGCGGCATGGTGTACATGGTGTAGGTCACCAGCACTGCGGCGCCCAAAAGATACAGGGCGCCGTCCAGATAACCCGCAGGATAAGTGGACAGGCTCTTTCGGTGCGAAAATGCCGCCTCTCCCATGGTGATGCATTCGTGCAGCCGCTTTCCGGCGCTGAGAAAGAGAGATAGCAGAAACACCGACAGGAAAAGCCACTCGGAAATCGCGACATGAAACGCCTCCCCTCCTGCCTGGAGGCGCAGCAGGAAACCCGAGGAGATGCAGAAAAGGTCAACGATCGGTACTTCCTTCAGCCTCAGCGAGTAGCAGGCGGAAACAACGAGGTACAAAAGGAGCAACCCGAGAAATAAACCGGAGACTTTTGCGGCTGCCAGCAGTGAAAGTGCCAGAAGTGATACGGCCAAGAAACAGGCAGCGGGCAGAGACATCCTTCCAGAGGGTATCGGGCGCAACTTCTTGACATGATGATGGGCGTCGTTTTGCCGGTCGCAGATGTCGTTCAACACGTAGGTGGCGCTGGAGGCAAGGCAAAAGGAGAGAACCGGCAACAGTCCGTCGATGAGAGCCCCGGGGCTGCGTATCACCCCGCCGAGAAATGGCGGAAAGAACAGCATCAGGTTTTTAAGCCACTGGACGGGACGGATGATCTGGATGATAGCTGAAAGTCTCAATGCTCGCTCAATTTCTGCGCAAGTTTCCTGGCAGCTTCCTTGAAGTGGGCTCCTTCAGGTGCGGCAAGGTACGCTCGTCGAAAATAATCCGCAGCGGCGGTCCTGTCACCGAGCCTGATGGCGAGCTTCCCATTAATGTAAAGGTAGGTCGCATCCTTCAGCTTCAGGTACAAGTGATCCTGGGTTTCGATGAGATCCCTCATCAAGGAGCTCCGCTCTTCCTGACGCTCGGTGGCATCAAGTTTCCGGTACTCGACCGTTCTAAACAGCAGCAACAGTTTTGACTCCGCCTTACCTTTGTCCGGCACGGCCCGGTGCACCAGGTCCCACGCTTGGTCTGCGCTTTTCCCCTTCAGGTCTGCCAACAGGAGATTGTAGTCGATCAGAAACTTGACTTTTGGGTCCGGTTTCAGGCTTTGGCCGATCTTGAGCTGACGCACGGCCTCGACGGTTCGTCCCTTCTGGAGCAGGGCCACCGCCAGTTCATTGCGAAGCGGTGCGAATTCTGGAGACTGGCGCACCGCATCCTGATAAAGCGTGAGGTTATCCCTCCAAACTAAATTCCTCTGAACCGTCACAAAGGCGGCCAGGACCAGCACGCAACAGACGGCTGCCGCGAGCAGGCGCGCAAGGCGAGGCTTTTGCAGCGCATACACAACGTCGTCGAAAAGCCCGATGATACCGATGCAGAAAAAGGCGCTCGGCAGGTAGAGATACCTTTCGGCGACCGGAGTCCATGAGATGTTGAAGAGCGCAGCCAGCAGGGCGGGGGTGATCAGGAAGAAACTCGCGCCGATGAATAAACGGCTGAGATGGCGCTGCCGCGAGCAGACTAGGAGCGCCAAGGCAGCTGCCAGCCCGGCAGCCCAGTGATAAACGCTGAGATGCGCTATGGCGAAATTAAGCGGCTCGGGCGCCAGGAGTTTCTTGACGTAGAACCCAAAGATCTGCAAAGCTGTCAGCAAATTTTGGTAGGGAGTGCCGTCGGCTCCCTCAAAAAGCTTCAGCATCGCGTTTGAGCCGCTGGAGGCTCCTTGGGCCAGCAGGGCGGCGAAGATTGCAAAAGCGGCCGCAACAAAAGGGGCGGAGCGTCGCAGGACCTGACTGATGGCCTGCCCCGGCTTGGAAACGGCGCAGGAACGGGACCAGAAATAAATCATGGCGATCGCTACAGGAAGAAAGAAGACAGCCACTTCCTTGGCCAGCACTCCCAGCACCAGAAACAAAACCGACAGATACGGGAGGCATTCCCGATCCTCCTGGAGTCCCTTGACAAGCAAAAGCGCAGAGCAGAGGACAAAGACGGTGGCCAAGGGGTCAGTCCTGCCGGCGATCCAGCTAATTGCCTCGGCGTTCGCCGGGTGCAGTGCGAAAAGAAGGGCGCTCAGCAGTGGCAGCCCGGGGATGGCGCACGGGGTATTGGCGCTCAGGCTTAGTATCTTGCGGGCCAGCAGATAGACGAGGATGGTGTTCAACGCGTGGATCAGGACGTTTTCGAGATGCATGAAAACAGGTTCCATGCCCCAAAGCCTGGCGTCCAGGTAGTAGGTCAGTTCGATGAGCGGCCTGTAGTAGAATCCGCGCCCTGGCAGCAGGACATCCCTCAGGGTAAGTGAACCGTTAATGCCGTAGGCGTCGATGATGTGGACGTCGTCGATGGAATTGACGCCGCCGTGCAACGCCGGGTAGTAGACAGCCAGGACCGTCACGACCAAAAGGATAATCTGGTAGGTACTGTTTAAGGTTTGTCTGCCTTTTATCTTCACCAGTTTACCTGAACCTGTCTCGTCACCGGACATGTACGCCCTGTTCGCGCCTGTCAAAGCTACCTCGCGCCGGATCTTACCATTTCCAGAAAGATCGTTTCCAGTGTTTTCCTCTCCGGCTCCACCGAAACGATCTCCGCGTCGGCGAACAGGGAGGATTGGAAGCAGTCGCGCATCGACTCTTTCGGGACTGAAAGGCGCAGGTGATCGCCTTCCTTGCAGGTCCTTATCCCGTTATCCCGTGCCGGCAACTCGCCGTCTTTCGGGTTTCTCAGCACAACTTCGTATCTGTTGAAACTTTCGTCGATCACCTCTTTCACGGAGCCGGAAAAACGCATTTCGCCGCCCAGAATAATGGCGACATCATCGCAGATCCTCTCCACGTCGTGGATGATATGGGTGCTGAAGAAAACGGTTTTGCCCTGTTCCTTGAGGTCGAGGATGATGTCGGCGAAGAGACGTCGCCCCAAAGGGTCCAAACCTGACATCGGTTCGTCTAGGATGTAGAGGTCCGGGTCGTGAACCAGGGTCTGCCCCATGCCGATCCTTTGCACCATCCCCTTGGAAAGGTGGCGAATGGCCCGGTCGGCGGCCTCCTCAAGCCCTACCAGAGCCAGCACCTCCGCGACCCTGTGCCCCAACCGACCGGCAGGGACCCCAAAGCTGGTCCCAGCGAAATTGAGCAGTTCCCTGGGGGTCAGGTAGTCGTAGTAGGCGGGGTTTTCCGCCAGATACCCGACACGTATCCTGCTTTGGGCTTTGGAGGAGTCCACTCCGAAGATGGACGCCTGCCCTGAAGTTGGCGTCAGAAGACCCAGCAGTATCTTGATGGTCGTGCTTTTTCCCGCGCCGTTCGGTCCGATGAACCCGACGGTTTTCCCTTCTGCGACCGGCAAAGAAATTCCTTTTAGCGCCTGCACCTTTTGGGTGATCTTTTTGGAGAAGACCTTTTGCAGGGACGTTACCTCTATTGCGTTCATTTCCGGTTCCTCGTATCGGCCAAGTTGCTGGTAGTCTTGATCCGGCCGTCGTTTCGGTCGATGTAAAAGACGCCGCCATAAGGGTCCGGCGGTATCGCCTTCAGGACCCCTGCCCTGACCAGTTCTTCCAAATCCCGCAACTGCGTGTCGGCCTTCTGCTCATAATCGTGCCGCGCCTTCTCAAGAAACGCTATTCTCTCCAGGGCGTCAAGCCGCATCGCCAGCTGCTTTCTCAGGGTTGCGTTCGTAGTGTGCCAGAGGAGATTCTTGAGATAGGCGATGGCGATGTCAGTCTTGTTCGCCTGGTACAGCGCCCTGGCGGTCAGGGTGGCGAAGTATCCGACCTGCGGATTGAGCCGAGCGCTGACCTCGAAGTATTTGGCCGCAGTGTCGAAATCGTGAAGGAAGTAGTAATTGTTGAAAGCGAGATAAAAGGCGAGGTCGGCATCCCAAGATCGCCGGGCAAGCCCTCTTTCCAGCAAAACGTTGACACCCTTCACCATGCCGGCGTCCCAGGTGAGCATCGCTTGGGCGAAATAGTAAGCATCGATGTTGTAGGGGTTGAGTCGCGTAGCGGTGTCCACGAAGGTGTAGAGCCCCATGTAATCCGGACGCTGCTCCTCGCCGGCCAAAGCGCCGTAGTAAAACATGGTGCGATAAAAGACCAGCTCGGAAACGAGCCCCTTGTGCTCAAGCGAGGCGAAATAGGTGACCCCCGGCGAAGGGAGTCGCCCCAGGCGATCAACCGGCGGCATGGCTTTGCGCAGGGAAGAAAGCGGAAGGAGAGTCCCCAGACAAAGCAGCAGACCTGTGCAAAAAAGAAGCACCCGCTTCATATGAAGTCTCGTTTCCTGAATACGGCGCACGCAAGCGTCAGCATCACCAGCACGTAGCCCGCGCCGTACAGCGCGGTAAGAAGCAGGATTGTGGGATTGAGAGGCAGCGTGTACGTGGCCTGGGTCTTCAGATCGAAAAGGGAGAGGTTGGGGAACAGATAATAGATCACTTGGCTTATCACGCGCAAGGCAGGTGAGACGTTCTTCGCTCCCTCCACCGTTTCAATGAAAAACTTGACCTTTTCGGTGGACTCCCCCACGGCATAAACGGCAAGGGTGAGCAGCATCGGCAGCAAGGTCGAGGTGGCCAACGCTGAGAAAAAAACCAGCACCGCGGCAAGTACAAGCAGCTTCTCAATATCGAAAAAAAGGTAAGCCAGGTAATTCAAAAGGTTAATCGGGCGATCGGCAGGATAACCCAAACCGATACCCAGAAGTCCCAGCCAGTTGAGTGTTCCGAGAATGGCCACCGAAGAGCAAAGCAGCAAGGCAAGACCAAGATACTTTTCCATGATGTACCGGCTGCGAGATATCGGCAGGGTGGCAACGGAATAGATGCTGCGGCTTTGGATGTCGCGGGCGATCAGGTTCCCCCCCAGAAAGACGGTAAGCAGCACGCCAACCATGGAAATCATGGAAAGCGAGTAGGTCGCCGCGACTCCGGGCACGTCGCGCATGGAGAAGGAACTGAATATGGGCGTGGTGACAATCAAAAGAAGTGCGGCGATAAAAACGCCGTGCAGCAGACGGTCGCGCACCCCCCCCATGAAAGTCACCATCGCCAAGGCGAACGGCCTGTCCTTCATCACACCCCCCAGATCCCTATTTATTGAATAAGAAAAGGGGGCATGCGGGCATGCCCCCCCTGTGAACGAGAAAAAGAAATGCTACTGAGCCGACCATCCGGTCAGACCAACGTACCCGGCATCGGTTTCACCGGCTACCGTAGTAGGAACATCGCTTGCGGTGAGAGCGGTCCCTGATGTCGCGCCGATCCACCAGATGTTGGAGGTCTTGTTCGACGTGGAGTATTTCCTGTCGCCGGCGTCATGCTTGGAATTGATGGTGTAGTTCTGGCCGTCGGAGAAGTAGAACACCTTCACGTTGTTGGACGGTGTGAAGCTGATCCCCGTAGAGGAGAGCGGTCCGCCGGTCAGTGTGCCAGCGGCATAGGCAAGGCCCTGCATCGCCAGGAGTAATGCTGCTGCTGTGATTATCTTTTTCATCATGTGATATTCCTCCTCAAATGTTGTTGTCTAGAGTGGGTATTTCTGGTTGTCGGCATAGTACCCTTCCAGCGCGGTCTTGCCGTTTTTGGCGTCGGAGGCGGCGGCGGTGTTGTACGCCTTGGTCCTGTAGGCAGAGAACTGCGGGATGGCGATGGCGGCCAGGATGCCGATGATCGCGACGACGATCAACAACTCGATGAGGGTGAAACCTTTGTTACTGCTCAGTCTTTTCATCATACTTTCTCCTTTCCTCGTTGTGGTTAATGGAATGAAAGACTAATTAGATTGATCAATCATCTCCATTTGCGTCCTGCTTCAATACAAGTTGCGCGTTAACGGGTTGGTCTGTGCAAATGTCGGGCCAGCTGCGCGAAGGCGAATTAGCGCGGTTTTAGGCGTGCTGCAAGTATACGCGCTACGGGAAAAGTGACATAAAACGTCACCCCTTGGACGTTTTGGGACACTTTCCATTTTTTTAAACGCTACGGGTAACGTTGCATATCGACAAAGTACCCTTCCAAGGCGGTCTTTGCCGCCTTCACATCGGCGACAGCAGTGGTATTGAAGCTGGCGAGACGATAGTTGGTGTAAAAGGGTACGGCAATGGCGGCCAACACCCCGAGAATCGCCACAGTGAGCAGCAATTCCACCAAGGTGAAACCTCGATCCTGGAACTTCCGACGACAGGAGTTGCTGAGCATAAGGGGACCTCTTCCGCACAAATATCGTGATGACGTGCACGCTCCGGCTTGCACGTTGCACGCCCAAAACCAGCCCATCGCAGATGAAGAGTCAATCGTCCTCCATCCCGAATTTAGCCAATCGGTAACGGAAAGACCTGAAGCTTAAACCGAGATATTCCGCCGCACGCTTCTTCACGCCGCCGCTCTTCTCCAGCGCCCGCACCAGGAGCTTTTGCTCCAGGGTGTCCAGGTAAGCCTGCAGATCCATCCCCTGCTCGGGTATCTCCAGATCATCGGAGGCCGGTGCGGCAATCCGGTACTCGCGCACGTTTGCCGGAAGGCAATCGAGGGCGATGACACGGCTCCCGAGCACGACGCAACGCTCGACCAAGTTCTCCAACTCCCTGACGTTGCCTGGGAAGGGGTAGTTGAAAAGAGCCGACAGCGCGTCGGGCGCCACGATGTCGCTGCTCCAAGACCAGATCGCGTACTTCTTGTAGAAATGCTCGATGAGAAGCGGGATGTCCTCGCTGCGCTCCCTTAGCGAAGGCATGCGCACCTCGACCACGTTGAGGCGGTAGAAGAGGTCCTCCCGGAAGGTCCCCTCGCGCACCTGCTCCTCCAAATTGCGGTTGGAAGCCGCGACGATGCGAACGTCCGCCCGAAGAGCCCCCCCGCCCCCGACTCTTCTGAACTCGCGTTCCTGAAGTACGCGCAAAAGCCTCGCCTGTAACTGAAGCGGCACCTCGCCGATCTCGTCGAGAAAAAGGGTTCCTCCTTCCGCCTGTTCGAAGAGACCCGGCCGGTCCATGGCGGCCCCGGTGAAGGCTCCCTTCATGTGCCCGAAAAGCTCGCTTTCGATGAGGGTTTCCGGGATGGCTCCGCAGTTGACCGCCTCGAAGGGTGCATTCCTGCGCCTACTATTGTAGTGAATGGCCCTGGCGGCGAGCTCCTTGCCGGTGCCGCTCTCCCCGGAGATGAGGACGTTGGCCATGCTATCCGCAACCTTGGCGATCAGTTCGTAGACCTCGCGCATCTGCTTACTCTTGCCGATCAAACCGCTGAAGCCGAAACGCTCCTGGACCTCGGCCTGGAGTCTTTTGTTTTCCTGGACGAGGCTCCGTTTTTCCAGCGCCATTCCGACCAGTACCTTCACCTCTTCCACCTTGAAAGGCTTGCCTATGTAGTCGTAGGCGCCAAGCTTCATCGCCTCCACCGCCTCTTCAGCCGTGGTGAACGCGGTGATCATCAAGACCGCGGTGTCTGGAGAGTCGGCCTTGATCCGACACAACAGCTCGATCCCCCCAAGACCGGGCATGCTCACATCCGAAAGCACGAGGTCATATTGCTGTCGGGACATGCACGAAAGTGCGTGCTCCGCGCTCTCCGCCTGGTCCACCAGGTACCCTTCCCCATCTAGCAGGATGGCGAGAAACTCCCGCATGCTAAGCTCATCATCTACAACCAAAATCCTGGCACGCATCTCCAAAAACCTCACTTGTTGTTCGCCTGAAAAATCAGGCGCAATCCAGCCTCGACCTCCGTCTAAGAAGGCAGGTACAGCGTCACCGTTGCTCCCTTTCCCCGTGTGCTGTTTACCGTCATCCTTCCGCCGTTAGCCTCGACGATACGGTAAACCGTCGCGAGGCCAAGGCCGGTCCCCCCCTTCTTGGTGGTAAAGAAGGGCTCGAAGACCCTTTTGACATCCTCCGGGTTCATCCCAACGCCGTTATCCCGGACCCTGATGCAAACCTCGCCGCGTCCGCACTTTTCCTTTGTGGTGCAACCGGAGACCCAGATATGTCCATCCCCGCTCATAGCCTCGGCGCTGTTCACTAAGAGGTTCCAGAACACCTGCGAGCATTGGTCCTTGTCGAACTGCACGACAAGGTCGTCCGGGACCTGGTTGTCGATATCGACGCGCTCAAGACGCGGGTCAGTGGCGAGCAACGCGCAGAGATCGACGATCACCTGCCTCAAATTGAGTCGGACCCTGGACGGCTGGTTCGGTTTCGCATAGATGAGAAAATCACGCAGCAGGCCGTCGAGCCGGTCAGTCTCCCTCACTATGATGGAGAAGAGCCGCTGGTCCTTCTCATCCACCCAAGGCCTCAGGGAGACCAATTGAACGGAACCGCTGATAGCGGCAAGCGGGTTGCGGATTTCGTGCGCCATGCGCGCGGAGAGCTCCCCTAATGCCGCCAGGCGATCGGCACGTTTCAGTTCGGCGGACAGCCGCTTCATCTCGGTCAGGTCGTGCAGGTCGAACAAGGCCCCCACCGTCTCCCCCTCCTTATCCGACAAGGGGACCGACTTGAACGCCAGGAGCAGTTTGCCGCCGTCGGAAGCTGTGTGACTGAATTCCCCCTGTCCCGGCTCGAAAAAGGATGACTCAAACCCGGCGATCCCCGGAAGCACCTCGGCCAGCGGGCGGTCGTAGGCCTCCTGCTGGGACATGCCGGCGAGCGCCTCCATGTAGCGGTTGAACACGCGGATCCTGCCGACGGTATTGATGGTCATAAGACCGCTGTCGATCGTTGAAACTATGGAGGAATTGAGCCGCTCCAGTTCCTCGTAATCGATCGCCTTTTCCTTCAGCGCACTCTCGGAGACACGGGCCCTTTCCGCCATGTGTCCGGCTAGCACGGCGGTTAGGGAGAAAGAAGCCCCGTGCAGGAAGATGAGGTAGAAGAGGTACCCGGCTCCCCACTGCTGCGCTGGTGCGGAATCAAGCCCAAGAGGGGCGAGCTTGTCGTAGTACTGGAAATCGAGGATGGCGCCGTAGAGGATGACGCAAAGCGACGCCGTATAATACGCCTGCGAGCGCGCCAAAAGCGCGCTCGCGCTGATGATGGAAAGAAAATAGAGAAAGGAATAGTGCGAGGTGACCCCGCCCGAGACGAGGATCAGCACGGTGACGAGGATCAGGTCCCAGACGATCTGGAGGTACGCCAGGGTACGCACGAGCCGGGGAAGCGCGGAACGGAGCGCGACGAGCGATAGAAGCGAGAACAGGTAAGTGGCGCCGATCAGGCGTAAAAGCACCTTCCCGGCAGCTTCACCGCTTACATCGTAAGTGTGTACGTCGAGATAAACGGTGGTGATCAGGAATAAGGTCACCACCAGCAGTCTAAGGAGTATGAACCAGAAGACCTTCTTCTTTTCGATCATCCAACTAACCGCCGACGGTACCGGCGAGCTTGAAGATCGGCAGGTACATTGCGATGACGAGGCCGCCGACCGTGGTACCGAGGAAGACCATCAGCAAAGGCTCCATCATGGAGGTGAGCGCTCCGACTGCGTCGTCCACCTCGTCGTCATAGAAATCGGCGATCTTGTTCAACATGGCGTCCATGGCGCCGGTGGCCTCACCCACTGCGATCATCTGCACGACCATGGGGGGGAAGACGCCGCAATCCGCGAGAGGCTCGGCGATGGTCTTCCCCTCGGAGATGGACTGGCGCACCTTATAGATCGCCTCTTCCACGATCTTGTTCCCTGCGGTCTTCGCAACGATTTCCAGGCCGTCCATGATGGGAACGCCCGAGCTGATCATGGTCCCCAGGGTGCGGGTGAACTTGGCGACGGACACCTTCCGGATGAGCGGACCGACTATGGGGGCCTTGAGGGCGAAGGCGTCGAGTGCCTTGCGACCGTTGGCGGTCTCATAGTACTTGCCGATAGCGTACTTGAGGCCGAACATGGCGGCGATGATGACCACAATGTACTTCACAAGGAAGTTGGAGAGCGCGATGACGAACTTGGTGGGCGCGGGGAGTTCACCTCCGAAGTCGGCGAACATCTTGGCGAAAGTCGGGATGACGAAGATCAGGATGACGCCGACGACGATGACCGCGATGGACATGATGGTGATCGGGTAGACCATCGCCCCTTTCACCTGCTTCTTAAGCTTCATCGCCTTCTCGATGTAGGCGGCCAGACGGGCGAGGATGGTGTCGAGGATACCGCCTACCTCACCTGCGGCGACCAGGTTCACGTAGAGCTGATCGAAGGCCTTGGGGTGTTTGGCGAGTGCGTCGGCGAAGGTGGAGCCGCTCTCCACGCTTTCCTTCACCTTGACGAGGATATCCTTGAAGGTCTTGTTTTCCTGCTGGTTGGAGAGGATGTCGAGACACTGCACGAGCGGCAGGCCGGAGTCGATCATGGTGGCGAACTGCCTGGTGAAGACCACGAGGTCCTTGGTCTCGATCTTCTTCGGACCGCCGAGTCCCGGTATCTTGAGCTCCATGGAGAGCCCCTTCCCCGCCTCCTTCACTGTGATGCCGGTGAAACCGTATCTTTTAAGCTGCGCCTCGACCATGGCGGCGCTGGCGGCTTCCATGACGCCCTTTTGGACGTTCCCCGCCTTGCTTCTTGCTTCCCAATCGAATTTTGCCATTTGTAACTCCTTTCCCGGCTGAGCCGGGACTGGCTGTTGCTATCTTTGCGGCGGCCTTCTGATCTGCCCCGCCGCCCCGCCGGGTGCCAGCATCTGCTTCAGCTCGTCAGGCTCGGAGGAGCGTCCCAGCGCGTCGT
>MTLC01000715.1_pt1 | contig 32752 bp, 26 predicted proteins | sample 1982451 | NCBI WGS metagenome assembly MTLC01 (sample SAMN05710165, study PRJNA340218) | biofilm metagenome | isolation source: sample SPH anode biofilm adapted to +100 mV | place: USA | collected 2012-02-03 | reverse complement strand
TGGTCAGCGACCAGAATTACGCGGTGCCGCTGTTGAAGGGGACCTGGGTCACTTCCTTCTACCAGGAGGACCGGGCACCTGAAGCCACCAATGAAAAGCGGGGTGGTGGCAGCAAGCAGGCAATCCTGTACGGTGGCAGTACCCCGGCCTACCGTATCGACCAGAACACCCTGCAGGCCAACAAGGCCTCGGTAGCCCAGAACTCGACAGACACCAACCTTGCCTGGACATGGGGCACCACCGGGACTTCGCTCAATACCCTGACCGACGCCCAGTTTGCCGGGCTCTGCACCAACTGTCACTCCAAGGCGAATCTCGCTCCCAAGGCGGGGCAGAATGTGGTGCCTGACGCCTGGAAATCGCCGTCGAGGATTCACGGCACCGTTGAAGGGTGGGCGACCACGAATGCCACTGAAGACAAGAACGCCAGCAATGCAGTCCATGCGTTTACCTGCTCCAAGTGCCACACGCCGCACAACTACCGTCTGCCGAGGCTGATGGTGACCAACTGTCTCGACTTCAACCATCGTGGGAAGGTTCCTTCCGGCGGGACCGTTGCCGCTACGAGAGGCAATAATACCACCAATCCTTCCACCAACAGCGGGAACATGATGTCCAGCGCCAACAGCACCGGTAGCGGTGCCGGACGTTTCCCCGGTGGCGGTGCACGGTACAATGGTACCAGGGGGATTGGTTCCAACAACAGCAGCGCCCATTACCCCGGCCCCTGGTTCTTCGGTACGGTGTCGGATACCAATAGCACAACTCCGCCTACGATTCCGCCCACGGAGACATCACCGCTTTCGTACACGACGTATTGTCACGATACTTCCAAAGCCGGACGCAGCGGGGACACCCCCACCTATCCTGCCAGCCAGCGCTGGAACAGCAAAACTCCTTGGTAACGGAGAGGTAAAAATAAGAATTGGCCAGCGCGCAATTGTGGAGTCAGAACCTGCACGTAAATATTCAGTGCGGAAAGGAGATGAACCGATGAAAAAGCAAACCTATACGAAACCGAAGGTGGTCGGCTCAGCAAACGTTCATCCTTGCTAAGCCAAGATGTATGGAGGTGAGGCAGTTGTATGTGCCTCACCTCCTTTTTTACGACTTTTCACATTCTGATTCCTCCGCAGAACGCCATGCAAATCCTTCCTGAACCAATGACCTCTCTGACTTGCAGTGACAGCGATTGAAGTACTAACAGTTCGAACATTGTTGCCTTGTCGGGATACTATCGATACTTCATGTTGACAGGCTGATGATGGGGTGGTGCGTAAGTGCCCAAGTTTAACAAACAACTGATAGTTACATTGTTGCTGGCTCTGTTCTTGACTCAGTCCTGCATAAGCCTTACCTCAAAATCCGCTACATTCGACGAAGTGCAGTATTTCGGCATCGGCAAATATATAATGCAGCACCAGAAATGGGATGTGATGGGGGCCATTCTCCATCCTCCGCTGACCTACTACCTGGGGAGTTTGCCACTTCTGTTCGCAAAGGAGGACCCGCAACTCTGGGAATATGGGGACGTCAAACGGGACCTGGATTTTCTCGGGGCACCGGACATATATCGAGGGCAGGAACTGCTCTCGCTCCCCGAAAACAAGGATGACCGCCTACTTATCTCGTCGAGGCTTCTAACCGCTCTAGTCAGCCTGCTGCTCGGTTATTATGTGTACCGTTTCAGCAGGGAACTGTTCGGTGAAGCCAGCGGCGTTCTCTCGCTGTTCTTTTTCTCCTTCTGCCCGAACATGCTGGCATTTTCCGGAATAAGCGTTCCGGACATGCCGCTGACAGTTTTCTCCTTTATTTCGATTTATTATCTGTGGTTAAGTCTGAAGCGCGATGCAAGGAAGTATACGATGCTGGCAGGCCTGTTTCTTGGGCTTGCCCTGCTTTGCAAGTTTACGGCACTCCTGCTCCTCCCCCTCGACGTGTGCATCTTTACCCTGTTCATGCTGAAGGAGAAGAGAAACGTTGCCGCAAAGGGGACAACGGTCCTCTGCATTGCGGTCCTGCTGCTGTTTGGCGGATACAGTTTCAATATGACCCCATTTGTCCAGGGGAACTTGTACCGGTTGAGCCAGGCCGAAACCGGACAGTCGACATTCCTGATGGGGCAGTATTCTGTCCATGGCTGGTGGTACTACTATCCGCTGGCGTTCCTGATGAAGACACCGATCTCCTTGCTGACAGTTTTCTCCCTGGCGCTGGCACTCCTCTGCAAAAGCTGGAAGGATAACTGGCAGGCCCTTCTCTTTCTGCTCGCTCCGGTAGTTGCCATCATGTTCTTCTTCTGCGCAGCTCCCTATTCCATTGCTCTCCGCTACATACTGCCGATCTATCCATTTATTTTCGTCATCGCCGGCAGTCTCGCCAGGCAAGGAAAGAGGATCAGATACTTCACCGGCCTTATGGCAGTCTGGTACGTGGGGGCATCACTCTACGTGGCACCCCACTATCTTGCCTATTTCAACGAAGCGGTTGGCGGCCCCGGAAATGGTTATAAATATCTGGTGGACGGCAATCTGGACTGGGGGCAGGATTTGAAGGGACTGAAAAAGTTTATGGACAAGAACGGCATCAAGCGGATCAGTCTCAGCTATTTTGGAGCAGATTCGCCGCAACGCTATGGTATCGAGTATGATTGGCTTCCCAGTCATTATCTTCTCAATCCTGCGAAGGAGAGACCCGTTCAGATTCATTCCGACCAGCTACTTGCAATCAGCGCGACGAATCTTCAAGGTCTTTACCTGGACGATCGAAACCAGTTCAAGTGGCTGTTGCAGTCCCAGCCGATTGCCAAGATAGGTTACAGCATTTTTGTCTACGACTTGGGCGGACGTGGAAAATACACGAATTAGGTATGCGGGGGGGTAACTTCTGCAAACAGGTTCGTCTGGAGAAATAGGTGCTAGCTGTGAAGTCGCAGTTGCCACGAAAGAACCAGATCTTCGATGATCGACGACAGTGATCTGGTGATGTCCCATCGGGGGTAATGGGTCTTAATTCTGGTCAGGTTACTGTAATAGCAGACGTGGTCGCCCGTACGATTCTGTTCAACATAACGGTAAAGCGATTTCTTACCGCTTATCGCTTCAACCAGGGTGAACGCTTCCAGGATGGAGCAGGAGTTGGCTTTTCCTCCGCCCAGATTATAAACTTCGCCGCTGCGAGGAAGTTGATAAAAAGCATAAATAAATCGTGCCACATCCTCGGAGTGGATGTTGTCCCGGACCTGTTTCCCCTTGTAGCCGAAAACGACATATTCGCGCTGCTCAAGATTGCACTTGACCAGGTAACTGAGGAAGCCATGGAGTTCGACACCTGCGTGGTTCGGTCCGGTCAGGCACCCGCCCCTCAGGCAACAGGTGGGCATCCCGTAATAGCGACCGTATTCCTGTACGAGGATATCTGCCGCCACCTTTGAGGCTCCGAAAGGCGTGTGCAGTGACTGGTCAATTGAACAACTTTCGGAGATGCCATGGGCATAGGTCGGGTCGGCAAACTCCCAGCGCGTTTCCTGTTCCTTTAGCGTAATCTTGTTGGGGAGATCCCCGTAGACCTTGTTGGTGGACATGTGAATAAATGGCGCGTCGGGGCAGTGCTGACGGGCAGCTTCCAGCAGGTTCAGGGTGCCGACAGCGTTGGTGTCGAAATCGTCGAAGGGGATGTCCGCTGAGCGGTCATGGGACGGCTGTGCTGCGGCATGGATGATGGCGGAGGGGCGCAATTCTCTGACCAGCACCAGCATGTCCTGGCGATTCCGGATGTCTCTCTCGTGGTGACGGAAGTTCGGAAAGCTGGCAATCAGCTGTTGCTGGCACCAGCGGGTATCTCCCGGTGGGCCAAAGAATACCGCCCGCTGGTTGTTCTCGATACCGTGAACGGCAAAACCCCGCTGGTGAAAAAAAGCAACTACGGCAGAGCCTATCAGTCCCGATGATCCGGTAACAAGAATTGATTTCATGGGTTGTTGCTCGCTAGGATTCGAATGTGCGTCAAATTCCGGGATCGAACGTCTCGGAAACAGTTCAAGTACTATGGGTTATACCATTATTGCCGATAGATTGCCATACAGAGTCGAGTGACAAGGACCCAGGAGAGGCATGCCGTCAAGACCGTCAAGAAATTTCCGCAACCTGCTGTTGTCAACCATTCCTCCGGGATCAGTAATACTCTATTTGGGGAATGACGGCATGGAAGTGCTATCAGCCCTGAAGCCGTCCTATGGTCTTATCCTGTATTATTCGACAGAGGCACCGACTGGGCTTGCAGACCCCCATCTCCACTTTTCAGGGGACACAATTGCCAGCGTACATACCGATGTTACCTTCGATTATGTCATTATGGACGACATCCTACCCTATATCGACGACGTGTATCTGACATTCCGTAGGGTTCGAGAGCTTTGTCACGATGACAGCAGGCTGATAATGTCCGAGGTCAAGAGTCTGACCTTGCTGCGCCGACTGACGACTATCTTTGTCAGGCCAGGAAAAAAAGTAAAAAACTGGATTCCCGGACCTTTGATGGAAACCCTTCTCTATCTGTCGGACTTTTCTCCAAGACCAGGGGTTGATTCCTGCATTATTGCCGATGCCCTGGAGGTGAAGAAGAAACGGGAATACAGCTATTCCATTATGATCCCCTGCTATAACGAAGAGGGGAACATTGCCCGTTGCATCGACAGGATTCCCGACCTGCAACGGGACTACGAAATCATCGTGGTCAATGATGGTTCTCATGACCAGACTGCTCAGGTCGTCAAGGAGTTGATGAAGACCAACAAGAGGCTGCAACTGATTGACTACAAGGAAAACCGCGGGAAAGGCTATGCAACCCGGCGTGGCTTGAGCGCTGCGACAAAGGATGTCCTCATGATCCTTGATGCCGATATGACCGTGCAACCCGAGGACCTGCCATTGTTCATGCACCCGTTTGAATCGCGGCACGCGGAATTTGTCAACGGTACGCGCATGGTGTATCCATTGGATGACAAGGCTATGGGTCCCGTTCACATGTTCGGCAACAAGGTCTTTTCACTCATTTTTTCCTATCTGCTCAACCAGAAGGTCACAGATACCCTATGTGGCACTAAGTGTATGTTCCGCAGGGACTTTCAGCGGATAACCATGAAAGATGGTGCCTGGCCTGATTTTGACCTGCTGTTTGGTGCCTCGCTCCTGAACCTGAAGATCGTAGAAGTCCCGATCTGTTATCAGCCCCGCGTTTCTGGTGAGTCGAAAATGAAAACGGTCAAGCACGGTTTCATGTTGCTGAAAGCAGCCTTCCGAGGCTTTTTGAAGCTGAAACTGCATCTCCGCATGGGATAATTGCACGCTATTTTTGTACCATGGGCGAGCCCGCTCGTGGTACTGTCGCTTCTATGGCTCTTCCTGATCATCTGTCGGTTAACAGTATGTCGAATACAGTGAATGAAATGCAGTCTGCGGATATTCAGTCGGGTAACCGATTGACCACGCCGGCATGGATTCTCCTTTTTCTTGCCGTGGTAAGTGTCCTTCAGTGGTATATCCCCCAACCTGTGGATGACGATACAGCCTATCATTTTGCCGTCGGGCAATTGATCGGAAAATATGGCATTCTCCACAGTTTCCCCTGGACCCCTTTCAGCTGGCAGTTCGATAATTACGCCGACAAAGAATTCCTTTTTCATCTGCTCTTCGTCCCCCTTGGCGGACTAGGGTTCGTCACGGCGTCGCGGGTTGTGGGTGTCGTTGCTGGAACATTGATACTGTCCACCCTCTACCTTGTTCTGCGGTCGGAAAAAGTCGTGATGGCGGGGGTATGGGCACTGATTCCCCTGGGGGCAAGCGCTTTTGTCTACCGTTTTGCCATGGTCAGACCCCATCTGCTGTCCATTGCCCTGGCGCTGATTCTACTGTGGGCGTGCGCCCGGGGGCGGATGTACATCCTTGCGTGTGTTGCGGTTATCTACCCGCTGGCCTATGTGGCATTCTGGCAGATACCGCTTATACTCCTAGTCGCCACGGAATCGTCGCGGTACCTCGCCGACGAACGGCTGCGCTGGAAACCCGCCGTCACGCTTCTGGCGGGGATCGTTGTCGGTGTGCTCCTCCATCCCAATACCACCAATCTCCTCGGGATAAACTGGATCCACATGACCGATATCCTGTTCCGCAATGCCTGGGGGGGGAAGGTCGAGTTCAATTTAGGCACCGAATTCGATCCCTTTCCGATGAGTGGCTGGTGTTACTATCTGCTGGTTGTCCTGTTCATGGCCATGACGGCGCTGGTGCTTTCCTGGCGGGATCGGCGGCAGAATTCTTTCCCGCTTGCCTGTGCCATTGCTACGGTGTTTTTCGGCGTCCTTACCCTGAAGAGTGGCCGGTTTCTGGAATATTTCGTCCCCTGTACGGTTCTCAGCCTGGCTGTAGCAACCCGGCCCATGGGAACGAAACTGATTGCCCCCGTGCTCCTCGGCGTCTCGCTGCTCTATACACTGTTACTGGGAACATATCCCTATACCGTCCTAGGGGCACTGGACGCTAAAGCTGTCTATCTGGAGCCCGCCACTGCGGAATTTTTCGCGCAGCAGATCCCGGTCGGATCGCAGGTATTCACCACCAATTGGGACTATACGGGCAACCTGATGGTGACGCTGCCGGAAAGACGGTTCCTGGTGGCGGCGGATCCAACTCTTCTCTACAAAAAAGACCCGCAACTTTATGCCCTTTGGCATCGCCTGCCCGAGTCCGCCCCTCCCGATACGGCGGAGTTGATCCGCAGGCGGTTCAATAGCAGATTCGTCATCAGTCGAAACGACCCGAAATTCTGGCCATTTTTCGATGCACTCACCACCGATTCCCGTGTAAAATGTCTGTTGGCCGATAAAAACTGGGTGCTTTTCGGCTTGGGGGACCCTTCTGAACAATAGTAGATAAATGTCTCATTCAGGCGGCATACATGATGGTGGTCATAATGACGAGAAGCTTTTTTTCTGCCCTGAAAAAGGTTATGTCTAAGGCATGTACAAGGATCCAATGTCCGCAAAGCTGATTATACCCTCCTGTTGCGGCAGCAGGTGGACCACTCTGGGCTGGATAATCTTCTTCATCCTGCTGGTAAGCGTTCTCCAGTGGTATATCCCCTATCCTCTGGACGATGACACTGCCTATCACTTCTCCGTAGGCCAACTAATGGCCAGAGACGGAATTCTCCACAGCTTCCCCTGGACCCGCTTCAGTTGGCAGTTTGACCATTATGCCGACAAGGAGTTCCTGTTTCACCTGCTTTTCGTGCCGCTGGGCGGCCTCGGCTTCGTCAACGCGTCGCGGGTTGTCGGCGTAATCGGGGGAGCCCTTGTGCTGACCACGCTCTATCTTGTCCTGCGAGACGAGCGGGTGAGGTATGCGGGCATCTGGGCGCTGCTTCCCCTTGGTGCAAGCGTGTTCGCCTACCGCTTTGCGCAGGTCAGGCCCCAACTGCTGTCGATCGCTCTTGCGCTGATCGTGCTCTGGGCGTATTCCCGAAACAGGTTGCGGATCCTGGCGGTCGCCGCATTCCTCTACCCCTTGACCTATGTTGCGTTCTGGCAGATTCCGCTGATCCTCGTTGTTGCTGTTGAAGTTGCACGCGTCTTTACCCGTGAACGGTTCTGCTGGAAACCGGCGGCGACCCTGGTGGCCGGAATCATTGCCGGCGTTGCCCTTCACCCCAATGCATCCAACCTGTTGGCCATCAACTGGATCCACATGGCCGATATCCTGCTGCGCAACGCCTGGGGGGCGAAGGTGGAGTTCAACATGGGGGAAGAATTCGATCCCTTTCCGTTGATCACCTGGGCACAGTACCTGGCCGTAACGGTTCTGATGGCGGGCACCGCACTGTTGCTTGCCTGGCGTGAGCGTACAAAGGATTCGTTTCCCCTTGCGTGTGCGCTGGCCATGCTGATTTTCTGGCTGCTGACCATGAGAACTATCCGCTTCCTGGAATATTTCGTTCCCCTTTCCTCCTTGGCACTGGCGGTAGCTACCCGCTCCCTAGCACTAAGATTTCTTGCGCCGTCACTTCTGGGGATTTCACTGTTCTATACTCTGACAACAGGGACAATCCCCTACCGGAATCTTGCTTCCTATGATCTTAAAAACTGGTACATGGAGCCGGATGTGGCAAGGATTTTCGCCCGGGAAATTCCTGTCGGGGCGAAGGTGTTCACGACTGGCTGGGAGTATACGGGGAGTCTGCTGCTGAATCTGCCGGACCGGTATTACATGGTCGCTCTCGACCCGACCCTTCTCTACAAGCGAGACCCGCTCCTCTATGACGTGTGGTACCGTACCCTGCTCGATGCCCCGGCCGATTCGGCGCAGATTGTCCGCACCCGCTTCGACAGCCGGTTCGTGGTTGCCCAGGATTACCAGCCACTCTGGCCGTTCTTTTCTGCCCTTCAGTCAGACCCGACGGTCAGGCTCCTCTTTGCCAATGGAAAGTGGCTGCTCTTCGATCTGGGTGAGCAGCGTCCGGTAACGGGGAGCTAAGGATGAGGAGCGGAATCTCTGCTTATCTGGTTCATACTCGTGAGCACGTTTGTGGGGCTCAGTTTGATGAACCGACTGGATGTGGGGGTCCGCTACCCGTTGCCGGCGTAGCCATTATTGTGCTATCTTTAAGTCACTGTTTTGCGGACTGCTTCGACCGTAAGTGCTGATGGACGGTGCTACTGACGGTGCTAACCCCCTTGGTTTGCTTGGAGCCACAGAGAGCAGGGTGGCAATTCAATCATGATTTTTCGCATCAGGTAAAGGGAAGGGGATTCGGTGGAGATTGGCAGGAAAACCGTAATTTCAAGCGCTGTTGCGGCGGGATTGATCACTCTGCTGGTTTACCTCCGGGCGCTCACCTGCGGGTTCGTCAACTTTGATGATCCCTTCTATGTTGTGCAAAATTTCGATATACGGCATCTCGACGGGAGCCTTTTCGCTAAGGCGTTCACCACGCCTTTCGTTGAATTATGGATGCCGCTTACCTGGATTTCCCTTGCCATTGACTATCATTTCTGGGGCTTGAATCCGGCGGGGTACCACCTGACGAATATCCTTCTCCATGCCGTCAATACGGGGCTGGTGGTACTCATCACCGACAGGCTCTGCAGGGAAAGGTTCGTTGCGTCCGGCGGTCCCCGGTACCTATATCCCGGTATGTTGCTCCTGGCGGGGCTTCTGTTCGGCATTCACCCGCTGCGGGTAGAGTCGGTAGCCTGGGTTGCGGAGAGAAAGGATGTCCTGAACGGGGTGTTTTCCCTTGGCTCGATCCTCTGTTACTTGCGGTACGTGCAACTGAGAGAAGCGGAGAGCAGAGATGCTGCTGTCTGTTCATACGCGTTATCCCTGGTTTTTCTGTTGATGTCTTTGATGGCCAAACCGGTGAGCGTAGTCATACCTGCGATGCTTCTGGTGGCAGACTGGTACCCTCTGGGACGGTTGCGTCAGGGGAGATTCATGGCGGTGCTGCTGGAGAAGATCCCTTTTTTCGCTCTCTCGGCAGCATCTTCACTCCTGACCGTTTACTTCGCACGGCAGATACATATCATGGTACCGCAGAGCGACCTTTCCATTGTGCAGAGGTTCGTGCTGTCGGGTAATGCTGTTTTTGAATATTGCAGGATGCTGCTGTATCCGGTGGGACTCCTTCCTCTCTATCTGATACAGAAACCCATTCCTCTTGCGTTCGCAGTTGCAACAGCCCTGGTTGTCATCTTCACCTGCATCTGTCTGTATTTCGCGAGAAAGGCACCATGTCTCACGGCTACCTGGCTCTGTTTCCTCATTCCTCTGTTGCCCGTGCTGGCTTTTTTCCAAAATGGTGTTCAGGCTTTTGCCGCCCGCTATACCTATCTCCCGTCAGTGGTGCTCTGCGTTACGTCTGCTGCCATGATTGCCGAGGCTTACCGGTCGGTGGTGAAAGCCGGTCGTGAATATATGCGGTTTGTTATTACCGGATTTATGTTGATTCTTCTTTTGTGTTATGCGGGGATGACGGAACATCTCATCGGTTCGTGGAAAAACACTGAGACCCTCTGGACAAGGGTCATCAACATCAAACCGATCGGGAGAGCATTTTACTTCCGGGCAGAATATTACCTGGAGACCGGGAAGTATCAGGCTGCGGCTGAGGATCTGCTGATATCGATCCGCATTGCGGAGCGTGCGGGTAACCCGGAGGCGTTCAACCTCTATGCGCTTCGGGGAGATGCACTGCGCAAAGCGGGGCGTCATGAGGAGTCGGTGCGGGATTTTACGGCTGCTATCGAGAGGTATCCGGAACTTAACTATTTCTATCACCGGGGACTTGCGCTGAAGGCAATGGGCAAAGGGAACGAGGCTGAAGAGGACTTCAGGCGAGCTGGCACGGCGACCGGTCCCCTCGAGTGGGTCAATTTGTAGTGTATATACCAATCGTCCGGCGAAAAGCGGTGCAGAGTGCCAGATGTTTTGATGTACTGTGCTTATACGGCACATCGTGCAAAACCTGACATGGTGGAGATGCGGTGAGAGTTTACAGAAAGACCACGGCCATGTTGGCGCTTATAGCGGGGCTGATCTGCCTGCTAGTCTATTTGCGGGCGCTCTCCTGCGGGTTTGTTAACCTCGACGACCCGGACTACGTGCTGAACAATCCGCTGATCCGGCAACTGGATGGTGAGTTGTTTCGTGCGGCATTCACCCAGGCACATGTGGGGTGGTGGATGCCGCTGACCTGGATTTCCCTTGCGGTGGACTATCACTTCTGGGGGCTGAATCCGGTCGGCTACCACCTGACCAATATTCTGCTGCATACCGTCAATACCGGACTGGTCGTTCTCATTGCCGACCGCCTCTACCGGCATGCACTGCCGGAGTCGCTCCGGAAGGGGAATCACCGCCTTCTCTATCCGGCGACCCTGCTGCTGGCCGGCCTCCTCTTCGGACTGCACCCGTTACGGGTAGAGTCGGTGACGTGGGTGACGGAGCGCAAGGATGTTCTGAACGGCCTGTTTTCGCTGGGGGCCGTCGTCTGCTACCTGCGCTATGCTGAACGGGCACGGGAGAGCAAGGGAGCGGGCAGGCTGTACGTTGCCTCCCTGGGGTTCTTTATCTGTTCGTTGATGGCCAAGTCGGTAAGTGTTGTGCTTCCGGTGATGCTGCTGGTGCTGGACTGGTACCCCCTGGGGCGCTGGCGGCAGGGGGTACCAGTCCGGCAATTGCTGGGTGAAAAACTTCCCTTTCTGGTCCTGTCGCTGTTGATGTCGGCGGCAACCATGTATTTCACGGCACAGACCCAGTACCTCGTTTCCTACGACATCTTCCCGTTCTCGCAGCGGTTGGTCGTTTCTGGTACGGCGATTGTCGAGTACTGTCGTCTGCTACTGGTACCGGTAGGGATCATTCCGCTGTTCATGATTCCCGATCCGATACCGTTTGACTATACCGTCAAGGCGATTGTTGCTGGCGTCATTTGCATCGGCATCTATCTCGGCCGAAAACATGTCTGGCTGCCGGCAACCTGGCTGACCTTCATCTTCCCTCTGCTGCCCGTGTTGGCGTTCTTTCAGAATGGCGATCAGGCCTATGCTGCCCGCTTTACCTATCTTCCGTCGCTGGGGCCGAGTATTGCCGCTGCCGGTCTGCTGGCTGTCGGATACGGGAGGTTGGCGCGATTGTCCCGCTGGGGTGGTGGGCTGTTGGTCACTGCGATCATGGTGCTGCTCATGTGGTATGCCGGCATGACGCTCCGGCTCATTGCCGTCTGGGACAATCCGGGAACACTCTGGTCGAGGGTGATCGCTGTTGAGCCGGGGGCCCAGGCCTACAAGGAACGGGGCGTCTACCATTACAATACTGGCAACCATGCCGCAGCGGTGGACGATTTCACGCAGGCGATCAGTCTCGTAACGAGCGTCTGGCGACCGTACGTCTACAATCTTTACGCGTATCGTGGCGAGGCATTGTGGGCGGCGGGACGTTATAGCGAGGCGATACAGGACCTTACTGCGGCAATCGACCTCAATCCGCGACCGTCGTATTACCACTATCGCGGACTTTCCTTGCAGGCGTTGGGCCGGGGACAGGATGCCGCCGAAGATTTCCGTCGCGCCGGGCCGGCTCCGGGGTCGATCGACTGGTACTGGGATGCACGTAAAGACAACAAAAAATAGCACGGCGCATGTGGCGCTGGTTGCCGGCTTGATTTGCCTGCTGGTCTATCTTCGGGCACTCGGGTGCGGCTTCGTCAATTGGGACGATCAGGACTATATCCTTAACAATGCAGCCATCAGGAGCCTCGACGCAAACCTGGTTACCTGGGCGTTCACTAACCATGTCGTTGGTTGGTGGATGCCGCTGACCTGGCTGTCGTTTGCGCTTGACTACCATTTCTGGGGGCTTAATCCGCTTGGGTACCACCTGACGAACATCGTCCTCCATGCAGTCAACACGGGACTGGTGGTTCTTATCGCAGCTCGCATCGGCAATTATACTGTTCCGGAGTCCGTTCCGGATTGCTCACGCTGGTTGACTACGGGTTCGTTGCTTCTGGGAGGGCTACTGTTTGGCATCCATCCGCTGCGGGTAGAATCGGTAGTCTGGGCGACGGAGCGCAAGGATGTTCTCAACGGCCTCTTTTTTCTCGGGGCCATCCTCGCCTATCTGCGTTATGTGCGGAAACATGATACGGGGTCGCCGGGAGCGATGCGCGATTACCTCTTTGCAGTTGCCCTGTTCTGCTGTTCCCTGATGGCCAAGCAGGTAAGCGTCGTCATGCCCGTTATGCTGCTGGTTATGGATTGGTATCCGCTCGGGCGGTTGAGGCGCGTAGGGCTTCGAGCGGTACTTCTGGATAAGATTCCGTTCTTTGCTTTTTCTGTAGCCATGACGGTTTTTACGCTCACGATCGCCGTGCAGGACAACGTCCTGGCAAATCTGTCATTCGGACAGAGACTCGTCATCTCCGGCAATGCTGTCTTCGAGTATATGCGGCTCCTGCTGTATCCGGTTGGAATCATCCCGGTCTACATTATCCCCCAGCCCATTCCGGTGGCCTATACCGCGAAAACGGTTGTTGTCATGCTTGTCTGCGTCGGGATTGTTGCCAGCTGGAAGAGGGCGTGGCTCCCGTCACTCTGGCTCTGTTTTCTGCTGCCATTAGTGCCGGTGCTTGCCTTCACCCAGAACGGGATTCAAGCCTTTGCGGCCCGATTTACCTATCTTCCGTCCGTGGCCCCGGCCATAGCGGCTGCACTGGTGCTCATTGTCTTCTGTCGGAAACTTGTTGGTGAGGTGGGTAGAGGGAAGCAGTTATTCGTCATGGGTCTGCTGGCGATGGTGCTGATGATTTACGGAGTGACGACGCAGCGTCTCATCGGGGTATGGCACAACTCGGGAACGTTCTGGACCCGGGTGATCGAGTATCAGCCCTTTGACAGGGCATTTTTTTATCGGGGCCTGTTTTATGTGGATGAGGGGAACTATCAGGCTGCAGTGACCGACTATACAACGAGCCTGGCATTGGCTCTGTCAGATGGTTTTCCCGAGGCGTTCAATATCTATGCGTTTCGTGGAGAGGCGTTTGCCAAGGCCGGACAATATACGGATGCCGTGGCTGATTTCACGAATGCCATTGAACGTTCTCCACAGCCGCTCTATTTTTATCACCGTGGACTGGCGTTACAGGCACAGGGGAGGATGGCGGACGCTGCAGCTGATTTCCGGCGTGCCGGTCAGGCTCAGGGCCAGATGCGTTGGTTCCCGCAATAGGAGAGTTGGATCATTGAACGCTCTCCTTGTCTAAACATTTAATATCTAAGGGGAGAATGATTAAGGGGGGACACATCTGTCGTCATACTGGCCGTATTTTCAAGTACAACTTGTTGCGGTTTCGTCAATTTGAACGGTTTCAGATTGTCGGAACAGCAATCGATTTCAACTATAGTGGGAGGATTGGGAGGATATAAATGAAAAACCTTATATTTTTTACGGCAATGGTTATGGTAGCAATCAGCATTACAGCATATGCGAAGGATGTGACTACCAGCGTTGAGGATATGAAGGCCGATCTTGGCGGGCCGACACAGCAAAAGAAAAACAACGGCAAGGTCCTCAAATGCGTGCATAGAGGGACGAAGCAAGTGACCATATCTTTCGACGGCGAGTCAACTGCCTATAAAGCGATGTATCTCAACTGTCGGGAAAATGGGACGGTGCGGGACGGCATTTTTGAAATCATAAAGAAAGGGGATGCCGTGGTGGCAAATACTGCCAAACGTTCCGTGAATGGTGAACTGTTTGATGCGGTGCTTGCTAACGAGATTGGGAAGGTTAAAACACTTCTCAAAAAGAAGGCGGATGTCAATTATTCGGAGAGCATAAGCAAGGCCAAAGGTGGTGCCATAGATGAATGGACGCCGCTCATGTCTGCCGTCATGAACGAAAATATCGAGATGGTTAAGCTGCTTGTCGGAGCCGGAGCCTGGGTGAACTACATGAACAGCGAAGTAGTCAATGCCCTGTGGTTGGCGGCTAACAAGGGGAATCTCGCCATTGTAAAATACCTGGTAAAGAACGGGGCGTATATCGATAACCAAGGGGTTGATGACATGACACCTCTTATGATAGTTGCAATCAACGGGAATCATGCAATCACTGAATTTTTGGTCAAATCAAAGGCACGTTTGAATTTGAAGCACAAGGATGGGGACAGTGCGTTGATGTTTGCCGTATCACGCGGACGCACGGATATTGCGGAATTTCTTATAGATTCGGGAGCGGATGTAAACATTCAAAACAAGTATGGCATTACTGCTTTGATAATTGCCTCTGTGGAGGGAAATTCTGGAATTGTGGAAAAGCTGGTAAACAGCAAGGCCGATCAGACCTTGAAAACCGATTTTGGAAAAACGGCGTTGGAAATCGCAACCGCCAAGGGTCATACAAAGATAGTTGAACTGCTTACGCAGCACCGGTAGCAGGTGTAACTCACTCTTTATTCGCAGCATCTCATGCTGCTGCTCTAATCGAACCGCTGATGGGTTCGAAGACATGTGCAGCCTCCTCCTTGCGTATCAGAAGGCCCATCCCGAATTCCGGGAGACCGGCGAAGTGATGCTTGCGGAGTGGGAGAACGGACTACAGAGTGTCGCGTGACCCCTCATTTTCGCTCTATCGTGGTCTGATGCATTGTTTTCATTGTCGAACCCTCTTTTTACAGCACATTATCCCGTGCTCTCCAATAATCAGACATTCCGCGCGATTAATATCAGTTCCATCGCTTTTCATATCTGTTGGAAAAACCGTAGCTGCCGAAAATAATCGCTTGGCCGAGCGCTCTCTGTAGTATAGTTGACAATCAAAGGCCGTTGTCTGAATTACTCGGTGGAGGGAGAGGAGGAACACAATGGGAAAAATTGGGTGTTTTCTGGTTGCCGCTGTGCTCTTTTGTACGGCGACCACGGTTTTTGCCGAAGATGTCAGGACAGGAACAATCACCGGCAAGATGATGATCAAGAATGGTGGCCCGATGGCAAACGGTGTCGTCTTCTTCTTCAATGAGGCTTCCGGGCCTCCACCGTCACCCGAAAAGTATTGGCGGGTGCCGGATGAGATTGTTGGTACCGATGGTGAGGGGAATTTCAAAGCGGTACTGCTGGAAGGAAAGTACTATCTGGGGGCAAGCAAGCGAAAATCGGGGCAGGAGGTTGGCCCTCCTCACGAAGGGGATTACTTCCTCCCGGCGATGGAAGAAAAGGGTGTTCCCAAGACATACCGTGTGGAAAAAAGCAAGGCGACTGATATCGGTACCATAGCGGAAGCGGTTCCTTTTTCCCGGGCAACCATCAAGACCAAAAATGGTACTACCGCCATCGAAGGGACCATTACCGATGCTGACGAAAAACCTCTGGAAAGGGCCATGGTGTTTGCGTTCCTGACCCCTGCCATGGTGGGGAAACCTCTCTTCGTCTCCGAGCGGACGGGAAAGGACGGGAAATACCTTCTCCGGGTCAATCAAGGCGGGAATTATTATCTCAAGATCAGGGAAGTGTATGGTGGCGGTGCACCGAAAGTAGGGGAGATTATGGGAGGGTACGGACAGGACAAGCCTGTCCCGGTGACCATAACAACGGGGACCACCGTAAAGGGAATAGATATAAAAGGGGTACGCTTTCTCGGGCGCGGACCCAATAAGTAATTTATACTCCATTCAAATCTTTCTGTATTTACCTTTGGCGTTCAGACATTGTATACTGGCATCGATAACGATGAAGAGGAGGTACTCCCAAGCGATGAAAAGAAAAAAGTATGTCAGCCCAAGAATTGTGGCGAATGCCGTGGTACATCCCTGCTGATGCCGTTGTGACCTTTGGAGAGAGGCACTGGACCCGTTTCCGGTGCCTCTTTTATTATTATCAGGTACTCTGCGAACAATGAAAAAACTCGTGAATAATCTTTCAGCTGCATGGTTACGCAATGCAATGATGCTTGCGTTTTTTATTGTCGCTTCCCCGTGTGGTGTGCATGCCGGCGTTATTACGACGGACACCGTCTGGCAGGGTGAGGTCAGGGTCACCGAGGATGTGCTGGTGCCGGAAGGGATTACTCTTACCCTCAGGCCGGGAACCACTGTCAAGGTGGTTGCGGCGGAAAGTACGAAGACCGACCCCGAATATGTGTCCCCCTTGACGGAGATAACGGTCCGGGGAGTGCTCAGGGCTCAGGGGACGTCAAATTCCCCCGTGGAATTTTCCGGAGAGGAGAAGAGGGCGGGAAGCTGGGCAGGAATAGTGGTCGACCAAGGCACTGCTGTCCTGGAGGGGTGCAGGATAGAGCATGCAGAGACGGCGGTTCACGTATTTGATGGTAATCTCCGGCTGAAAGACTCAATCATCAGGGAAAACCGCTACGGTGTGGTGGCCCAGGGGGAAAAGGGCAAAATTGCGGTTGAAAATTCCCGCATTGCCGACAATGACTACGGCCTTTTTTCCCTTCAGGGTGCGCACATCGTAACCGCGGCTTCTGTCGTCAAGATAAACAGGAAAAAGGACGTCTACTCCGCCTCCGGCAAGGGGCACCGGTCGGAAGCATCCCCTGTCGCTGCTGGCGATATCCCCGTTGGCAGAAGGTATAAAGATGAAGCACTGCGAGGTGACACCGTCTGGCAGGGGAGGGTTGAAGTTGGCGGTATCGTCCGGGTGCCGGAGGGGAGCAGGCTGATTGTCCTGCCGGGAACGATCGTCGAATTCTCAAAAAAGGATACCAATGGTGATGGTATCGGTGAAAACGGCCTCCAGATCCAGGGGCGTCTCATTGCCAAGGGGACCCGGGAGCATCCCATCATTTTCCGGTCTGCCGAAAATGGGAAAAAAATGGGGGACTGGGACGCTATTAATATCATGAATAGTGACAGTGCCCAGAACCTCATCGAGTATTGTCGGATAGAGCACGCGTATCGAGGACTCCATTTTCATTTTTCCTCAGTAGTGGTGCAGAATTCGGTACTGACGAACAACTATCGTGGTGTCCAGTTCCAGGAGTCGTCGGTCGAAATGAAGGGGAATCATCTCTACGCCAATAAAAGCGGCGTTCAGGGGAGAGACTCGGATATAACCTTCTTCGATAATGTTATCGCTGACAACTATGTGGGCGCCAATTTCTTCCGTACCAATATCACCGCCCGTGGCAACAGGATTGTGGGGAATCTGAAGGAAGGGATGAGGATCCGGGAAGGGGTGTCGTCACTTCAGGAAAACCTTTTCGACGGCAACCGGCACGGTCTCATGGTGGCGGACACCTATTACGGCGATTACAGCCGTAATAGCGTCACCAACAATCTGGAAACCGGGCTCTCCCTCAAAAATGTGGACAATGTTGAGATCCTGGGGAATGTTATTGCTGCAAACGGTATCAATGGTTTGAATGTCCAGGATACCCGGGCAATCATCAAGGGGAACCAGATAGCCGACAATGGCGAACGGGGGATGGGGATCATCTCCTTTGACGGGGTGATCACGGAGAATAATTTCATCGCCAACGGCCTGTACGCCATAGACCTGGATGGTATGAAGGATATTTCCGCGCCCTCTAACTGGTGGGGGGGGGGTGACGTTGACACGGCTATCTTTGACAGGAAGGATGATCCTTCACGAGGCCGTGTCGCGTATGAAAAAGCGAGCGATGGCCCATTCTCTTTTCCCTGGCCCTTGCGATCCGTTTCGACGGATACGACGTGGCGTGGCGTCGTTACCGTGAAAAACACCGTGACCGTTCTTCCCGGAGCTGTTCTGACGGTTGTGCCGGGGACAAGGGTAGCCTTTTCTCCGGGGACCGGCCTTGCCATTAAAGGCAGAATAATTGCAAGGGGAAGGGGTGACCGGAAGATCGTTTTCACGTCGGAGCAGGGTACTGATGCATCCGCATGGGATGAGATACTGCTTGAATACGCCACCGGCAGCGAAATAGCCCACGCTGTTTTTGAATATGCAACATGGGGTATCCATTGCCATTTCACCAATCTTTCCATCACGGACTGTCATTTCAAGAAAAATTACGGGGGTATGCGGTTCAGAAGCGGCCCCGTCCAGATTGCCCGTTCGGTATTCGAGGATAATGTAATCGGCATCAGGGCGTACATCGGAAATGCCGTTATTCGGGAGAACAGAATAACAAAAAACGAAACGGGTATTTTTGTCCGCGAAAAAGGGGGAGGGCTGACCATCACGCGGAATAACATCTTTGACAACAGCAACTACAACATCCGCGTTGGGGATTTCAATAACGAAGATATCGACGCCAAGGAAAACTGGTGGGGAACCGTTAACCCTCTTCAGACCATATTTGACGGGAGGAGTGAGCCTGGCATAGGGAATGTCCTGTTCGAGCCATCCCTCAGGGAGCCGGTAAAGCCGGGGGGTAACGAACTGCTATGAAGCGAATGTTTCTGTACCTTGCACTGTCGATGGCAGTATGTGTCCTGGCCTTGTCTCTCAATGGCTTTGCCGCTGAAACCTCCCGTCTGAAGGGAACGGTTCTCGATAGCGAAGGGAGACCCGCCGAGGGGGCCAAACTGTTTATTTACGGCAGCTCGAATGTGAAACGGCAGGCCGACTTCATATCGCCGATGTCCGGCAGCGACGGGCGCATGCTGATTACCTTGCCGGCAGGAAGATACTGGGCAGTGGCAAGGTTGAAAAAAGATGGTAATTACGGGCCGCTCATGCCGGGGGACAAGCATTCGGGAGAACCGGTCGAGATAGACATGGAAGCCGGCAGGGATACCGAGGCCAGTTTTGTGGTCGCCGATATCCGCGAGGTCGGCCAGAAGAAGCGAGCTGATACTGCAAATTCGGTGAGATTGTGGGGTCGGGTCGTTGACGCCCAGGGGAATCCCGTTGCCAACGCCTATGTCTTTGCCAACAGGGAAAAGGATGTTGACTACGTTCCTGACTATCTCTCGCCATGGACCGACGAGACGGGCAATTACTCCCTTTCCATTCCTGCAACGGGAAGATACTTCGTCGGAAGTGTCCGGCAATTCCCTCTTCCTTCGAAAATCACCCTGACCAGGGAGGTTGTTCCCGTGCCGGGGAAATCGGATATTGCCTTGGATCTTCAATTAATAGTATATTGACAGGGTAGATTTATGCTCAAGAATGAGCGTTTCACTGGTCGCAAATCCATATGGGAGTGAAAAATGAAACAGGTTATTTCATGGTGTCTCGTCGTATTGATCCTCGCTGTTGCAACTATCTCCTCTGCCTGTGTCGGCAAGACAATCCATCTCGGGGTTACCAATGCCGCCAGTGAGCGTTTGCTGGCAGAGATGGCGTCGCTTCTGATTTCCGAGCGGACCGGTTCTTCTGTCAAGATTGATGTCTACAAGGACTCGAAAGAACTGTACAACGCCCTCAGGCAGGGGAGCGTGAACGTTATTTTCGAAAACACCGGTCGTGCGGCGGAGATTGTCGGGAAGCCCAAGGATTCAACATACGACCAGATCAAGAGCGAGTACAAAACAAAACTGAACCTCACGTGGCTTGAACAGATCGGCGGCTCCCTGAAGTTTGCGCCGGTCCTGACGGCGGATACACTCGCCAACTACCCGGCCCTCCCCAAACTGTTGAACAAACTTTCCGGGGCGTTGGTAAACGACACCTATGCAAAGCTGCTCAAGTCTGCGGAGTCGAGTGAAAAGTCGAAAAAGACGGCAAAAGAATTCCTGAAGGGAAAGAAGCTGATATAACGGGATGGCGATACCCGAGGGAATGAAGAAGAAAATATCCTGGCTGGCATCAACCGAATGTGCGGTTGTACTGTTCCTGGCGATTGCCATTTTGGCCATCCCAGGGACTTTTACCGAAAGCAGGGCCATCTATTCAAGTCCTCTGTTCATGTCGCTTCTGGGCTGTTTCGGGCTGAACCTGGTGCTCTGCACCGTGAAGCGGCTCAAAACCCTATCCAAACCTGTTCTGATCATGCATTGCGGTGTTATCCTCACGTTGGCGGGATGTATTGCCACCTCCTTCGGCTATGTGGCGACCGTCAATGTCTACGAAGGGAGTATGGTTGACCAGGTCTACCGGTGGGACAAAAAGCAAGACGTCCCTCTCGGGGCGGAACTGGTGGTGAAAAAGGTCAACCGGGAGTATTATCCCATACCGGTAAAGGTCGGTGTTTTGCGGGGGGATGCGAAGGATGGTCTTTTTGTCCTGAAAACGGGGGGAAGCTTCGACCTGAAAAACTACCGGGTCAAGGTCGAGGCCCTGGAATTCCCGGCGGAAAACCTGAAGCTTTCCGTATTTGATCAGGGCCGGTTGATGGGAACCTGTGATACTGCGGGGGCCTCAACCCTACCCCCAGGGTTTCCCTATGGATTCAAGCTGGTGGCCTACCAGAATCCTTCATTGAAGAGGCTCTGGGTTGACCTGGCCCTTGCCCGCGATTCGGAAAAGCCGGTCGAGGGGACTTCCGAGGTCAACAGCCCGTTTCAGTGGAACGGCCTCTATTTTTACAACACGCGGATTGACCGGGATGCTGCCGGTGCAGTGTATGCCGGTATTCAGATCGTGCGGGATCCGGGAAGACCCTATGTCTTTGCCGGTTTTGCCATCATGGGCCTTGGGGCGGTATTGTCCTTCATAAGGCGCTTTTACGGGAAGGTTCTATGGAAATGACGAGTTCGGGGATGTTCGGCATCTATATCGCCGCCTTTTTTCTGGGTGCCGCACACTCGCTTGAGCCGGGGCATGGGAAAACGGTGGTGGCCGCCTATCTGGTCGGTTCACGGGGAAGAAATATCGACGCCATCATTCTTGGCCTTGTCGTTACGTTTACCCATTCCTTCAGTATCATCCTCCTGGGGCTTCTTGCGAAATTTTCCGCCCGCTACCTGACTGAACAGGAGGTTCATGCCTATCTCGGGATCGTTGCAAGCCTCATTATCCTGGGTATCGGCCTCTGGATGCTGCGGCAGCGGTGGGTCTGCATGAGAGACCCTGCCCGTGCCCATGACCATTTTCACCTTTTCGGCCACAGCCACAGCCACCATGGCGACAACCATAACCAGAACCACGACCATGGCCATGATCATGACCACCCCCATGACCATCCACACACCCATGATGACTCGGACCATGACCACGACCACCATGGGCACGGAAACGATCATGGCCACGACCATAGCCATGGGGGGCACGACCATGGAGATGCACACGCTCATTCCCACAATCACCATGGACACGGTCACCATCACCCTGCCGGCGACAAACCGCTCGGTCCGTTCGGACTGATCATGCTGGGAATATCCGGCGGAATTATCCCTTGCCCGGCAGCCTTGGCAATTCTGCTCGCATCGGTATCCGTCGGACAGGTTGCAAAAGGTCTTGTCATGGTCCTTGTCTTCAGTCTCGGTCTTGCCGCCTCTCTCGTCGCCATTGGGCTTGCGGTGGTCAACGGCGTTAAAGCGACGAAGCGCTTTCTGGATACGGAGCGTTATGCTCCCAAGATCGCCTTTGCGAGCGCCCTCATCGTTACGCTCATCGGTATCGTCACCATGTATACGTCGATCAGCCATTTCAGGCAGCTATGAAATATTTTATCTCTCTTTGCATACTCGCTCTTCTCGTTGTTCCGCACGCAGTTTATGCCCATCCTGAGACCGGCCTGCTCCCTGACGCCATTGCTGAAACCGAATACAAGATCGTGCTGGAGATTAACCCCAAGGATATCACGACCAGGACCAAGCTCGGAATGGTCCTGTACCGGAAGAACAAGCTGAAAGAGGCGGAACAGCAGGTTTCCGAGGTGCTGAAGTCGGCTCCGAACGATTTCGATGCCCATGATGTAATGGGACTCATCAGGCTGAAGGAGAATAAACCGGCCGAGGCCATTGCCTGGTTAAAGAAAGCAATCGCCCTGAAAAACGAGGATACCATGGTGCATCACAGCCTTGGCCTTGCGTTCGAGCAGGCTGGACAGTACCGGGAGGCCGAGGCGTCCTATCGTCGGGGGCTGGAGGTCAATGACCGGCTGCTCAGGAAGGGGACGAACCGGGAGAAAGAGAAGGAGCGTCGGAATACGCTTCTCTCTGCATTACAGGGTGTCCAGACCAGGCTGAAAACATCACGAGGGGGGATTTGATCATGCACGCAACCGTGCGGCAGATGCTGCTTGCCGTTGTTACCGTAGCGCTCATTACGTTGTCCGGCGAGTGTCGGGCAGCAACAGTTGAAACTGGCAAGGTGACACTCACGAAGGACACCACCTGGGAGGGTGACATCGTGATCACCGGTGATGTCCATGTTCCCGAGGGGGTCACCCTGTTCATCACGCCCGGCACGACGGTAAGGTTCAGAAAGATAGCTCCTGACGGTGACCGTAATCTTTTCGGGGTCGAATCCCCCTATTATCCCCAAGCAGAGATTATCGTAACCGGACGGCTCGTTGCAAAGGGGACGACCGAGAGACCGATCCTCTTCACATCGGCTGAAGTGAATCACGAGCCTGCCGACTGGGGGTCCCTCAATTTTCTGGGGAGTAAAGGGAATGTGGTTGAACACTGCCGGATTGAATATGCCTATAACGGGGTCCACTCCCACGGCGGACAGGTTCTTGTCAAAGATTCTACCTTTGTGAAAAATGCCGTGGCCATCAGTGTCAAGAAGGAAGACGCGGCGGTCGGGACCCCCGGCTTCGGCATCCCGGCCGACATCACGGTCACCGGCAACCTCATCGAGGACAACAAGGGTGGCATAAACGTCCGCATCTCAAAGGCGAAAATCACCAGCAATACTATCCGCGGCAACAAGTTCTTCGGCATCTGGATTAAGGGAAAGTGCGATGGGGAGATCAGCCGCAACGAAATTACCGCCAACCAGAAGGGGATTTTCTTCTACAAGGCCGGTGGGATGATCATCAAGGATAACAATATCTTCGGTAACATTGACTACAACCTTGCCATCGCCGACGAACAGGGGAAGGATATCCCGGCTGCCGGCAACTGGTTTGGCATGACAGACCGGTCGAAGATCGAGGAGTTGATCTTCGACGGCAAGGCAGACCCTTCTCTTGCCCGGATCATTGTTGCGCCGTTCCTGACGGAGCGTGTCGGGGATGCGGGGAGGTAGGAGTTACCCATGTCCACCATACACCGCAACCCCAATGTCATGTGGCGCGAGGAAGATGATGCCCTTGCCGAAGCGGGCGACGCCCTTGCCCGCGGCGAGGATGCCGGCGAGATCGGCACCGCAGTGCTCTTTTCCGGCGGCACCATGCTGTCGGTCAACTACCTCGGCATGGAAATCTGGAAACTGTGCGACAACCGGACCGTTGACGGGATCGTGGCCGCACTGCTGGAGCAGTTCGAGGTGGAAGAAGACGTGCTTCGTGCCGATGTTCGTGCATTTCTCGACGAACTGGCCGTGAAAGGTTTCATCGTCTATGCAGAATGATACCATGCCCCAGCTGCAGGCACCCCTTACCATCAACTGGGCCATCAACAACAGCTGCAATTTTGCCTGCAACCACTGCTACAGCCGCGAGGATACCCACGAGGAACTGCCGCAGGACGTGCTCTACGCATGCCTGGAAAAGGTTGCCAAGGCAGGGGTGTTTTCCGTCAACTTCGGTGGCGGCGAGCCGTTGCTCCACCCCCAGCTTCTGGAGATCGCGGCATTCGCCAGCGGCCTGGGCTTGCGCGTCTCCATGAACAGCAACGGCTGGCTGCTTGACCGCGAGAAGGCAGCTGCTCTCAAGGAAGCCGGATTCACCAAGGTCGGGATCAGCATCGACAGTCACATCGCCGATGTCCATGATACCTTCCGCGGAGTTTCCGGAAGCCATGCCCGTGCCCTTGCCGCACTCGGTCATCTCCAGTCGGTCGGCATCGCCACTTCCATTTCCACGGTCATCTGCCGCATCAACAGCACGACCATCGATGAACTTGTGGCGATGGCCCTCAGGCACGGTGCGGGGCAGCTCAATTTCCACAACTTCAAGTGCTCCGGTCTCGGCATGGCCAACAAGGACGATCTGGACCTGACCCCCGAAGAGTGGAAAGAGTTCTACCGTCACGCCCTCGTTGCGAAAAGGAAAGTGAAGGAGCTCGACATCTCCCTCGACGACCCGATCATCGCGCTGCTTGGCGAACGGGGTGCGGGAAGTCTCGTCAAGGGGAGCGTCTGCGGTAAGCTTTCGCTCAACATCAAGGCCAACGGCGACATGACCCCCTGCGGCTTTATCCCGATCGTCATCGGCAATATCGTCAGGGATGACCTCCGGCAGGTCTGGAAGGAGTCGGCGGTTCTGGAGAAGATGCGCAACAAACAGCCGACCGGTAAATGCAGCGGCTGCAGCAAATATGAAGACTGTCTGGGGGGATGTACCGCCCGGGCACTGGCCCTGACCGGCGACATGAACAGCCCCGACCCGCACTGCTGGGGTGACGACGAACCGTCCCGGTGACCCCCTGCGGTCTGCCCGCAGCGGTTCATGGCCGAGGAACATCTGCATGGAACTGGCAACACCGATCACCGTCTACTGGGACCTGGCCTCCGACGCCCCCACCAGCGATTACCTCCTGCGGATAGCTGCCGACATCGCCGCCTGCCGTCCGCTCATGCTCCAGCTGTATGATCCGTCACCCCGTACCGGTGAAGGGCTGCATGCAGTTCTGGAGAAGTTAAGAGGGATGCCGGCCGCCGTTTCGCTCACGATAACTCCCGTCTCGTTTTCGCTCCTCGACGGGAATGCTGTCGAGGGGCTTGGCGTCAAGGAAATCCTCCTGGCTGTCGCATCTCTCGATGAACTGGGGCGCCTGACAGCTCAGCCTTCCCTCGGTGTTTCATGGTCGGTGACCCGTGACAATTGGCGGCTGCTTCCGGAAGTCGTCTCGACCTGTCGTGCGCATGGATTCAACCGGTTGGTGCTGCCGATGCAGCGCCTCTACAGCGGCGAGGCACCGTTCTTCCTGTCGCGGGACGAGCAGGGGGGACTGGAGAGAGACCTTGCGGCTTCCGGTGGCACAGAGGGCGTCAACATAACCATCCACGATCCCTTCCTCTGGCGCCCCTTCAACCCGGGGGTGCCGTTCCCCCAAGGAGGATGCCAGGCGGCCAATACCATGATCGCCATCTCGCCGGATGGTGGAGTCTACCCCTGTCCGACCCTGCCGGTACGTCTTGGCACTATCGGTGCAATCTCGTTGAAGGAGATCATCGCTTCATCGGAAAAAAGGGAGTTCAGGCGCAGGCTCCTGCATGATCCCGAAGGATGCCGGGGTTGCCGGGAACTGGCTGAATGCCGCGGGGGATGCCGGGGGAGGGCATACGTCATGCTTGGGACCCTCGACGGCATGGATGAAGCGTGCAGATGACTACCACATTAATGCATCACTACAGGAACCCATCATGCGGATATACCGAATAATCGGACTTTTTATCGTCCTGGTCGTGCTCTTGGCCGTCGCCGGCTGCAAGACCGAAGGAAACCGTCCGGTCGTCAAGATCGGCTACATGCTCTGCAACAGCGAGCAGGAGACAACAGAGCGCTTTCTCCCCCTAACCCGCTACCTGTCTGACAAGGTGGGGGTCGATTTCGTGATGGTACCGGTAGATACCCTCGACTTCGAAAAGCGCTTCAAGGCAGGCGAGTTCGCCTTTACCCACACAAACTCGCTCCTCTACATTGTCCTCCATGAAAACGAGGGAGTACAGATCGTCGCCTCCGAAAAACGGGGCAAGTTCGGCGCCCGTACCGCCGGGGCGATCATCGCCCGGAAGGGGAGCGGCATTGAAAAGCTGGCCGACATCCGGGGGAAACGGCTGGCGTTCGGCCCGATGCTTGCTCCGACCGGATATCTGGCCGAGTATGACCTGATGCTCGCGGCGGGGATCAACCCGGAGAATGACCTGGCGTTCTACTCGATCCCGCCCGGTTCCTATAAACATGAAAAGCTGATTTACGGCGTCCTCTATGGCCAGTACGACGTGGCCGCGGCGCCGGTCCTCGATTTGGAGACCATGACACGGGAGGGGAAGATAGCTCCTGACGATTTCGTCGTCCTTGCCCAGAGCAAGCCCATACCCTACTGTACCTTCGCCGCGGCAAAGGGGACCGATCCTGCGTTGGTGAAGAAGGTGAAGGATGCTCTCCTGGCCCTGAAGCCGACGGACGTCGCCGAGGTTGACGGCGAACGGTTGAAGGTAATGAAGGCGGCCTGGATTGACGGTTATGAGGAGCTTCCCGACAGCGACTATGATCCGATCCGGGAGATGGCGAAGCGGGTGAACATGCCGCCGTACCAGAAATATTAGCCTGAATCTATGAGGGGTGAGCGCCCCGTTGCGCTCAGAGTCCCCTCATGTCGCCGCTGTACGGCTCATTGAGCACCGGCCGATCGGCCGGCTTTGCTCAATTTCGTCTACAGCGGCTGACACTCGGGCACATTCGCTCCACGGGACACTCACCCCTCACAGACTAACTACTGAGATGCTATGTTCAAAGACACCTTTGACAAATTATGCTGGGCATGTCTGGCGCTCGTCCTTATCGCCCTTGTCGTTCTCCTCGTCATGAAAGCCGGTACGGGAGAAGGGAAAGCAGCCACTGGTCTCGACAAGGCAGTGGAGCGGGAGATGGCCTACCACGCACGTGTCGAGTTCATTGCCAAACTCTACGGTCCGGTTGACGCGTTGCGCAAGGAGGGGAAGAACCAGGAAGCCCTTCTGAAACTGGATGAACTTGTCCGCAAGTACCCCGGCGAGGCCCACGGTTATATCCTTCAGGGGGAAATCCTGCGGGATATGGGGGCACTGGACGAGGCGGTGGCCTCCTACGTCGCCGGGATCAAGCTGAATGGCGATTACCTTGACGACAAGAGTCCCCTGTCGCGACGGGCCGACATCCAGCGGCTTGTTGATGAGGGACTGAAAAACATCGGAGCACGGGCCGCGGCCAACCCGGGGAACCGGACCATTGCTGCTTCGTTACAGAAGGTCAACTATCTCAGGAGCCGTTTGGCGGGAGGGTGCGAGTAGATGGTGCGCGACCGGCATTTCTGGATGGTTGTGGCAGCGGGGCTCCTCCTCGGGGGATTCGGCGTGCTGCTGGCGGTGTGGGGGAACCCGGAGAATTCCGGGATCTGTGTTTCCTGCTTCATCGAAAACAGTGCAGGAGCCCTTGGTTTTCAGGATAATTCCCGTATGCAGTACCTGCGCCCGGAACTGATCGGCTTCGTTCTCGGATCGCTGGCAAGCGCTGTCATCTTCCGGGAGTTTCGCTCCCGTGGCGGAAGTGCGCCGCTACCGCGGCTTGTTGCCGGGATTTTACTCATGATCGGCTGCGCTGTGTTCATCGGCTGCCCCATCAAGCTGTTCCTGCGTCTGACTGCCGGTGACCTGACTGCTCTGGCAGGAGTTGCAGGGTTGGTGGCCGGTGTGTGGATTGGGGTAAGGGGGCTTGCCAATGGGGTGGAGCCTGGTCCCGCCGATCGTGGCAGAAGAGGGGAAGGTTTTCTCATACCTGCCACCTTTCTCTTTTTGCTGGTACTTCTTTTTGCCCGTCCCGGGTTTCTCGTCTTTTCGGCGCGGGGAAGCGCCGCCCAGCATGCACCCCTGCTCATATCGCTTGCCGCCGGCCTGTTGCTCGGCTTTATTGCGCAGCGAAGCCGTTTCTGCATCACCGGCAGCGTCCGCGACATCATGTTGATCGGATTCAGGTCCTACATGCTCTGGGGATTCATGGCTTTCCTCGTGGCGGCCGCCGGATTGAGTCTTGTGAGCGGCACATTCAACCCGGGGTTCTACGGCCAACCCGGCGCCCATTTGGAACACGTATGGAGCTTCCTCGGGATGGCCCTGGTGGGGTGGGTTTCCGTGCTTATCGGCGGGTGCCCCTTCCGGCAGTTGATCAAGGCAGGTGAGGGAGACGCGGATGCCGGCCTCGTGGTGGTCGGTATGTTCATCGGCGGGGCACTCGTGCAATCCTGGGGCATTGCGGCGACTGCTGCCGGTGTTTCCCTCTATGGCAAGGCGGCAATTCTCGTGGGGTTTGCCGTTGTCGCCGCTGGATGCCTCCTGTTCCGCGAACGGAGTGTGTGAAATCGCCTAAAAATTTGTTAGTTGGTTCTTTCCCAATGGTTTCTCCCGACATGTGCTCTGATCTGGGAGCCTCCTCTTAATCCATTTTTTTTATCTTCAGCGAACAGCGTATTTGTTTTGCCACGTCAACGTCTTCCAACGAGTAGATACGATTTCTCTTTTTTGCGTAATGCCTACGCATAATAACGGTTTAAAAATATTAATAATGTGGGTGGGCATGCGAAAGTGTTCACAAAACTGCTGTATTCCAGTGAAATTGTTGCTGCGAATGGTATTTGTGTGTGTAGTTGCACATGAAAATTACCCGGGAAATAAGCAATAACACAATATAAATATTGGATAGCTTGTTTAATTTGTAAATTGTAATATTTCTGAATACGGTTAGAGTTTTGGCACCTCCTGCCAGTAAGAGTGCTTGGGGTAATGTAATGACTTCCGAATGGCACTAAAAATGCTTTGCTTGGCCGGGTCAGAATGTTTTTTGGGAAAAGTTGCAGTAAGTTCATGGATTACGCGAGACGGTCATGATGAAGAAACTGTTGCAAGCACCATTTATATGTTTTTTTATCATTCTCTATCTGGCCGTGGGTGTGCTGGGTACGGAGGGCGACTACTTCGCGCCCTTCGCAGATCCTGGCACGTCCGCACACACCTGTAGGCATGTCAACCTTGTTCAAAACGATGCCGATATTGACGATGTACACTCCCACGGGGGGATTTCCGGTAATTCCCATAAACCGGACGCTAAAAAGATTTCTTTCGCTGTTGGCGCCCTTCCCCATCCGTTCTCCCTCCGTGCACCCTCTTTTGTAACATCGGTAGTTACCCCGCAACATCTCGCCTATCTATCTGACCCGCGAATAAACCTCCTTGCCTCACGTGCACCCCCAGCCTGATTCCCTCGTAGTCTCCCACTTTAAAGCAATTCAGTAACACCGTCCGTCATATGCTGTGTCGCGGTGTCTGGCAGTTCAGGCTCATGTCTCCTTCGCTGGAAGAGAACCTGTAACCGATGATTTTTTCAGTACGCATTTACCGTTGGTAACGTAAGACAACTGCCGGTGATTATGCGGGGAGGACCACCTCGCAGCCTTCTGCGCGGCATGAAAATGAACAGGGAAAAATAAAAATGGCAATGAATCAGCATTCGGCGTTCGTCATGAAAGACCAGAATACTTCGATTATCGAAGATACCTACCTTCTTGCGGCACTGTTGACTTTCGATCCCAGCATCAAGTATTTCCCTAAGCGGGACAGCACCGGCCGGGTTTCCTTCGAAGTCTATGGGAAGATAGCTGACCAGATGCGGCGACTCTACGATGGAGAGTCTGCACCGGTCAGCAGCTATATAAGTAATCTGAAGGCGCTGAGGTCGGCAATTTTTGCGCTGAAGAGCACATTCAAAAAATAGGCAGCGGTCTCCCTGCCCGTCGTGCGGACGGGCAGGGGAAGCTGTGTTAAAACATGGATACTAACCTGCTCCGGACGAACTGGCTGTCAGCCTCACATAAATGAAAACATTTCATGACAATAGGGAAGGACCTGATATGGGAAAAGCTATGGCGAAGAAAATTAGGGGGATGAATCTGTGGGTTAAGGTGGGGCTGATTGTAATGTCGACCTTGCTGGCAACCATAGTTATGTACCAGGAAAAACCGGTAAAGGCTGCGTCGGGAGACGTCATCCTGCTCTGGGACACCGCCAACGGTGCTGTACCCGCGGGATGGACCAGCATCTCCAGCGTAGCCGGGGATGCGTTTTACGGGGTCTTTCCCCGTGCCGCTGCATCCTATGGTGCAGCAACGGCAGGATCGGATACCCATACACATACGTTGACTTACAGTTCCGTTACTAACGGAGCGGCAGGCCAATATGCAGCGGGGACTGGCATTACAGCGGCATCTACAACACACACACACACTTGGGCGGCCCCAACTATGACGACCGTTGACCATAAGCCGCCCTTTAAAAACCTCCTATTCATCAAGGCAAGCAATCCGACCACCATTCCCGCCAATGTCATCGCGATCTTTGACACCGCCTCACTACCCAGCGGTTGGACGCACTACACGGCACTTGACAATAATTATCTGCGCGGCTATTCCGACAACGCTACGGGGGGCGCCGCAACACACAATCATGGTACTACCGTAGCAGTCACGTCAGGGGCGTCTTCCGGTACCACTAACGCCAACCCCGGAGGTTCCACTGGCGTCGCGTCTCACACTCACACCATCGCTGTGGCGTCTAACGCATTCACCGCGGATAATAATGCCCCCCCCTATGTCAACGTCGTATTTGCCTACAATAGTTCCGGCGGAGCAACAACAATTCCCATTGGTCTCATCGCCATGTTCGATGCTGCCCCAACGGGAGGGTGGACCGTCATTTCAAACGCAGTGCCGTACACCAACAACCTCTTGGTCGGTAGCACCACTCCGGGTGGAACCGGTGGCACTGCAACATTCAACCATGGCGGCAGCAAGGTATTTACCTCAGGCGCGCCATCTGCGACAATCAGCAACAGTACAACAGGGACGGCAGGAACAGCATCACGCACACACACCCATCAGGTCACTTATACGATCTCTTCCGTGAGTTCCTATCCGCTCTATCGCGACGTAATTCTCGCGAAGCGCACGGTCACGCCGCCGACCCTATCGACGCCGCTCAATCCCACCGGCGGGATTCAGGGTGCCACCCTGAACGTCGTCATCACTGGCACCAACTTTCAGGGCGGTGCAACGGCGAGCTTCAGCGGCAGCGGCATCACGGTCAATTCCACGACGTTCAACAGTTCGGCCCAGCTGACCGTGAACATAAGCATCGACCCGGCCGCGACTACCGGTGCGGGCGACGTGACGGTCACCAACCCGGATGGGGGGAGTGCCACCAGTACTGGCGCCTTCACGGTCAACGCGGCGCCAGCTCCGACGGTGACTTCAACATCACCTAACAGCATGACACAAGGTGCAGGGCCGACCACGGTGACCATAACCGGCACGAATTTCTTGAACGGTGCCACGGTGGCAGTCAGTGGTACGGGCATAACTCTGGGGGCGGTAACCTATGTTAACGCCACCACCTTGACCGTGCCGGTAACAATCGCAGCAGGAGCTACAACAGGGGCGCGCAACGTGACAGTTACCCTCCCCGGCGGCCAAACCGGGACCGGCACAGGGGTCTTCACGGTAAATGCCCCTGCTCCGCCAACGGTTACGTCTACATCGCCTAACACCATGTCCCAGGGAACAGGCCCAACGACTGTCACCATCACCGGCACCAATTTTACCGGAGCCATGGCGGTCAGCTTCAATGACGCCAACATAACGCTTGGCGCCTTCACCGTCGTCAATGCAACGACGATTACGATTCCGATTGCCGTTGCTCCTGCAACAACGACCGGCGCCAAAAATGTGTCCGTAACGACTCCTGGCGGCACCGCTACCGGCACGGGGGTCTTCACCGTCACGGCTGGTACCTGCACGGCGAATGCGCCGACCGTGACCTTAAGCTCCAACGCGAATGTTCAGCCCGGACAGCAGGCGGTCTATACGCTATCCGTCACGAACAACGACAGTGCGTTCTGTGGCAGCACCACCTTCACTATCGCTATTGGCACGGAAACGGGGAACACGACAAGCTTCGTTCTTCCGTCCGTGCTGGGGAGCGCTACCACCGGTGTACTTGCTCCGGGAGCTACCTATAACACCACTCTCACGGTAAAAGCCCAGGCATCAGCTGTTGGCGGCAACAACCTCACGTCGGCTGTCAACGTGAGTGGCTCGGGGCATACCACCCAATCCGACAGTGTGACGACCTTCGTTGCGACGGCCTGGGCCAACAATCCACTCCTCCACAACAGCACCAACGCGACCAACAGTTCCAAGAGCACTTCCTACTGGAACGCCAACGGTGGCTGGGGACTCCCCGGCACCAAGTACGGGGCATTTGACTGTACCACCTGCCATATAACTGGTTCCACCAATATCTCCCGGATCAAGGTGAGCGTTACTCCGCCTGATGCGACCACCTTCCCCGGCAGCGCCGTGCTGTTCAAGTCCAAGACCACCGAGAACGACGCTACCAATCCGAGCTTCGGGGTCTATTCGGCGGCGATCACCAACTCCACTAAGATTTGCG
>MTLC01000833.1_pt1 | contig 32757 bp, 25 predicted proteins | sample 1982451 | NCBI WGS metagenome assembly MTLC01 (sample SAMN05710165, study PRJNA340218) | biofilm metagenome | isolation source: sample SPH anode biofilm adapted to +100 mV | place: USA | collected 2012-02-03 | reverse complement strand
GGAAGCTCCGGCAACCCGGCCGATTGTTGGAGTGACCTCGAGATGAGTCCGGCGGTTTTCCGTCCTCCGGTCACCCGAGGCTTGGCTTTGTTTGGAGCTATACTATTACTACCAGATGGAAAGTCAAACTACTAAACTTCCTAGGCCTTCCGAATGTAGTGCCTCTATGCCATCCCTCAGACGGCACCGTCTGTTCTTTACGATGTCAGGACACCCTCCTCATTTATGACGATACCGCTTTTTAGCTCTTCCATTGCGTGTTACCATGTCGTTGCTGCAAACAAAGCCTGTGATCCAGTGGCAAGAAAGGTGGACGCATGAAACAGTATCTTGAAGCTACGGAATATATCGATTGGCATCATCCGGCCATTCTGGAAAAGGCACGGACCTTGTCGGCTGGTGAAACGAACAAGACCGTGATCGCTAAGCGCTGCTTCGAGTTCGTCCGCGACAAGATCAAGCATAGCTGGGACTACAAGTTGGGGCCGGTGACCTGCCGCGCGTCAGAGGTTCTCGAGCATGGCACCGGCTATTGCTATGCCAAGAGTCATCTCTTGGCCGCTCTGCTGCGCGCGAACCAGATTCCTGCAGGTCTTTGCTATCAGCGCCTCTCCCTGCACGACGGCGGCCCACCTTATTGCCTGCACGGCCTGAACGCTATCTGGCTGCCGGATCACGGCTGGTACCGGGTCGATCCCCGCGGCAACAAGACGGGCATCGAGGCCCGGTTCTCTCCCCCGGATGAGCAGCTCGCCTTCCCTATCAACGAGCGTCTGGAGGCCGACCTCCCCGAGATCTGGCCCGAGCCGTTGCCTGTTGTGGTCAGGGTGCTCACCACGCACGAGACCATCGCGCAGGTGTACCAGAACCTACCCGACATCGAACTCTTCCGCAGCTTCGGTTCCGAGACTCATACTTTCTGAAAAGGATGTCACAGGCGCATCACCGGTTGCTTTGAGTTCTGCGCCTGACTGGGGACCACAAAACAGAAAGGGGATTAGCCCACATCGAGCCAATTCCCCAAAAATGACAAGGCGCATAGTGAGAACTATGCGCCTTGTTTGATATTGGTTGCGGGGACAGGATTTGAACCTATGACCTCCCAGAACATGAAACAGCACACACCACAAAACCTAAACTCCCTTCTCCCATGCTTGTTGAGCTAAGGTGGATCCTTTTTCGCGCTGATAAATCGTCCCTGTTTGGTACGGGATAAAATGCAGCCATACCAGTCTACAGCAAGAGACGCCTGATTAGATCAATATATCGAAGAAGAGTTGAATTTACCTAGTCACATCGGTGACTACCCCGGAATGAGAGACCAGTGCCGCGTGAAACTTTTCGGGGTCCACCAGGTTGGCGATCCCCTTTCGTTCCAACAACTGCCATGCCTGCTGCGCCTGGGTTGCCACACCGTTTTCGTGTACCTCCACAAGGACGCGCCCGCTTGCCAACGCCACCTTGACGGGTTGATTGACTATGACGACCCTTGTCCCCACCGGAACACGCTTGAACAGCTCCAAGATGTCTTCAGGATACAAGTGAATGCAGCCATGGCTTACACGCATCCCTATGCCGAAAGGGCGGTCCGTGCCGTGAATCAGCACGGTTCCGATGGAAAGGCGCAAAGCGCGGTTACCCAAAGGGTTATTCGGACCGGGAGGGACCACCGCCGGCAATTCCGGTTTTTGGGCTCTGATCGATTCGGGAACATGCCAGGCCGGATTTTCGATCTTCTCGATTACACGGTAGGTCCCAAGCGGGGTGTCCCACCCCTCGTCCCCGATGCCGACCGGGTACGTAGCTACGCGGTCCTTGTCCCCCTCGCCGAACAGGTACAGGCGCATTTCGGCTAGGTTTATCACGATACCTGAGTGCGCGGCCACATCGGGAAGAAGCCAGCGCGTCGGCAGGAGCACCGTGCTTCCCGGATCAGGAATAAAGGGGTCCAGCGCAGGGTTGGCGCCGGTTATCGCGTTGTAACCGATGTCATGGGCGCGGGCGATCTCCGGTAAGGAGTCGTCACTGCGCGTCGTTGTCGTCTGAAGCCCCCCCCCCAGCCCTTCATGGAACACGACGTCGGATGCCAGTGCCGCCATAGGCGAACCTGCAAGCAGAGTGAACAGCAAGACGGTGCTTGGCAAAGCTACCGCTGATATAGAATGAAGAGCCTTCATCACGATTTCCTACACGTTAAAAGAATTGAGGTAGAATACATCTATTATTCATCCGGCTCTACAAAGTGCAACTCCTGACTTTTTGATCGGCTACACTGTGGAAGACATCCTTTAAGGCCCACGGTGGAAAACGAGTGGGAACCGCCTATGACAGTTGTTTCACCTCATTTGCCCCTGTCAGTCAACGCCCGTCAAAATATCCTGCCGTTTGCACTACTGGCTGCCGCCGGCTTCGCCGGCAACTATCTTGCCTTTACTTTCTTTTTGGACATCCAGTTCTTCACCGGGTCGATCTTCGCGCTCTTGGCCCTGCAGTTTATGGGGCTCGGTATGGGTTGCGCGGTGGCGGCTGTTGCCGGGACGTTCACCTGCCTTAACTACGGACATCCCTTTGTCATGCTGCTTCTAGTAGCCGAAGTGGCCTCGGTCCGGTTCCTGGTTGTGCGCCGCAACGTCACCATGGTGCTTGCGGACACCTGTTACTGGCTTTTCATCGGGATTCCCGCGATCTACCTGATGTTTCATCTGGCGCTGCAACTCCCCTACGGGACGACGACGATGACCATGGCAAAGCTTACCGTGAACGGTATCGCCAACGCCCTGCTCGCCCGAATGCTCTTTATGGGATGGGCGGCCTACTCCCGAAGCGTCCCCCTGTCCTACCGGGAAATAGTGCAAAACCTGTTTTCGCTCTTCGTACTGCTGCCAACCCTCGTCATACTTGCCGTCAGCAGCAGGGCCGATTTCATGGAAACAGAACGCGACATAAGCACCTCGCTTAACCAGGATTCGCAGCGGATCGACAAGCTGATGGAAACATGGGCGCTGAACCGAAAACAAAACCTTACCGTGCTGGCCCAGACGCTTTCCACGGCGACCTCGAGCGAAATACGAAACTACCTGCTCCTTGCCACCAGCTCAGATCCCAGCTTCAAGCAAATAGCGCTTATGGACGCGAATGGCGAGGTCGTTGCCTTCTACCCGCCCCCCCGTCAGGGAGAGTCGTCCGAGGTGGGCCTAAACCTTGCCGACCGCCGCTATCTGCCCCTGCTCAGCGCGTCCCTCACCCCGATCCTTTCCGATGTTTCCTTCTCCTGGAACGGATCTCCGCGTCCGCGGGTCGCCGTGCTCGCACCTGTAGTAAAAAGGGGCCGCTTTGCCGGTTATGTCTGCGGTGTGATAACCCTGCAGCAGACTCGGACACTGCTCGACAAGTTCACTGAGCATACTGAGAAAATCTATACGCTGTCGGACAAGAACGGTAGGGTCATCATGACCAACCGCCCGGCAGGTACCGGGACGTCCCCCTCTATCGAAAGCGCCGGACGTCCCCTAACCTCACTACTGGCAAAGTGGCGCTGGGAAACGGACCGCTCAGGTGCCATGGTCACCAGGGCTGCCGCTTACCGGTCGAAGATCGTGGTCGGGGAACTCGGCGAGTGGACCCTTACCCTGGAGCAACCTGCCGCTCCATTCCGGAGGGCACTGTACGCGAAATACACGGAGAGGTTCACGCTGCTTTTACTGGTGTTGATCATGTCGCTGGGCCTCGCTGAATTCCTGAGCCGCCGCATCATGACCAACCTTGAGCAACTGCTTCAGGTGACGCGTGCACTCCCGTCCCGGCTTGCCTCCGGGGCTACCGTCAGTTGGCCCGAGACCAGCGTCTTTGAAGCAAGCTATCTGATCGGCAACTTCAAAGAGATGGCCGATTCGCTCCAGGACCAGTTCAAAACGATCCAGGCCGCTAACGAGGCACTCGCACGGCAGACGACGCTGCTTCAGGAAAGTGAGGAAAAGTACCGGCTCCTCTTCGACAGCGCAAACGATGCCATCTTCATAACGGATATCCGCGGGCGCATCCTGGAGGCAAACCCGCTTGCCGTCGAGCGGCTCGGATATTCCCGCACCGAGCTTACCGGGATGTGCATCACCGACGTGGAGACTCACGAGGAGCGGCGCCCGCGGGAAGACCCCAATGAGCGACTGTTGGATATGAAATCAGTCACTTACGAAACGGTGCACAGACGCAAGGACGGTGCGCCGGTCACTACCGAAGTTAGTGCGCGGCTGATCCAGTGGGGGGACCGGCCGGTCGTGTTGAGCATCTGCCGCGACATCACCGAACGCAAACGGGCCTATCAGGCGCGCGTAATCGCCATGAGCGACCTCATCAGCGCCATCGCCCACCAGTGGCGTCAGCCCCTTTCCACCCTCGGCATGATCATCCAGCGCACCCATGCCCTGGGCTCGCGGCAGGAGCTGTCTCCGGAATACCTGGACGAGCTCAAGGCCAACGCCATGCGTCAGATCCACTACATGTCCGAAACCATCGACGAGTTCCGGGATTTTTACCGCCCGGACAAGGAGCGCCAGGAATTCTCCCCCACAGCATGCATCGAGGAGTCCCTTAAGTTGCTGGAGGCCCAGTTCGCCCATCACGGCATAGAGGTGCAATTAACCAGGGAGCCGGGTGCGGATCTTTTGGTGCGCGGGGGAGGAAACGAGTTCAAGCAGGTGATGCTCAACCTGTTGGGAAATGCGCGCGACGCAATCCAGGAACGTCGCAGCAAAGCGGGGGAGCCGGAGCGGGGCATCATAAGGGTGACGGTGGCAAGCCGCCGCCCGGGGATGCTGAACATCGAGGTGAACGACAACGGCTGCGGCGTGAGCGAGGAGACCGCCCCACGCCTCTTCGCCCCGTACTTCACCACCAAAAAGGAGAGCGGCGGAACCGGCATCGGGCTTTATCTCTCCAGGACCATCATCGAAGAAAGCATCGGGGGAACCCTCCGCTTCGTCCCCGATCGGGAAATGACAACCTTTCACATCGAGCTGCCCACGGGAAACGAACCATGAACGATCTGAAGAAAGTCACCTTATTGCTGGTCGAAGACGAACCGGATCTGCGGCACGAGACGGCCGCCTTTCTTTCGCTTTACTGCCGCAGGGTCATTGAGGCCGCCAACGGCAGCGACGCCCTGGCGCAGTTTTCCGCCCAGGCGCCTGACATCGTCTTAAGCGACATCCGCATGCCGATCATGGACGGACTTGAGCTGACGGCAAGGCTTAAAGAGCTCTCCCCCGGCACTCCGGTGGTGCTTTGCACCGCCTTTACCGAAACCGGCTATCTGCTGAAGGCAATCGAACTCGGCATCTCTGCGTTCGTAAGAAAGCCGGCCGACGCCGACCAGTTGCTGGCAAGCCTCACCAAGGCCGCGCTTCCCATAATCCAGCGGCGCGAGATCGAGGGACTTTCCGACGAGTTGAGGGCGAACCTGTGGGAACAGTTGGGCGGCGCGCCGGCTCAGCGCGCCATGGCCGACCAGGTGGCAAAGGTTGCGAGAACCTCGTACAACGTTTTGCTGCAGGGTGAAACCGGGACGGGAAAGTCGCGGCTGGCGTCCCTCATCCACTCGCTTAGTCCGCGCCGTGCCGCGCCGCTGGTGACGGTGCAGATGGGAGCCCTCCCGGTGACCCTGGTGGAAAGCGAGCTTTTCGGGCACGTAAAAGGTGCCTTCACCGGCGCTGATCGTACCCGGATCGGCCTCGCTGAACGGGCGGACGGGGGGACGCTTTTCCTTGACGACATCGAGTCTGCACCACAGGAGCTGCAGGCCAAGCTGCTGCGTTTTGTCGAGGAGAAACGTTTCACCCAGGTCGGGGGAGCCGAGGAAAGAAAGATCGACGTAAGGATCATCGCGGCGAGCAACCTAAATCTTAAGGAGGAGGCTGCTGCCGGACGTTTCAGACAGGATCTCTACTACCGCCTGGCCGACACGGTGATCTCCATCCCCTCGCTGCGCTCAACCCCCGAAGCCATCTTCCCGCTCGCGCTGAGATTTCTCAGGGAGAGTTGTGAGGAACTGGGGCTGCCATCCCCCCTGCTGGACGATGCCGCAATCAACCTTCTCACCGCTCTTCCCTGGCCGGGGAACATACGGCAATTGAAAAGCCTCATGCGCAGGGTGGTCCTGGAAACGGACGGGGTAATCAAGTGTAGCGACATTGAAGCACTTGCCGACATCCCAGTTAAACCTGAGGAGCGGACGTCGGCAGAGATACTTCTTCCCCCACCGTTTCCCTGTACCATGGAGACCATGGAGCGCTGGGCCCTGGAGCAGGCTCTGCGCCACTGCGGCGGCAAACGCATGAAAACCGCGGCGATGCTCGCTATGAACTACTACACCTTCCGCCGCAAACTGGAAAAGTACAATTTCGCTGGCACCGAGGAGTGACGGGGGGCCCTTCCCCCACTCCCCCACGTATCGATCCGCGCTATCTATTTTCGATACCACTATCACCGCAGGACACCCCCACCGATCACCACCGCCGACGTAACATCCCGGAAACACACACCCCTCCCTCTGGCACGCCGCATGCTAATAAGGAATGCATAAGCCCCAGTGCACAAGGTCGCGTACCTTGGCTGTGCCGCACCGCACGGTCGGCTGGTGGTGCCGGGCTAATATCTGACAGAGGAGGTAAGAAGCTATGAAGAAGGTGACGATGCTGGGGCTTTTGGGTTTGGTACTGGCCATGTCGGGATGCGCGACGGACAGGTACGTCCAGGGACAGGTCGATCCACTGGCAGATCGACTGACGAAGGTCGAAGGCAAGGTGAACGCCTTGGAGACACGGCTCAACTCGGATGAAGCGAAGCTGGAGCAGTATCATGCCCAGGACGGCGCCAAGGCGGATCGTGCCGTGGAGCTGGCTGGAAAGGCGGAGGGTGAAGCACGCGACGCCCTTGCCGCAGCAAATAAAGGCGAGGCTGCTGCCCAGTCTGCGGACAAGGCCGCCAAGGAGGCCGAAAAAGAGGCTAAAAAAGCGGAGAAGATCTTCCGCCTGGACCAGAAAAAATAGCCCGCCTGTCTGACGCAACAGGCAAAGGGGAGCCTGGAGAATTTCCATGAAACAGAGAATCCAACTGATACTAGTGGCAACCGGTTTCGCGGCATTGACCATGTTCGGCACGACGGCCCTGGCCGCGCCGGCGCCGGGAAAATATTCCTTGAGGCAGATTCCGGACTACGTGAAGCTCGCCGCGGATCTCACCCCGGCGGTGGTGAACGTGAGCACCAGGAAGACCTTAAAGCCAAGCCGCCCGCAGTCGTCCCTGCAAAACCGGGGAAACCGTGACCCATTTGAGGACTTCTTCGACCATTTCTACCGCGGCGTGCCGGAGCACTCTCAGCCGCAGACGAGTCTCGGCTCCGGGGTGATCATCAGCGGCGACGGGGAGATCCTGACCAACTACCATGTCATAGCCGATGCCGACGAGATAACGGTAAGGCTCTCCGACCATCACCACTACAAGGCCAAGGTGATCGGCACCGACGAAAAGCTGGACGTGGCGGTGCTGAAGATTTCCACCAAGGGTACCCTGCACACTGCGCCGCTTGGGGACAGCGACCGGATCCACGTAGGGGACTGGGTGATGGCGATCGGCAACCCATTCGGCCTGGAACGCACCGTGACCGCCGGGATCATCAGCGCCAAGGGAAGGGTTATCGGCAGCGGCCCTTACGACGATTTTCTACAGACGGATGCCTCTATAAACCCGGGCAATTCCGGCGGGCCGCTCATCGACGGCAACGGTGAGGTGATCGGCATAAACACGGCCATCATCGCTTCCGGCCAGGGAATCGGCTTTGCCATACCGGTCAACATGGTCAAGTCCGTGCTTCCCCAGCTGCAACAAGGGAAAAAGGTGACACGTGGCTACCTCGGCGTGAAGGTGCAGACGGTGACCGATGATCTGGCCAGTTCCTTCGGAATGGACGAGGCCAGAGGAGCCCTGGTCGCCGAAGTGACCAGCAGCGGACCTGCTGAAAAGGCCGGGGTCAAGGCGGGCGACATCATAACGGAATTCGACGGCAAGGCGGTGCGTGATGTGAATGAGCTCCCGCGTCTAGTGGCAGGGACCGCTGTGGGCAAGAAGGTGCACCTCAAACTGCTCCGGGACGGAAAGACCATAGACAAAACGGCCACGGTTGCGCTCCTGCCTGCGGATAACGAGGCTACGGCAAAAGCGGAGGCGTCGAGCATCGGCATTGCCGTGCAGGACCTCACCCCCGAGTACGCCACAAACGCCGGGATTTCCTTCCGCAAGGGGGTCGTTGTCACTTCGCTCGAAGCAAACAGCACTGCGGAGGCGGCAGGTGTACAGGTAAACGACGTGATAACCGAGGTAAACGGTACGAAGGTGGCGACGGCAGCGGAATACGACACGGCCGTAGCACAACTCAAAACGGGGAGTACCGCCAGGCTGCTGCTGAAGAGGGGGGAAACATCCCTTTTCGTGGCCTTCCGCATCCCCTAAAAGCCTGCCGCAGGCAGGCAAGGTGAAGTCATGGACCGTAAAAGACTGACACACATACTCCATGGACGGAGCTGGGCACTCATCCTGGTGATCGTGGTGCTGGTTTCCGGGTGCAAGAACGCACAGCAGGCGTCGGTAGTCGCGTTCCCTCGCTCCTTTTCGGAACTCGCTCAAAAGGTGCAACCCGCCGTGGTGAACATAAGCAGCACCAGCACCGTCAGGATCCCCGGCGATCCTTTCCGCAACTTCTTCGGGCAGGACGGTGATGCACCGGGTTTGAACGATTTTTTCGGCAATTTCTTCCACGACATCCCTGACCGTGCCGTGAAACAGCAAAGCCTCGGCTCGGGCTTCATCATCGACAGCGGCGGCTACATCATCACCAACAACCACGTGGTGGACAAGGCGGACGAAATCAGAGTCAAGCTCTCGGACAGCAGGGAATTTTCCGCTAAGGTCGTCGGCCGCGATCCCAAGACCGACCTCGCTCTGATCAAGATATCGTCGCCCTTCAAGGCACTTCCGGTACTGCCCCTGGGGGACTCGGACAAGATGAGGGTGGGCGACTGGGTTCTGGCGGTCGGCAACCCCTTCGGGCTGGAACACACGGTGACTCAGGGGATCATCAGTGCCACGGGGAGGGTGATCGGCTCCGGCCCTTACGACAACTTCCTGCAAACCGATGCCCCGATCAACCCTGGCAACAGCGGCGGTCCCCTGATAAACATGCAGGGTGAAGTGATCGGCATCAATACCGCCATCATCCAGGGGGGGCAAGGGATAGGCTTTGCCATCCCAAGCAACCTCGCCAAAACGGTGAGCGAGCAGATCAAGGAGAAGGGGAAAGTTACCCGCGGCTGGCTTGGAGTAACCGTGCAGACGGTCACGCCGGAACTCGCCCAGTCTCTGGCTCTCAAGGAACCCAAAGGGGCCCTGGTATCTTCGGTAGTGGCCGGCAGTCCGGCAAGTGCGGCCGGCATTCACACGGGCGATGTAGTGATCTCCTGCTACGGACATACAGTAACGAACGCCAACGACCTGCCGAGAATCGTCGCAGAGGCACCGGTAGGTAAAGAGATAGCTATTACCGTCATCCGTAACGGAAATGAAGTGCCGCTGAGAGTGACTTTAAAGGATGCCTCCACGTCAGTGGCGAGCCGCCCGGCCTTGACCTCGGAGGAAGATCTCGGGCTCACGGTCAAACCGCTTGATCCCTTACGTCAGCAACGCAGCGGGCTCCCGAAAGGACGGGGGGTAGTAGTAACCGATGTCGACGAGGACGGTCCGTCCCGGATTGCCGGGATACGCCCTGGAGACATCATCCTTGAGGTCAACCGCAGGGTCATCCGGAACCCACATGATTTCAAACAAGCCCTCGTCGGGCATGGGACCCCGGTACTGATGCTGGTACACCGGGGAGATGCAGAATTCTTTGTAACGATTGGATAACGGACTCGTGGGCCTCACAACCTCAGGGAGACCCCATGAGGGGCGAAGAGGAACAGGTAGGTAACGACAACATTGCAGTAAAAACAGGAGGTGTACCATGTTAAGAACGATAGCAGCACTAACAATGGCAACGATGGTAATGACCAGCATTCCCGCTCTTGCCCAGGGCAAAGACGAGTGTCTGCTGGTATCTCAGAACTGCAAGGACCAGGTGGACAGCATTCAGCAGAAAATCGCAAGACTGAACAAAGAGATAGCGAAAGGTAATAAGGTATACACACCAAGCGAGATCAAGACGCTGCAAGGAAAACTTAGGGAGGTCAACAACCAGTTGGACGATCTGCTGAGACCAGGGCACTGAGCACCTGCCGCAACATCGATGACAGCATATAGTGGAAAGTCTTGCAGCAGTCCTAGGGCTGCTGCAAGACCTTATTTGTAACTTTTAGATTAGGTGAAACCAGGTGGATCGAAACCTGCGACATAGCGTTAGCAACTTCTTAGGCCGACAACACCCCTCTGCCATTGTTTGTTCCAAAGAGTTGAAAAAGATATTGTTTAAAGTATAGAATCAAACTGGAACTGTATCTGCGTATTGCAAGGCTGACATACAATGTAATTTTCTCAACCAGATGGAGGGCACCTGTGATCGAGCCACATTCAATTGTGGCAGTGAGATAATCCATGCGCCTCTTGATCGTAGAAGACGAGTTAAAAACAGCGACATTCCTGAAAAGAGGACTCACCGAAAACGGCTTTGTCGTCGACACCGCGCATAACGGTGAGGACGGCCTGCATCTGGTCCTCACGGGAACCTACGACCTCGTCATCCTGGACGTCGGGCTCCCAGAGCGCTCAGGCTGGTCCGTTGTGACGGAGATACGCCAGCACGGCAAGGGACTCCCGGTGCTTTTTTTGACTGCGCGAGATACCGTCACCGACCGCATCAAAGGTCTGGAACTGGGTGCCGACGACTATCTGGTGAAGCCGTTTTCCTTTGCCGAACTGCTGGTCAGGGTGCGCACTATCCTGCGTCGCGGCCCCCTACGCAACGAGGATACCCTCCAGATCGCCGATCTGACCATCGACCTGAACCGGCACCGGGCCTTCCGCTCCGGGACCCGCCTCGACCTCGCCCCCAAAGAATTTTCCCTGCTCTCCCTTTTGGCCCGCCGTGCGGGCGAGGTGCTCACCCGAACCGTCATAGCCGATCAGCTATGGGACATGAACTTCGACAGCGGCACCAACGTGGTGGATGTGGCAATCCGGCGCTTGCGCACCAAGGTGGACGATCCGTTCCCGCAAAAGTTGATTCACACCATCCGTGGAGTCGGTTATGTCCTGGAAGAGCGCTAGCAGCCCCTGCAGTTTCTTCAAAAAGTTATCCATCACCGGCAGGCTCACCCTTCTCTACATCCTGTCCGCGGTGATAACCCTCCTGGGCGGCATCACCTACATCACCTGGTCCATGTACCAGGTGATGGAACAGGCCGACAGTGACTTCGTCCAGGCGCGACTGCAAACCTACCGTGCTCTTTTTTCCGACCGTCCCGGCGATCTGGAAACCATCCGCAAGGACATCGAGTGGGAGGGGATCAACGTCGCCACCCCGGAGTACTACATCCGCATCGAGGACAGCTCCGGACGGCTTCTGGTTGAGACGCCGGGGATGTCGCAGGTACTCCCGTCGAGCCTCTTCCACTGCGTCCTGACCCACCCCCGCCAAATAACCACCCGCTACCTGCATGCGGCCAACGGGCGAGAATACCTGATCAGCTGCGATTTGGAGCCTGTCGGGCATCCTAAGGGCGGCATCATCCAGATAGGGCTCGACGTCACCGCCGAAATAAAGGCCATCCGCAAGAAGCAGGTCCAGTTGGTGATCATCTTCATAAGTGGAATAGTGGCGGCAACCGGCGTCGGAGTCCTCGTCGCACGCAAGGCGCTGTCGCCCCTGCGTGACATCACTGGAGTGGCAAAGCAGATAACGGTAGAACGGATCAGCGAGCGACTCGACCCCCTGCAGTGGCCGGTTGAACTGCGGCACTTTGCATTGGCCTTCAACGAGATGCTGGGGCGGCTCGAGGAGTCGTTCATCAAGCTCTCCCAGAGCTCCTCCAACCTTGCCCACGAACTGCGCACCCCCATAAACAACCTGCTCGGAGTAACCGAGGTCGCCCTTACCCGCGACCGCCCCCCGGAGGAATACCGAAAGACCCTCGAGTCAAACGTCGAGGAGTATCATCGTCTGTCGCGCCTGATCGACGACATGCTGTTCCTGGCCCGCGCGGATCACCCCACCCAGCGCTTCAAATTCGTCCTTTTCGATCCGGCCAAAGAGATCGAGAAAGTCTGCGCTTTTTACGAACCGGTCGCCGAAGACAAGGGGATCGCGATCAGTTACAGCGGCAGCGGACTCATGTACGGCGCTCCCCAGATGCTGGAACGGGCCGTCAGCAACCTCGTCGGAAACGCACTGCAGTATTCCCCGCCCGGATGCGTCGTCGAGGTCCGGACGCTGACCACCGGCGACGGCTCTCAGGTGGTCCAGGTGCGCGATTCAGGCCACGGCATGAAGCCCGAGGAAGTGGATCGCGTGTTCGACCGGTTCTACCGCGGGGACCGGCACCGGACCCTGCACCCGGACGGCTCCGGACTCGGCCTGTCCATCGTGAAATCCATCGTGGAGCTGCATCACGGGACCATTTCCGTCGAAAGCTCCCCGAATCACGGCACGGCCATACTGCTCCGTTTCCCCCCTCCCCCGCCCGACGCCTAGTTCCGCACGACCTCCCCTGTCAAGCTCGCCCTGCCGTAACCTCGCCCTGCCGCACCATTTCTTTCCTGGCCGCAACGCCTGCGCGTCGGGGCCATGCCCCGCAGCAACCTTACCAAATGGTAATGTCGGCAACAGATTCCGGTAAGGCTTCTTCAGCTATCATCCCCACCATACCCAACTCTTTAGGTAAAGAACAACACATTACCAAATGGCAACGTCACGGCAACACTCCGGAAATGGCGCGTGTCGTATGCTTCGGACACCCGTGGTGCTTCGCCACATGCGTCGCCCCCAGGATGATCATCGGTTCCACATGTACAAGATTTACCGCGGCATGCTGCTCTCTCTCATCCTGGTGACCGCCCTTGCGTCCCCGGCCCCGGCGGCTCTCTTCAGAGCAGCCTATCTCTACACGCTTTCGGACTTCAACGGGGCGATCCCATACAACTGGGTCAACCTCGCGGTCGACCGGCGCGGCGAGGAGACCTATGTCGCGGACCCTGCCGGACGGTCGGTGCGGGTCTTCAACGACAGCGGCATGGAAGTGTACCGTTTCGGCGACAACGGCGATTTCGGCAACATAACGGCGGTGGCGGTGGCAGACAGCGGCGAGATCTTCGTCCTCTCCCGGTCCAACGCAAGCTACGCGGTGACCCGTTGCGACTACCGGGGGGAACCAAAGGCAAGGCTTGCCATGAAGGGGCTCCCCCCCGAGTACGCAACCGACTTCGTACCGGACACCATCTGCTGGCACGGGGATCACCTCTACCTCGTCGACAGGAACACCATGAAGGTGGCGCTGACCGACCGGGAGGGGAGCTTCGATTCCGGGTACGACCTGGGAACCATCCTCGGGTTCAGCAAGAAACAAATAAGCGAATCCGGGATGGTCGGCTTCAGCGTGGACAACGAGGGAGATCTCCTCTTCACGGTGCCGGTCTTCTTCTCCGCCTATCTGGTCACCCCCGGCCACCAAGTACGTTCCTTCGGCATGCGCGGCAGCACGCCTGGGAAGTTCAACATAGTAAGCGGCATCGCCTCCGATGAGCGGGGGAACATCTACGTGGCGGACACCCTGCGCTGCGTGGTGATGATCTTCGACAGGGATTTCAGTTTCCAGGCCGAGTTCGGCTTTAGGGGGCTGGAACCGGGTAACCTCATTGCTCCTATGGAACTCGTCGTCAACCATGACCGGGTTTACGTGGCCCAGAGCCGGGCCAGGGGCGTAAGCGTCTACCGGGTCTTCCAGACCCAGCCGTCAACGACCAGCACGAAGGGGGGGTGAGAAGAAGCGAACAGTACTCAAAACGGTGCAGTTGGTAACTAAATCTTTGCATTTTTTGGATTGAAAAGGAGACACAATGAAAGCAGCAAAGTCTTTGACAGCAGCAGCGGTCCTTACCCTTCTGGCCTCCGGCAGCGCCTTCGCCTACCATGACGGCGGCGTGGCGTACTGTGACGGGTGCCACACCATGCACAACTCCTCCGGCAACAAGGCGATGGGCACCGGCAGCAACGCCACCCAGCTCAAAGGGGTCACCTACCTGCTCCAGGGCAGCGACCAGAGCTCGACCTGCCTCAACTGCCACGCCGCCACCTCCGCGAAGGCGGGAAGCTACCACATCATGACCACCGACGCCGCCGCAGGCGGCACGGTCCCCTCCAACTACACCCCCGGCGGCGACTTCGCCTGGGTGAAGGAGACCTTCAACTACAACAGCCACGGCACCCCGACCACCAGCCTTGGCGAGCGCCACGGCCACAACGTGGTCGCCGCCGACTTCGGCATCACCCCCGACTCCACCCTGACCACCGCCCCGGGCGGCAACTACCCCGCGGCGAACCTGGCCTGCTCGAGCTGCCACGATCCCCACGGCAAGTACCGCATCGTCGACGCAGCGGGCACCGTGCAGCGCCCCGTCGTCGCGGGCACCGGCTACAACGGAGCCAACGACGTAGCGGTCTCCTTGCCGATCAACGGCTCCGGCTCCTACGGCGCTGCTCCGACCACCACCGAGGCGGTCGGCGTCTACCGCCTGTTGGGTGGCCCGGGATACCTCCCGGATTCCGTGGCGGGCGTCGCCGGCATCCAGCCGTTTGCAGCACTGCCTCCGTATGCCGTCGCACCGGCCGCCTACAACCGCTCCGAGGCGAGCACCGACACCCGCGTGGCGTACGGTACCGGTATGTCCGAGTGGTGCGCCAACTGCCATACCAACATCCACAACTCCACCGCCAACTATGACGGCGGCACCAGCCTCATCCACCCGGCCAGCAGCGACTCCACCCTGGGTGCGAACATCCTTGCCAACTACAACGCCTACGTAAGCTCCGGCAACTTCGGCGGCACCGTGGCCGGCGCCTACACCTCCATGGTGCCCTTCGAAGAGGGGACCAACAACCGCGCCAACCTGGCCCTGCACGCCGTCAACGACGGTTCCCAGAAAGGCGGCGCCGACAGCAACTCCAACGTCATGTGCCTCTCCTGCCACAGGGCCCATGCCTCCGGCTGGGACAGCATGACCCGCTGGACCAACAAGACCGAGTTCCTCACCGTGGCAGGCGCCTACCCCGGCACCGACTCCACCAACACCTCGGCACAGTCCTACGGCCTTGGCCGCACCATGAACGAGGTCCAGGCAACCTTCTACCAGAGGCCGGCTACCGTCTACGCCACCTACCAGCGGTCCCTGTGCAACAAGTGCCACGCCAAGGACTAACGAGGCACCCCTGTTTAACGAGGCCTTAGCGCCTCACCATGCCGCAACCGGGCTGGCCTTCGGGCCAGCCCGGTTCTCACGGAAACCGTACGATCCAAAGCCGGGGCCCCGCCCCGGCAGCGTGGCACCCCTATGAAGATACGTTTCATCGCCATCGTCCTGGCTGCCTTTTTGGCCGGATGCCAGACGCAGCTCGTCTCGCTACGGCAGCCCCTCGTCGAAGAGGGGGAGCTTTATCTCTACACCCGCCCCTTTCCACCGGCGGCGGAGCGCCTGAGCTTCACCCTGGAAGGGATCAGCGCGGTGCGCGAGGACGGTGCCGAGTTTCCCGTCTCCCTTGCGCTTAAGGAGGTGAGGCCTGCGGAGCTCACCCGGCAGCGTTTCCTGGGCTCCTCGACCCTCCCCCCGGGAAGCTACACGGGCCTTGCCCTGCGCATCTCGCACCCGCTTTTGCGCCGCGAGGAGGGGAGCGCGGCCCTGCAGGCACCGGAACGGGTGACGGTCAACGCCCCCTTCACGGTCCAAAAACAGAAAGCGCTCCTTCTCTCGCTTTCCTTTGATTACGACAACTCCATCGGGGCCGGTTTCAGATTCACCCCGGTGTTTACCGTCCGTGAGCCGCGCAGGCCCGTCGTCGGGCTGGCCGGCTACGTGACCATCCCCGAGGCCAACGCCATCGCCGTCTTCGACAAGCAGTCTGCCGAGGTCGCCGGCTTCATCGCCACCGGCAAGGCCCCCCGCGGCCTCATATTCGACCAGCAGCGCAGGCGCGCCTACGTCGCCCTCTCCGGGGATGACGCTCTGCAGGTGATCGACATGGTCACCGGCGAAGAGGTGCGCAGGATCAGGCTCACACCCGGCGACTCCCCGGAAGAACTAGCCCTCTCCCCAGACGGCAAGACGCTGCTGTCGGTCAACAAGGGTTCCAACACGGTGAGCTTCGTGGACCCGCAGGGGTATTTCGAGACGGGGCGCCTGGCGGTGGGGGATGCCCCCTCCTCGGTGCTCATCGACCCCACCGGGCAGAGAGGGTACGTATTCAACAGCTTCGCAAGCACCATGACCGTCATCGACCTCGCGCGCAGGACGGTAAGCGCCACGGTGGGGAGCGCGCCCGGAGATGGACACGGCGCTTTCAGCCGCAGCGGCGATCAGCTCTACGCGGTGCACGCGCTCAGCTCGTACCTGGACGTCCTCGACCCCTTCACCCTGGCACAGCAGCGGAGGTACTACGTGGGGATGGGGGTGTGCACCCTGAAAGTCGACCAGCGCTCCGGCATCGTCTACACCGGGCGCAAGTCCGATGCGTGGGTGCAGGCTCTCGAGCCCTTCACCTTCAACACCATCGCCACCGTGCCGCTTGGGGGAAGCCCGGCGTACCTCACCATCGACGCGGACGAGAACAGGCTTTACGCCGTAAACCCCGCGCGCAGGCGGGTGCAGCTCGTTAACCTGGTAAGCTACCGCCTGGAAAACGAGCTGGAGCTCCCCGCGCCCCCGCACCGGCTCGCGCTGATGGGCGAAAGGTGACCGTCCGGTGCACGGCACGATGTTCAAAGGGGCAGCACTGCGACTGGCCAACGCCTGCCTTGTCTGCCTCTTCGGGAGCCTGCTGCAGCCGCAACGTGCCTCGGCGGACCTTCTCAACGGCTACCTGGAGTGGGACTACAGCCACCTCCAGTCACAGACCCGGGACGCGGCCGGCACCAGCGGCGCCCAGAAGGGGGACGGCTTGACCCAGAAGTACAGCCTGATGTTGAACAAGAGCTTTCTCCCGCTATTGTCCCTGCGTGCCGGCTACCTGTGGGAAAGCGACCGCAACTGGCTCACCGCCGACGGGACAGGGGCACGCTCCTCGATCACCACCTCGCTGCCGAGCGTGGACCTGCTCATGGGAAGCCCCATGTTGAACGCGAGCCTTGGCTACAGCAAAAGAAAGGAGAGCGACGCCACCGCGGGGACCTCCCTTCCCGACCGCTACAACGAGGAGTACCACGCTTCCCTTGGGTGGCGGCCGGAGGGACTCCCGGCAATGAGCCTCCTCCTGACCAGGATCAACACCTTTGACGGCCAGCGCCAAGTGGAGGACAGCATAAACGACCGGGCCACGCTGGGGACCACCTACAACGTGAAGAACCTCGACCTTAAATACCTCTTCAACTACAACGACCAACAGGACAGGCTCCTCGGGCTCGACGTATCCCAGCTGTCCCACACCGGCACGGCAAGCTACAGCGGGCAGTTCTTCGACGAGCGCGTATCGCTCTATTCCACCTACAACGTGAGCGAGCAGGCAACCGCCACCTCGTCCAGCGGTCGCGGTATGGTGGACCAGCAGCTCTCGCCGTCTTCGGGGCTTTTCGCCCTTACCGGCCCGGGGCAGCAGTACGTGGTTCCCGAGACCGCCACCCTGGGGAGCATTTCGCTGCACGTCGACGGCAACTTGGATAACGGCACCGAAATCGACCTCGGCCCGCAGCCGGGACCGCAGGTGAAGCGAAACTTCGGCTTCGACTTCCAGAACCCGCAGACCACGGTGAACCGGGTGCTGGTCTGGGTCGCCACGTCCAACGGGCAAAGGCTCCCCGACGCCATCGCCCGGCAGTACACCTGGACCGTCTACCAAAGCCGGGACAACCTTACCTGGGCCCCGGTCAGCACCGTCACCGGGCTCACCCTGGACCCGTTCCAGAACCGCTTCGAGATCAAGTTCGCCCCGGTCGCCACCCGCTACCTGAAGGTGGTCGTCGCGCCGCTCGACCCGGCGCAGGTCCCCCGGATCGTCGGCTTTCCCTCCTCCTTCAACCTCTTTGTCACCGGGATCCAGGCATTCGACGAGGTGCCGGCGGCATCGGTGCAGAAAAACAGCACCGTTTTGTCACAGATGCTGAACACGGACGTGAAGGTCCGGCTGACCGACACACCTGCGCTCTACTACGACGGCTCCTTCTTCCTGACCAGCTCTTTGCCCAACGGCTTCACCAAATGGACCGTGAGTAACGCCCTCATGGCGGAGCACCGCTTCAGCGACTGGATCTCGGGGAGCGCGAGGGGAGCCAGGGAGGACAGCGAGGAACCGAAGGGGCACAGGGGCGCCTTCGTCTACAGCGCTTTGTTGCGCATGACCCCCCTGCCGACCCTGAGCGACACCATCACCTACTCCGGGCGCCGCGAGTCCTTTCAAGGAAAGACAAGCGGCGCTGACTCCGTGTTCATCAGCAACACCGCGGAGCTCTACCGGGGGGTGAACCTCAATGCCAGCGGCGGCCTGAGCCTGTCCAGCACCGACAGCGGAGCACGTATCAGGGCCTACAACGCCCTCTTCGGGGTGAACCTTAAGCCCCGCGGCGACCTGAGTCTCAACGCGAACTACAGCTGGAACAGCTCCTCAGCCACCGGTGCAGGTATCAGCGACGCGTCCATCAGCACACAGCGCGAGGACGTCGGGCTCACCTACCGCCCCTTTACCACGCTCTACCTGACCGGCTCCTTTTCGCTATTGCAGCAAAGCGGTCAGGCCGGCACCACCTTCCAGAATTACGGGATCAACTGGTCCCCGTTCCCCGACGGCACGCTGCAGTTCAACTTCGCCTACTCGGAGAACCTGGCCTCGCTGAACCAGCAAAAGAGCAAGATGCTGACCCCGGGGCTCACCTGGAAGATAACACCGCGCACCACCCTGGATGCGTCCTATCAGAGACTCAACACCTCTTCCTCCTCCGGCACCGAGAGCTCGCAGACCATAAGCGCGGTGCTCAGGAGCTCGTTCTAGGAAAGGAACGCACACTGGAGCAAGCTATGCCCAAGCGATGGATACCGCCAATCATGACCCTCGTTCTTCTTGCCCTGGCCGGCTGTGCCGGTCCAGCAGAGGTGTACCGCGACGCCAACATGGACTTCGGGGCCCTGCACACCGTCGCCATCATGCCGCTGGCAAACCTGACCCGCGAGACGTCCGCGGCGGAGCGGGTTCGCGACGTCTTCACCACCAAGCTCCTGGCAACCGGCGCACTGTACGTCATCCCCCCGGGCGAAGTCGCCCGCGGTATCAGCAGGGTCGGCATCAGCAACCCGGCCGCCCCCAGCACCGAGGAGCTCACCAAGGTGGCGGGGGTGATCAAGGCGGACGCCGTCATCACCGGCACCGTAAAAGAGTACGGGGAGGTCCGTTCCGGAAGCTCGGCTGCCAACAGCATCTCCCTCAGCTTCCAGCTTCTGGAGACCCAGACCGGCAAGGTGGTCTGGTCCGCCTCAACCACCATGGGGGGAATCGGCATCACGGACCGGCTCTTCGGCGGCGGTGGCGAGCCGATGAACGACATCACCGAGCGGGCGGTTAACGATGCCATCAAGAAACTCTTTCAGTAGCCTCGTCGCCGCTCTACTCGTGCTGCTCGTCGCCGGCTGTGCTCCGCTGCGTCGTGCCGCATGGACCGGGGACGAGGCGGGCAACGCAGAGGGGGTCGTGGCCATCCTCCCCTTGCAAAACCTGAGCGGCGGGACAGCACCGGTCACCGAACTGCGGCAGGAGCTCGCCAGTCGCCTTGCCCTGCGGGGCATGAAGATCCTGCCGGAAGCGCAGCTGGAGCAGTTCATGGCGCGGCACCGTCTGCGCTACGTGGGGGGGATCGACGCGGCCACGGCGCGGGCGCTACGCCGCGAGACCGGGGCGCAGGGGGTGCTCATTACCGAGGTGGAGCTCTACCGCACCCCCTTCCCTCCCCGGGTCGCCCTCACCTCGCGCCTGGTGACTACGGAGGAGACCCCGAGAATCGTGCGCATGGAGAGCGTGGCGCTCTCGGGGGACGACGCCCCTGGCCTTCTCGGCGTGGGGCTGGTAAGGAGGCCGCAGGAGGTGACCGACCGCGCGCTCCAACTGCTGGCCGAGGCGCTGACCGGAGGAAAGCCGCAGCCGATTCCGAGGGTGTCTTTGGGATCGGACTCCGTGTACCTCGCCCGCCCTCTCGACCCGGGGCGAAGCTACCGGGTGGCCGTGCTCCCCTTCTTCGACAAGGGAAGCCACGGCTATGCGGGGGAGATCCTGGCGCTGCACTTCATCGGAGAGCTGGTCAGGCAGGGGAGGTTCCAGGTCATCGAACCGGGGACGGTCCGCGAAGACCTCCTGCGTTACCGGATCATCATGGAGGACGGCGTCTCGCTGGCAGACGCCGAGCTCCTCTTCGGGATGCTCAGCACGGACCTCATCCTCTCCGGCGAGGTCAACGACTACGAGGACCTCCAGGGGGCCCAGGCCTCGCCCAAGGTTGACTTTTCCGCGCTGCTCATCGAGCGGAGCAGCCGCCGGGCGGTCTGGTCGATGGGCGACCACCGTACAGGGATGGACCGGGTCCACTTTTTCGACATCGGCAGGATCGCCACAGCAAGCGCCATGGCCGCCGGGATGGTGCACCAGGCGGTTTTAGAAAGCCTCGGCCGCTAGCGAAACGGCACGCCGCAGCGCCGGGCAGGGCAGAGAACGACAGACAGCAGTGCACCGCACAACACACATGAAGGAAGGGACCATGAACATGAATGCGATGAAGTTACTTTTGATCACGGCACTTTGCGCTGGGACCCCGGCCTGGGCCGGCGAAGCGGCCGCCACCGCCCCAAAGGCGCAGGCCGCGCCGACCGCCAAGCCCCGGGAAACCGTGCAGGAAAAGGGAAGCGATGAGAAAGGGAAGCCGGCCACACAGAAGGAGGGGGTGACGGTCCTGCTCCAGGCCCCGGCCTTCTCACCGCGCTTCGCTCAGACCCCGGTCGCGCTGGTGAACGATGACCCCATCCTCATGCAGGAGTTCACCGATGCCCTCGGAAGCATTCACGAGGGGACGGGTTCCGGCGCCGATACCAAGGCGGGTAAGAAAAACTACCAATCGGTGCTCGATCGTCTGGTGAGCGCGCGGCTCATCATGGCCGAGGGGTTCAACATGGGGCTCGACGAGTTGCCCGAGGCGAAAAAAGGGATCAGCGACTTCTCGGCAAGCAGCCTCGGCGAAATCCTGAAGAGACGCCAGCTCGAGGGGCTCAAACCGGACCAGAAGGTCGTGGACCGGATCTACCAGGACCTGGTCAAGGAGTGGAAGATCAGGTCGGTCAAGTTCGACAAGAAGGATGACGCCGACAAGCTCGCGGAACAGCTCAAGGGAGGCGGGAAGTTCGATCCCCTGGCCGACAAGCTGATCGACGCGGGCAAGGTCCAGGGGGGCAAGGAGGGGGAATGGGTGCAGCCCAAGGGGCTTCTGCCCCAGATCGCCCAGGCCCTGTCCCGCATGAAGGATGGCGAGGTGACCGCGGTGCTCCCGGTCGGGCCGGCGTTCACCCTGGTGGAGCTCCAGGAGGTCCGCTTCCCGAAGGGGAACGACCAGGCGCTCGAGGAGGCGACCCAGCGCGCCCTCGAGCTTAAGAGCAACCAGGTCCTGGACCAGTACTGGAAAGACCTGGAGAAAAAGTACGTCACCCTGCACAAGAAGGTACTGGACAAGCTCGACTTCGAAGCGCCCCGCCCCGGCTTCGACAAGCTGCTGAAAGACCGCCGGGTCGTGGCGGATATCCGCGGCGAAAAACCGATCACCGTCGGCGACCTAGCCGCCGCCATCAGGGGAAAATTCTTCCACGGCATCGGCGAGGCGATCAAGATCAAGAAGGTGAACGAAGGGAAGGTCCCCGCGCTGGAAGACATGCTCCTGGCAAGGGTTTTCAAGATGGAAGCGCTCAAACAGGGGATCGGCCGGAGCGATGAGTACAAAAACGCGAATAAGAAGTACCGCGATTCCATCGTCTTCGGCATGTTCATCGACAAGGTGGTGGTGCCGGAAATCAAGGTGACCAACGGCGAGGTGGAGGACTACTACAAGGCACACGTGGCGGACTACTCCTCCCCGGAGATGATCAAGCTGAAGGAGCTCGTCTTCGCCAAGGGCGAGGACGCCGAAAGCGCGGCCGAGAAGCTGAGAAAAGGGGCTGAATTCCAGTGGCTTTCCGCGAATGCCGCAGGGCAGGTGCCGGCGGGAAGCGAGGGCCGACTCGAGTTCGGCGACACCCCCTGGATCACCAAAAAGCTGGCCCCGGCGGTGCAGCTCGCCCTGGCCGGTGCGAAAGGCGGCGATTTCAGGCTATACACGAGCCCAGAGGGGTACAGCTACGTGCTGGCGGTACAGGACGTGATCCCGGCCAAGCCCGCTCCGCTGGAGAGCGCGCGCAAGGAGATCGCCAAGAAGCTCTACGGGGAGAAGGTGAACAAATCCATCGAGGAGTGGGGAGAAAAGCTCCGCAAGGCATACCAGGTGAAGCTCTACCTGGCGGAACCGGCGCAGTAGAGCAAGCAAGGAGAGACCATGTCGGGAAAGAAGAGTAAATACGGGATTCCGGTCGGCGTCGTCGCGACCCTGCTCTATGCAGCCATCGTGCTGTGCACCAGCCCGAGCCACGCCGCAATGAGTTTCGCCAAGAAGGGGTGCCTTGACTGCCACAAGAAGTTCGTGACGCAGTACCTCGGGATGAAGGACGTGCACCCAGTCGTCAAGGAACAGAAGTGTGAGGAGTGTCACCTGCGCCACGGCATCGTGCCCAAGCTCCTTTTGAAGGAGCCGGGAAACGCGCTCTGCCTTAAGTGCCATCCCAAGGATAAGATCGGGATGAACAAGGCGAACGTGCACAGCGCCTTGAAAAACGGTAGCTGTACCCTGTGCCACTCCCCCCATGCATCCCAGTCCGCCCGGCTCTTGAAAGGTGACGGCAACCAGGTCTGCTACCAGTGCCATAAGAAGGAACTGTTCGAGAAGAAGGTGGTGCACCAGGTGCTTACCCGCGACGGCTGCAAGGCCTGCCACGTCGCCCACAGCTCGGACCAGAAGAACCTTTTGGCCCAGGCGGAGCCCAAACTCTGCCTGTCGTGCCACGACAGCAAGGGCGCCGGCTTCAAAAAAGCCCATGGCGGCTATCCGGTGGAAAAGGCACGCTGCACCGTATGCCACAATCCGCACTCTTCCGAACAGCCCAAGCTCCTGAAGGGAAGTGTCCACGACCCGGTGCAGAGCGCGTCGTGCGACGGCTGCCACAACGCCCCCGCCGCGGACAACCCTTTCGGCGTGACCCAGAAAGGAAGCGAGCTCTGCTACCAGTGCCACGATGCCACGAAACTCAAGATGGGGGGAAGCGTCGAGCACGCCCCGTTCAGCGGAGGGGACTGCCTATCCTGCCACAACCCGCACACCTCGGAGTTTTCCAAGCTCACCGTCCGTGACGGCAACGCGCTGTGCATCGGCTGCCACAAGGAAAAGGGGGCCGGGATGACCGCCCCGCATGCCGCGGTCACCAAGGGGAAGGGATGCCTCTCCTGTCACAAGCCGCACGCGGCAGGGAAGAAGCTCCTGGTCGCCCAGGGTGCGGACCTCTGCTACGGGTGCCACGCCAAGGTGAAGGAGAGCCAGTCCATGAACGACGTGCACTTCCCATTCGCCGAGGGTGACTGCACATCGTGTCACAACCCGCACGGCTCCAACATCCACGGCATGGTCAAGGCGCGCATGGACACGGTGTGCTACGGCTGCCACAGCGACAAAGAGAGCGCCTTCAAGAAAAACCACACGCACGCCCCGGTCTTGAACGGCAACTGCGTGGCCTGCCACGCCCCCCATGCCTCTCCGCAGGGGGCGCTGCTCAGGGCTCCCGCGGACGACCTCTGCGCCAAGTGCCACGCAAAGCTCATGGAGCAGGAAACCGGAGGCTCCAACCACGCACCCTTCAAACGCAAGAACTGCCTCGGGTGCCACGACTCGCACGCGTCCAACAACCCCGGGATGCTCGCCAAGAAACAGGAGACACTCTGCCTTTCCTGCCATCTGGACATCGAGAAGGGTCTCAATGGCAAGGGGAGCAAACACGCCCCCCTTATGAACGGAGGGGAGTGCACCAAGTGCCACAACCCGCACAAGTCCAAGCTGAACCGCCTGCTGCTCGCGCCGAGCCCGGACCTCTGCCTCACCTGTCACAAGCAGATCAAAGAGAAGATGGGGAAGGAAACGCCGCACCAGCCGGCACAGAAAGACTGCACCACCTGCCATCGGCCGCATTACTCCGCTGAGGGGTCCCTTTTGGCCGAGCCGGTCAGGACCACCTGCAGCGAGTGCCACGACCTGAAGTCGGAACAGTTCGGCAAGGACCACCTGAACATCAACCCGGAAGGGATCAACTGCGTGAGCTGCCACAACCCGCACGCGTCCAAAGACTCCAAGTTCTTCAAGGACACGCTCCATCCCCCCTTTGCGGCACGAACCTGCGACGACTGCCATATCGTCGAGAAGCGCTGAGAGGAGTCAGCAATGAAGCAACACACCGAGATACTCATCATGATCCTGCTCGCCCTGCTCTACGTTGCCTCGGCCGCGGCGCAGGAGAACACCCTTTTGATGTTCAAGCTAAAACCCGGTGCGACAGGCAAGGTCTGCATGGACTGCCACGTCAACATCCAGGAGACGGTGAAAAAGCCGTTCGTGCACACCCCGGTCAAGTCCGGCGACTGCACCGGGTGCCACAACCCGCATACCTCGTCCCACGGTAAGCTACTCGCCGCCGACTCGAAGCAGATCTGCGCGCAGTGCCACGCCACGGTCATCCCGCCGGACGCACGCAGCAGCCACAAGCCGGTTGCCGAAGGGAACTGCATGAAGTGCCACAGCCCGCACGCCTCGGAAAACAGGTTCAACATGCTGCGCGCCGGCAACGCGCTCTGTCTCGACTGCCACAAGGCCATGGGCGACACCCTCGCCAAGGTGAAGCACAAGCACAGCCCCGTGACCACCGGCTGCCTCACCTGCCACCTCCCCCATGCCTCCAGCAAGGCGGGCTTCCTGCTCAAGGACGAGGTGCCGGCACTGTGCACCGGCTGCCACAAGGTGGACAAGCCGATCTTCATCAAGCAGCACATGAACTACCCCGTAGCCAAGTCGCGCTGCACCGCCTGCCACGACCCGCACGGCTCCGACATGCCGAGCCTCCTCTACAACAACGTGCACAAGCCGGTAGCCAGCAAGATGTGCAGCCAGTGCCACAACGATGCCACCTCAAGCTCCCCGTTGCAGACCAAGCGCAGCGGCTCCGAGCTCTGCAAGGAGTGCCACAGCGACATGGTGAACTCCACCTTCGCGAAGAACAAGGTGCACTGGCCCCTGCTGGGCAAGCAGGGTTGCCTCACCTGCCACAACCCCCACGCGGCCAAAGAGAAGGGGCTGCTCAAGGCGGATCTGATAACCGTCTGTGGCAGCTGCCACAAGGACACCATCCAGAGGCAGGAAAAGTCGCTCACCAAGCACGCCCCGGTCCAGAACGGGAACTGCATGGCCTGCCACGATCCCCACGCATCGAACAGCCAGTTCCTGACCAACAAGCCGTCCATCATAGACGTCTGCGGCAAGTGCCACGACTGGCAGAAGCACTCCACCCACCCCATCGGGGACAAGATCAAGGACAAGCGCAACAAGAACCTGACCATGCAGTGCCTGAGCTGCCACCGCGCGCACGGAACCGAATACAAGCACTTCATCCCGTTCCCGACCACGAGCGATCTGTGCACCCAGTGCCATGACCAGTACAAGAGGTAAAAAGCCATGTCTCGAATCTTCATGAAATACGCCGTGCTCGGCTTCGTGCTCCTCGCCGCCACCGGCGCGTCGGGGGCGGAGCGGCTAAAGCAGGTGACCGCGGTTTACCTGGACGACAAGGGGGGGGGGCTCGCCGCCCCAGAGGGGATCGCCTGCGACGCCAAGGGGGGGATCGTAGTCGCCGACACGGGGAACGGCCGCCTGCTGAAATACAGCTTCAAGGATGCCGGCATCTCCGGGGGGAGCGAGGTGAAAGTGCCGCAGCTGACCGTACCGACCCGGCTGCAACTCGACTCGAAGGGAGACATCTACGCCCTGGACGGAAAACTGCGCCGCATCGCCCACCTGAAGGGGGACGGAAGCTTCGTCGGGTACCTTGACCTGCACGGCGTCCCAGCCCCCGACCCGGAGATACGCAGCTTCAGGATCGGGGCAAACGACCAGGTCTACCTCCTCGACATCCTCGGCCGGAGGGTACTGGAGCTCGACCCAAGCGGAAACTTCCGGCGTCAGCTCCCCTTTCCTGCCGAAGCCGGTTTCTGCTCAGACCTCGCGGTGACGCGGGGGGGCGAACTTCTGCTGCTGGACAGCCTTACCTCCGTGGTCTATGCGACATCCAAAGGGGAGGCCGAATTCAAGCCCCTGTCCAAGGACCTCAAGGAGTACGTGAATTTCGCCACCTACCTGGCCACCGACAGCCGCGGCACCATCTTCGTGGTGGACCAAAACGGCAGCTACCTGGTGACACTCGGGCCGGACGGCGCCTATACCGGGCGACTGCTCGCCCTGGGGTGGAAGGAAGGGCAGCTCTACTACCCCGCGCAGATCTGCGTGAGCGACAGCGGCCTTTTTGGCATAGCGGACCGGAACAACTCCCGCGCCCAGATCTTCGAGCTCATCAAGTAGGACATGAGGGGGGGACTCGCCCCCTCGTACTGCGGATAACGCAAAGGATTGAATCATGAAGATACGCATGCTTTGCAATGGATGGCTCGCCATCCTCATGCTGGCCTGGGCCGCCGCCTCATGGGCGGCCCCCCAGCCCGGCTTCAGCGTGGCCTTTCGGGCCTACCAGCAGCACGACTACCCCACCGCACTTCGGCTTTTCAAGGCCGACCACGGCCGAGACTCGTGCTACCTTCTCGGCATCATGTACTACAGGGGAGAAGGAGTCCCCGCCGACAAGAAGGAAGCGATCCGCTGGCTCATCGAGGCCGCGGAAAAGAACCACCTCCGGGCCCAGTACAACCTCGGCATGATCTACGACAAGGGAGACGGTGTCCCGCAGGACCTGAAGGAGGCGGCCAAGTGGTACCGCATGGGGGCGGAAAAGGGGCACGTGCAGTCCCAGTTCAACCTGGGGCTCATGTACACAAACGGAGAAGGCGTCCCAAAGGATCACGGCGAAGCGGTCAAGTGGCTGCGCCTGGCAGCGAGGAAGGGACACGTCAACGCGCGCAAGCTGCTCAACGTCATGGGTGAGAAGTATTGACCGCTGCAACGGGACGATCACCCCAAGGAGGAACGAGATGAAACATTTTTGCCTGGCCGCAGCCGTGCTGATGATGCTGGTGGTCGCCTCGGGATGTAACAAGGCCTACGGGGTCGTCGGTACCTGGGCCAACCCGCAGGTACCGGAGACGGTCCAGTTCAAGGCCGACCATACCGGGGTGTTCGTCGTGAAGGGCTACCCCTCGCTGCAGTTCACCTGGCAGGACGACAAAAACGGGATGGTGAGGCTGGACATATCGATCCAGGGAACGGTGAAATCGCTTTACGGCAAGCTCGATAACGGTGCCTTCGTCATCGCGGGGAACGGGCAGAAGGCGGTCTATCGCCGGCAGGATGACCAAAAAGGTTAAACGGCATGAAGGTGCCCACGAAATTTTTGACCGCACTTCTGCTGGTTGCGGCCGGAGCAGGCAACGCCCTCGCCTTTCACAGCGGCGGGGTCGCCGCCTGCGACGGTTGTCACACCGTGCACAACTCCTCCGGCGGGATGGCGGCAAGTACCAAGGGGTCGGCGAATCAGTACCTGCTGCAGGGCTCGGACCCGAGCTCGACCTGCCTCATCTGCCACTCCGGCTCCACCCCGACCGACAGCTACCGGGTGGCAACGAACCCACCGCCTCCCCTGGGGCTGCCGCCGGTCCAGCTGACTCCCGGGGGCGATTTTGCCTGGCTGCAGAAGAACTACAGCTGGGTCGACCCCGCCACCGGCCTCGCGGTTTCCAGCAGCGGTGATGCCCACGGGCATAACATCATCGCCAACGATTTCCTGTATTTCCAGGACGCCCGCAACGCGCTGGCTCCCGGCGGCACGTACCCGTCTGCGAGCCTCAGCTGCATCAGCTGCCATGATCCGCACGGCGGGTACCGCATCCTCGACAGTAGCGGCACGGTGGCCAAGGGGGGCAAGCCGATTGGCGGTTCCGGCTCCTACGGCGCCCTCCCAACGGCAAGCGAGGCGGTCGGGAGTTACCGGATGCTGGCTGGAGCCGGGTATGCGCCCGCCTCGTACCCCCTGGCCCCCTTCGTCAACGATCCGCCCTCCGCCGTGTCTCCCGCAACCTACAACAGGTCGGAGAGCACCTCGGACACCAGGGTCGCCTATGGCCGGGGCATGTCGGAATGGTGCGGCAACTGCCACGCCGGCCTGACACACTCCTCCTACCCCGGCGACACGGTAGGTAACCACCCCTCCGGCAACAGCGCCAAGCTCCCGGCCGACGTCGTCGCCACCTACAACGCCTACATCGCCACGGGAAACCTCGGGGGGACCGTCGCCAACGCCTACACCTCGATGGTCCCCTTCGAGGAAGGGACCTCCGACGCGACACAACTCGCCATTGCCACCACCTCGACCGCCGGCCCCTCCGTCGATGACAACGTGACCTGTCTTACCTGCCACCGGGCGCACGCCTCCGCCTGGGACAGCGCAACCCGCTGGAACTGCACCAAGGGGGCCTACCTCACAGTGGCAGGCTCCTGGCCCGGAATCGATGCCCCCACCCTGCAGGGTCAGTCGGGGCCCGTCTCCACCGGCAAGACCATGGCTGAATACCAGCAAGGGATGTATGGGAGACCGGCGAGCCAGTACGCGACCAACCAGTGGTCACTGTGCAACAAATGCCACGAGAACGACTCTTACAAACAGTAAATTTCCCGGCGAACTTTCTACCTGCCACCCGTCCGTTCCATGCTCCTAAAACAAAGCGCCCCTTGATCGGGGCGTTTTTCTGTCTCAAGCGCACAGCCATACCTTCTCTTCGCTAACGCCTCAAGTTATAGCAGTTCTCCCCGATGAGTCCATCATCGGGCCGAGAGAGCACCTTCCTCTTGTTGCCGCGGGAAAGGGGACAGGCTATGCGAGGAATGAAGGCTGCCATCGCTTTTTTGCTGGTGCTGACTGTCGATATCGCCGACGGGAATGCGGGCTTCCATAACGGCGGGACCGGGGCCTGCGACGGCTGCCACGGTTCGTTGGCGGGTGCCGGTTTTTCCGCCTTGCAGCCAGGTGCCACGACGAGTGAGATATGCCTGCGCTGCCATGCGGCGGCACGACCTGAAGACTACCAGGTCGCTACCAGTCCGGCCCCTCCCCACGGGGTCCCCCCCGCCTCACTCACCCCCGGCGGAGACTTTGCCTACCTGACCAAGCAGTACTACTGGTCCGAAGCCAACGGAGCGCGCGCGGTGAGCCCGGGAGAGCGGCACGGCCACAACATCGTCGCGCCGACGTACGCGTATTTCACCGATACGACCCTCACCTCGTCCCCCGGCGGGACCTATCCCTCGGATGCCCTTTCCTGCATCAGCTGCCATGATCCGCACGGCAACTACCGGGTAACCGACAGCGCAGGCAGTGTAACGGCGTCGGGTAATCCGGTCACCGGCTCAGGCTCATATGGCGCCTCCCCAAGCGCCACAGATGCCGTCGGGAGCTATCGTCTGCTTGCCGGCAGGGGATACGGTACCAGGGGCACGAGCCACGAGTTCGTCTACGACCCGCCCATCGCGGTCGCCCCGCGGGAATACAACCGCGGCGAAGATAGCGGTGATACCCGGGTCGCCTATGGCAAGGGGAGCAGCGAGTGGTGCCTGAACTGCCACGGCGGGCTGTCCAACTGGCAAGGGAGCGCCCATCTCCACCCTTCGGGGGTCGCCCTTGGTGAGGCGATCGCGAAGACCTACAACCATTACGTGAAAAGCGGCGACCTGAGCGGCAACGAGAGCGGCGCCTTCACCTCTTTGGTCCCCTTCCAAAGCGGCGACCTGACCGACGTGCGGCAACTGGCCTCGATCGCCACGTCCCACGCCGGTCCCAAGGGGGACGACAAGGTCATGTGCCTCACCTGCCACCGGGCTCACGCCTCGGCCTTCGACGCCATAACCAGGTGGGACACGAAGGAGACCGTCCTGACCGTGAATGGCGCCTATCCCGGCACCGATGCTGTCAGCCAGGGGAGCGACCCTGGCGCCGCCGGCGGCAAGACCAGGGCGGAGTACCGCATAGCCATGTACGACCGCGCCCCGTCGCATTTCGGCCGTTTCCAGCGCAGCCTGTGCAACAAGTGCCACGCCAGGGACTGATCCGAGTCAGGTCAGGCCACAGTTAATGCGGCATTGCCAGCCCGCCGTGCTATAATGAGCGACATGGCCACCTTCCCTCCCATGAGACGGACGATGTACGTCGTGTTGCGACTCGTTCTGCTGATCTGCGTTTCGCTCTGGCTCGCGTTCATTATCAACCACAAGAACTACGACTACGTCCTCAACAAGACCCTGCTCAGTATCCATACCAATCTCAAAACCTCCAAGCTCACCAGCGTCCTTCCGGAAGCGGTCGAGTCGATGCTGATCCAAAACCAGAGAGGACCGCTCCAGGAGCTTCTGGACCGAAATTACAGCATCTTCGCCCTGGTGATCACGGACTGCCGCACCGACTCCGTGTATTGCCCGGACCAGAAGGTGTTGATGACGACCTCCCCAAACCTCCTCGTCAGGAAACTTCCCGCTCCTGAGAACCTGGTCAACTATCCCTTCATCCTGCTGCGCCTGCCCGTTCCCGCCGTCGCGTCACGCTCACAGGCGCCTCGCCCCATCATCGGAAGGCTCTACACGATCAGCACCATGCCGGAGAGCTTCGCGGACGATTACCATGAGTGGCTGAAGGATCCCTTCGGCGACTACAGCCTGTGGAAGACCTACCTGACCACCACGGTGAACAGCCTGGTAGCCGCCCTGCTGGTGTGGGTGATCCTGGAACTCTTCATCAAGATAAAGTTGATCCAAGGGAGAGCCGCCCTGGAAAGGGAGCGCATTCTCATTGCCAACGCGGACAAGTATCTGCGCCAGATGGAAGACAAAGAAGCCCAGATCGCCGAGCAGGAAAAGGCCTCCTATGCCCAGTTTGAGGTACTAATCGGCCGGATCAAGGAGTTGGAGGCCACCCTGCGCCATGACAGGGAGCAGCAGCGTGCTGCCGAAGCGATCATACAGACCATCGAACAGGAATGGCAGGCGCAGGTGGTTCAATTCAGGGAACAACTGGAACAGACGGGCCGGGAGAAGGCCGCCTTGCTGAGCGAGGTGACACGATACCGAAGCGCATCGGGAAAGGAAAAAGAGGAGGCGTCGCGAACCCTCACCAACGCGATCTCCACTCCCTTCGAGAACGCACTGGAACGCGAGATCAGGGAAACCCTCGGCTCCGCCACGAAGGCGAAATCGGGCGCGTGGAGGGTGCTGCACCAGGTTGATGTTGCGGTGGGAAAAGAGGTAAGCCGGTTCATTGACAGCGTGGTGATCAGCAAGGACTGCATCGCGGTGATCGAAGCGAAGAACTACTCCGGCAGCATCTTCGCAGAGGGAGACGTGGAGAACACCGCTTGGCACTGCCGGCCGGGGAACCGCGCAGCGGTGGCGATCAAGGCTAGCTGGGGGGTGAACCCGTACCACCAGGTACGTGAGTACGTGATGACCCTGATGAACGTCATCAACACCCGCGGCAGCTGGCGGCTTCCCGTTTATGGAGTGATCGTCTTCCCCGGTGGGGCTGACCTCTCCGGGATAGGAGAGCGGCTTGGCAAATTCTATCGGGTGACCAGCAGCGACCGGCTCATCGCCACCCTGGACAACATCGAAGCGGAGGCCCGTCGCGAGAATGCCCATACGAAAAGGCCCCAGCCTTTGCAGGTAGAGGAGTTGGTACTGGGGCGTGGAACCATGAAAACTACCGCAAAGCTTGCGGCAAGATGATCTGACACCTGCTCACTATCTGCGTCTGGATAACAAAAAGGCCAGTCAGCTGTTTCAGCTAACTGGCCGTGCTCACCACGCACGAGACCATCACCCAGGTGTACCAGAACCTACCCGACATCGAACTGTTCCGCAGCTTCGGTTCCGAGACTGAGACAAAATATTAGGAATCTGCAGTGTAGTGAAGTCACCCTCTATTGACTTCGAAAAAAGAAGCCGCAAATACTAAAATGACTTGAGAGAGAGGAGCTGTGCCTGTAATGATTCGTGGGCTCTTTATCGGCGTCCACCATCGTACTGATAGATGACAAAGGACGCGAGCCAACTAAGACAGAGTGAAGTTGACAACCATAAAACTGGTAGTATCAGTTTAGCAAACCAACCCCGCCGTCCAGGACTGGGGCGGATAGTATAGGGTCTTCCTTCAGGAAGATGGTCGGGCTGC
>MTLC01000312.1_pt1 | contig 32898 bp, 29 predicted proteins | sample 1982451 | NCBI WGS metagenome assembly MTLC01 (sample SAMN05710165, study PRJNA340218) | biofilm metagenome | isolation source: sample SPH anode biofilm adapted to +100 mV | place: USA | collected 2012-02-03 | reverse complement strand
CGGTCCACCTTCGGGACGTGGACCGAGTTCGGAACCGTCCCCAACTCGGTCCGGGCTCAGGCGAGGGGAATCCGGATCGAGAACGTGGTGTGACCGGGCGCGCTGTCGAGGAGCACCTGGCCTCCGTGGGCGTTCACCACGGCGGACACGATGGCCAGCCCGAGCCCGGTGGACGAGCCCCCGGCCTGACGGACGCGACTCGAGTCCGCCCTGGTGAACCGTTCGAACACCGAATCGCGGATCTCCTCGGGCACGCCGGGGCCGTTGTCGGTGACCGAGATCACCGCCCAGCCGCCCTCGGCCCGCAACGTGGTCTCCACCCGCGTGCCCGGAGGGGTGTGGGTGCGGGCGTTGGCCAGCAGGTTCGCCACCACCTGGTGCAGGCGGTGGGCGTCCGCCCGCGCCATGACCGGATCGTCCGGCAGGTCCAGACCCCAGGTGCGCTCGGAGCTGGCCGCCCGGGCATCGCTGACCGCGTTCAGGACGAGCTCGGTGACGTCCGTGGGTTGCAGGTCGAGCGTGGGCTCGGAGTCCAGGCGGGCAAGCAGGAGCAGGTCCTGGACCAGCGCCGACATCCGCTCCGACTCCGCCTCGATCCGGCCGAGCGCGTGGGCGGCGTCCTCGGGCAGCTCCTCGCTGCCACGGCGGGTCAGCTCGGCGTAGCCGCGGATGGAGGCCAGCGGGTTGCGCAGTTCGTGGGACGCGTCCGCCACGAACTGGCGCACCTTCGTCTCGCTGCGGTGACGCACGGCCAGTGCGTTCTCGACGTTGTCGAGCATGTGGTTGAACGCCAGTCCCACCTGGCCGACCTCGGAGGCGGGGTTGGCGTCCTGGGGGGCTACCCGGATCGGTACCAGCCCCTCGCCGCTCTCCAGCGGCAGGTTCGACACCTGGTTGGCGGTCGCGGCCAGCCGGGTCAGCGGACGCAGGCTGGTCTCCACGACCCGCCGGGCCGCGACGTAGGACAAGACGACGGCGCCGATGGTGAGCAGCCCGGCCATGACCAGCTGGCTGGTCATCGGCGAGGTCACCTCGCTGTAGGGCAGCCCGACCATGGTGGTCACGGAGTCCGCGTCGGTGCGCACCTGGACGCGGTAGAGGCCGCCGCCGTTCACCCGCACCGTGAACGGCGCAGCGTTCACCCGGTTCGCCACGGCGGCGAGCAGCTGGACAACGGTACCCCGGCTGATGCTGTCCGGACGGGTCGGATCCCGGTACAGCGTCACGACCAGGTTGCCGGCGGCGTCCTGGCCGAGGGTGGCGTCGACCCGGATCAGCCCTGAACCGCCGGGGTCGCCGGGCGAGGTCTGCTCGTCAGTGCCGGTGTTGGTTCCGGTGCTGCCCGGCCGAGACCGGAACGCGGGACGCTCGATCGCCGACTCGAGCCGGCTGTCCAGCTGCTGCTGCAGGATCTGGAAGCTGGCCAGCGCGGTGAACATGCTCAGCGCCACGGTGACCAGGGCCACCAGGGCGGTCGTGCGCAGCACCAACTGCCGGCTCAGCGTCCCCTTTCCCATCGGCGTCGGAGGCGGGGCCGGCGCCGGGGGCGTGGTCGGAAGGGTCATTCGGTGGCGGGTTTGAGGACGTACCCGGCCCCGCGCATGGTGTGGATCATCGGGGCGCGGCCCGCGTCGATCTTCTTGCGCAGGTAGGAGATGTAGAGCTCCACGACGTTGGCCTGGCCGCCGAAGTCGTAGTTCCAGACCCGGTCGAGGATCTGGGCCTTGCTCAGTACCCGGCGAGGGTTGCGCATCAGGTAGCGCAGCAGTTCGAACTCCGTCGCGGTCAGGTTGATCAGCTCACCGGCCCGGGACACCTCGTGGCTGTCCTCGTCGAGGGTGAGGTCGCCGACCACGAGCTGTGACTCGTTGCGCAGCGTGGTCGCACCGGAGCGGCGCAGCAGTGCGCGCAGCCGGGCCACCAGTTCCTCCAGGCTGAACGGCTTGGTCACGTAGTCGTCGCCGCCTGCGGTCAACCCGCCGATCCGGTCGTCGAGGGCGTCCCTCGCGGTGAGGAAGATCACCGGTACGTCCGGCTGCTCGGCACGGATGCGGCGCATCACCTCCAGGCCGTCGAAGTCGGGCAGCATCATGTCCAGCACGATCGCGTCCGGGCGCACCTCACGGGCGGTCTTCACCGCGGCCAGGCCCGATGCGGCCGTCGACACCTCCCAGCCCTCGTAGCGCAGCGCCATGCTGAGCAGTTCGGTGAGGCTGGTCTCGTCGTCCACGGTGAGCACCCGGATCGCCGTGCCGTCGGGGCGGGTGAGGGCTTCCTGTCCGCTTCGCGCAGTGATGGCCATGCATCGACTCTCTCAGTACCGGGTGAGGAACTGCTGGCAGTTTCCTGTGGGAACCCTATGACTCCCGGCAGCCTCTTGACGAGGTCGTGGGCCGATCGCCGAGCGTCGCTGCGACCGGGGTCGGGCGGGCCGCCCGGGTGCGGGGAGGACGGGTCGCGATGGCGGTGGCGACCCGGGGGCCGGTCCGCGGTCAGCCGGCCGGGGGACACCGGTGGGACGGTCCCGACGGGTAGCCTTGGCCGCGCCGGCAAGGCGCCGGGACCGGGCCAGATGGGGAGGCGGGATGCGGTTCGTCCGTGGTGTTGCCGGCCTGCTCGGCGAGCTCCTGGTCACCGTCGGCGTGGTGCTGCTGCTGTTCGTCGGCTGGCAGCTGTGGTGGACCGACGTCGTCTCCGACGCCGATGCCGCGCAGGTGGTGGACGCCCTGCAGGCGGACTTCGACAGCCCGGAATGGGTGCAGCCGAAGCACGTGAAGCTCGGGGACGCGTTCGCGATCGTGCGCATCCCCCGGTTCGGGGCGAGGTTCGCCCGTCCGCTCTACGAGGGCACCACCAGGGACATCCTGCAGCGGGGGATCGGCCACTACACCAACACCGCGATGCCGGGTGAGGTCGGCAACCTGGCCATGGCCGGGCATCGCACCACCTACGGCAAGCCGTTCAACCAGATCGCCACCCTCGAGAAGGGCGACGTCGTGCTGGTGGAGACGAAGTCGATCTGGTACGTGTACCGGGTCAGCGGCCACGAGATCGTGCCGCCCACGCAGGTCTCTGTGCTCCTGCCGGTGCCGAACCAGCCTGATGCCGAGCCCACCGAGGCGGTGCTGACGATGACCAGCTGCCATCCCGAGTTCAGTGCCCGCGAGCGCTTCGTCGTGCACGCCACCCTGGACGCCAGCTACCCGCACGACCAGGGCGTCCCCGCCGGCGTGCTGGAGGTGTCCTGATGTCGTTCTACGGGCTGATCTGGCGGCTGCTGCCGGGGCCGACGGCGCTGAAGGTGGTCGAAGCGGCGGTGCTGGTGCTCGCCGTGGTCGCCGTCTTGTTCGTCTGGGTCTTCCCCGCTGTCGCGCCGTTCATGCCGTTCAACGACACCACCGTCGGGCAGTGAACCGGGACGCGTCGTGCCGGTGACCGCCCTGCTGCCGGTCGCGGTCTTCCTGGTCAGCTTCTGGCTCGACCCACGCAAGGTCCGCACCGGGCTCTACCTGCTGTTCGCCCTGTTCTGGCTGGTGCTCGTCGTCGCCGGCGGGCTCACCGGCTGGGCGTCCAGCCTCGACCCGCTCGCCGGAGCGATCGTGCTGCTCGTCCTGATCGGGCTGGGTCTGGCCACGGTGGTCGGGTTCGCCGCGTTCCTGATCGCGGCCGGCGTGACAGTGGTGCGCCGGGAGGGGTTCGCGCTGTCCCGCCTGCTGGGCATCGTGGCCGGCCTCGCGCTGCTGGCCTACTGCGGCCTGGCCGTCGCGGTGGTGTACACCGACTCCGTTGGGCTGTTCACCTGGCTGCTGCTGCTGGGGCTCCCGGCCGCATACCTGGGCTTCGCCTTCACCTCCTTCCTGCTCTACGGCAGCCTCTACCCCGCGGTGATGGCACGGCGCGGCGGGTCGGTGGAGGCGGTCGTGGTGCTCGGCTCCGGGCTGATCGACGGACGCGTGCCGCCGCTGCTCGCGTCCCGGTTGCAGCGGGGACGGCAGGTGTTCGAACGGCTCGCGGAACACGGGACGCCGGCCCGCGTGCTGGTCACCTCCGGTGGCCGTGGACCCGACGAACCGGTGGCCGAGGCCGACGCCATGGCCGCCTATCTGATCGAGGACGGGGTGCCACCCGAGGTGGTGCTGGTGGAGAACGAGTCCACGAACACCGACGAGAACCTGGGCAACACCGCAGCGCTCCTCGCGTCCCGCGGGATCACCGGGCCGATCGCCGTCGTGACCAGCGACTTCCATGCGTTCCGGGCCGCGCTGTTGATGCGCAGGCACGGCCTGGCCGGCTACAGCGTCGGTGCCCCGACGGCGCCGTACTACTGGCCGAGCGCGGTGATCCGGGAGTTCTTCGCCGTGCTGCGCGACCACTTCTGGGTGAACGTGGTGCTGGCGGGCCTCAGCGTGACGCCGTTCGTGGTGGCCGTCCTCGGGATGGTGGGCGGGGTTCAGCGGTAGCCGAACGCCCGCGCGCCAGGGATGACATCCACCCAGTTGAGGTCGAAGTCGTCCACGGATCCCGGGCGGGCGGTGGTCGAGGGGAACTCCGAGACCAGGCGGATCATCTTTCCCACCGCCTCCGCGTCGCCCTGGGCGCGGATCACGACCGAGCCGTCCGACTGGTTCTCTGCGTAGCCGGACAGCCCGAGATAGCGGGCCTCGCCCATCGCCCACCAGCGGAAGCCGACGCCCTGGACGCGTCCGCGCACGGTCATGACCACCGCGATCATGACGACCTATTCAACACTGTCCCGGCCGTCACCGACCCCGAAAGGGCCGGTTTCGTTCTCGCTGGTCGAGCTCGACCTGCCCGCAGCCTGTCGAAGGGTCGAGACGGGCCGATCGGTCTGGAAAGATGTGCGCATGAGCGAACCGGTCCGCGAGGTACTCACCTGGGAAACGTTCGGCAAGGCGGCCCGGGAGCTGGCCCAGACGGTGGTGGACTCGGGCTTCCGGCCCGACCTGATCCTGTCGATCACCCGGGGCGGCATGCTGCCCGCCGGCACCATGAGCTACGCGATGGGCATCAAGAACCTGCACATCATCAACGTGGAGTTCTACACCGGGGTCGACACCCGGCTGGCGCTGCCCGTCCTGCTGCCGCCGGTGCCCGCCGCGGTGGACCTGTCGGCCAAGACTGTGCTGATCGTCGACGACGTCGCGGATACCGGCGAGACCCTGCGAATGGTCCGCGACTTCTGTGCCGCGCACGTCGCGGAGACGCGGACGGCCGTGCTCTACGAGAAGCCGCAATCGGTGGTGAAGTGCGACTACGTGTGGAGGCGCACCTCGGACTGGATCTCCTTCCCGTGGTCGAGCGAGCCGCCGCTGGTGGGCACATCCACGGACAACTGACCTGTGAAGCTGGAAATCGCCCCACCCGCCGGGTGATGATCTTCACAAGCCCCCGGTAGGGGAGCCCGTTCCCGGTCGCCCCCGGGGAGCCGCCGACAGACCGGAGTGCCGCCCATGCCCACCCCCGAGCCGTCCTCACGTGCCGTTCTCCCGATCGTTCGTACGCTGGCGCTCCTGGTCGCCGTGCTCATGCTCGTCGGCCTCGTCCCCGCCGCAGCCGCCAACGCCGGCTCTGCCAGCCTCCCGCTGACGCCCGACGCGTCCAGCTGGTCGAGGATCTCGTCCAAGCGCACGACGTCCATCGCGTCGGCCGCCGTGACGATCCCGTCGGCGGTGCCGGTGACCTTCGGCTTCCAGTTCCGGGCCAAGTCCACCTCTTCCGGCTACCGGGCGCGGTTGTCGGTCGCGGCGGACGGGTCGCTGAGCGGCTCGTTCAGCCGGGTGGCCTCGGGGCGGGAGACCATGCTGGGGGACGCCACGGATCTGGGGATCCGGGTGCAGCCCGGAGATGTGATCAACCTCGAGGCGGCGGTGGCGGCGTTGAAGTCGGTCCGGCTCTACCTGCGTGCGTGGCGAGGCGGTTCGATCAAGCCGCCCACCTGGCAGCTGACCGCCAAGGACGCGTCCCGGAAGCGGCTCAAGAAGGCTGGCTACACCTATCTCTGGGCCCGGCCCGACGTGGACACGACTGCCTCGGACCTGGCCTGCGCAGGGGTCTCGGTGAAGTCCTACAGTGCGTCGAAGGCCGCGGCTGTGGGCGTGGTGGCCCCGGAACCGAACAGCGACCAGTTCTCAATCGCTGTGATGCCCGATACGCAGGCCGAGACCAACAACACCGCGAACACCCCGTTCCTGAACCGGGTGAACTGGATGGTCGCGAACACGTCCCGGTTCGACCTGAGGTATGTGCTGCACACCGGCGACATGGTCAACTGGGGCTGGCTGGACGCCGGCCAGTTCACGCGCGCGAAGGCGGCGGTTGCGGTGCTCCGGAACGCCGGGCTCCCCTACGCGCTCGCCATCGGGAACCACGACACCGAGGTCGTCGGCTGGAACGGCGTGCCGGGCTCGAGCGGGTACGGCGGCTCGGCGTACGCGTACAACCCGGAGTGCCCGGTCCGGCTGGGTGCCGGCGCGTGCAAGTCGTCGCTCCTGGTCCGCAAGACCGGCGCGTTCAACCAGTCGTTCCCGCTCAGCAGCATCCAGAACGTCGGTGGCGCGTACGAGGCCGGCAAGATCGACAACTACTGGACCACGTTCAATGCCGACGACACCCAGTGGCTGGTGCTGACCCTCGAACTGTGGCCGCGGAAGGAGGTCGTGGCCTGGGCGAAGGACGTTGTCGCAAGCCACCCGAACGTCAACGTGATCATCCAGACCCACAGCTACCTCACCGGCGGCGGGAAGATCTCGGCCTCCGACGGCGGCTACGGTGCGACCAGCCCGAAGTACCTCTACGACCAGGTGGTCAAGCCGTACGCCAACGTGAAGCTGGTGTTCTCCGGGCACACCGGGAAGTTCACGACCCGGACCGACACCTACCGGGGCCACACGGTGGTCTCCTACCTCGGCAACGAGTTGAGCGGTGCGGGCAACAACCCGGTCCGGATCGTCACGATCAACACCCGCACCGGGGTGGTCTCGAGTGCCGTGTACAACCCGCTGAAGGGGGCCACGGCGGGCACCACCTCGAACCGGATCAGCCTGGTTCGCTGACCCGCGCCCGACCGGAGCCTGCCACCACGACACCGGCCAGGACGGCGAGGAGCCCGGCCCACTGCAGCGCGCCGAGGCGCTCGCCCAGCACGACGACTCCCAGCAGGGTGGCGGTGGTCGGCTCGGCCAGACCCAGCGTGATCGCGGTGGACGCCGACAGGTGGCGCAGGGCCGTCCCCATCAGCAGGTAGGAGACGACGACGGTGACCAGGCCGAGCCAGGCCGCCATCGCGAGGCCAGCCGGCTCTCCGACCCACGCGTTGTCGGTGAACGGCAGGACGGCAGCCCCGAGCAGGCCGCTGGTGCCGATCACGGCCGCGGTGGTGGGCACTGCTGCAGCGCCTCGCTGGACCAGCGTCGAGGTCGCCACCGCGTAGCCGGCGTAGGCCGCCCCGGCGATCAGCGAGGCGAGTACGCCGAGCGGTTGCAGCGGGGCCGCGTTGCCCAGCGCGCCGGACAGCAGCACCATGCCCGCCACTGCCAGCGCCGTGGCCGCCGCCCACCGACGGGTGGGCGCGTGCCCGCGAAGCCCGTCGAACACGCCCGCGAACAACGGGCTCGAACCGAGCGCGACCACGGTGCCGACGGCGACGCCGTTGAGCCGGGTGCCGAAGAAGAAGGTGGCCTGGAACGCCATCACGCTGAGCCCGCCCAGCAGCACCCAGCTCACCTTCCTCGACCAGCGGGGGAGCCGGCCGCCGTGGTGCCGCAGCCACCACACGACGCCGACCACCAGCAGCGCGGAACCGCCCACCACCTGGCGCACCGCGCCCACGCTGAGCGGATTGGCCTGCGGGGGACCCAGGGCCTGGGTCGTGCCGGTCGTGCCGAACAGGACGGCCGCGGCGACCATCATCAGTGCGGGACGCAGCCGGCTCGGTTCGGGCACGGCGGCAAGGGTAGCGACGAGCCGGCTCCACCAAGCACCACGATCGTTCCTCGTGCCACGAAGGGCGTCCGCGCCCTCCCGGACGTGCTCCGTCGCCGCGGCCGGTGCAGCCCGCTCCTTGGTGGGTGCGCGCCCGACGGTGGGCCGCTGGCGCCCGTCTAGCCCTCGAGCGTGCGTTCCAGCAGCGCGCGCAGGTGGCCGGGCAGGTCGTGCTCGGCGACCTCGACGTCCACCTCCGCTGCCTGGCAGACCACCCCGTAGCAGAAGGCGTCCGGGGTGGGCCGGCTCGCCGTGGCCAGCGCGGCCAGCGTCCGGTCGGCCAGCAGCCCGGTCCAGGCGCGCCGGTCGCTGCGAGGGAGCTCGGCGAGGCTCGTCCGCCGCTCCCGGACCAGACCGGCGAAGCCACCGGTGCGGCGGACGAGCAGCGGGGCGTTCGGGTCGATGCCCTCCCCGCGCGGCGGCGCGTCCGCAGCGCGTGCGCCCACGCCGACACTCGCCCACGCCGAGCGGACCGCGGCCGCCTCGGCTCCCTCGCCGAAACGGGCGACCGCTGCGTTGATCGTGAGGGCCGCGAAAGTGGCGAAGTCACAGCCCGGCTGGATGTCCGGACCGGTGAGGACGTCGTACCAGACGCGTCCCGCGGTCTCCCAGGCATGGCCTCCGAGCGTGGTGGCGGTGAGCGCGAACGCCCGGTTCGGGATGCCCGAGTTGTAGTGCACGCCGCCGTTGTCGGAACTGGTCTGCACGTACCCGCTCATGTCGGCCGGCTGCGGGTCCTTGCCGAGCCGAGGGTCGTCGTAGGCCGTGCCCGGATGCAGCATGTTGCGCAGCGCGACCCCCTTCACACCGGGGAGCAACAGGTCCGCGCCGATCAGCCAGTCGGCCTCGGCAGCGGTCTGGCCCGCCCGGTACTGGGCGACGAGCACGCCGAACACGTCGGAGACCGATTCGTTGAGCGCGCCGGACTGGTTGCGGTAGGTGAGGCCGGCGGCATGCTCGGTGACGCCGTGGGTGAGCTCGTGGCCGATCACGTCGAGGCTGGCGGTGAAGCGGCCGAAGATGACTCCGTCGCCGTCGCCGAAGACCATCCGCTCGCCGTTCCAGAAGGCGTTCTGGTAGCCCTCGCCGTAGTGGACGGTGCCGAGCAGGGCCATGCCGGAGCCGTCGATGGAGTTGCGCCCGTACACCTCGTCGAACAGCTTCCAGGTGGCGCCGAAGCCGTCGTAGGCCTCGTCGGCGGCGGGGTCGCCGGTGGCGGGCGCGCCCTCGGTGCGGACCGCCTTGCCGGGAAGGTTCTCGGAGTTTCCGGCGTCGAAGATCTCCCGGGACGGGCCGGACGTGGCCGCGCTGCCGCCCGCGATCACCGTGGGGGCGGTGCGCCGGGATCGCGCCCGGCGTTTCTGGGTGTCCGCAACGAGGGTGGCGCGGGCCTGCTCCGCGATCGGCTCGCTGCCCTGGGCGAGGTGCTGCAGCAGGTACGGCGGGACGATGTGGGCGACGTCGACGGGGTCACTCATGCGTCCAGCATGCCCCCGACCTCCGACAGCACCACGGGAGATCAGCCGGCAGGACTGTGCTGTCCACGCTCCCTCACACCCGGCCCGACGGAGGTGGACGCATGCGCCTGGATCGCACCGACGGGCACCTCCATGGTCCGGCGCACTCCGGAAGCGATCGTCGACCCAGTGTGGGCGCCGGCAACCCGGCTCAGGCCGCCGGTTCGGTGACGTCGGCGACCGCGGCCCCGAGGGCGGCGAGCGCCGCGTCCGCGCTGAGCAGGACGGTGGCCCCAGGCTCCCCGGCGCCGAGCGAGATGGTGCGGCCAGCGACGCTCGCGTCCGCGATCACGGGCCAGGCGACCCGCGAGCCGAACGGGGTGATCGTGCCGCGGCGGTAGCCGGTCGCGGCGTACGCCGCCTCGGCGTCCGGCATGGACAGCCGGCCCACGCCGAGGTGCGCGCGCAGCTTGGGCCAGGCGATCTCGCGGTCACCGGGCACGAGGACGAACAGGTAGTCGTCCTCGCCGCGGCGCACGACGAGGGTCTTGACGATGTCGGCCGGGCTGATCCCGCGCAGGGCTGCGGCCTCGGCCAGCGACCTCGCCGGAGGGTGCCGGACCACCCGGTAGGTCAGGCCGGCCGCGATCAGGGCCGCCTCGGCGGGGGCCTCAGGTGTGGAGGTACTCAAGCAGGTGGTTGCGCTCGTCGGTGAGCTGGTCGATGCGGTACTTCACGACGTCACCGATGGAGACGATCGCGGCAAGCTTGCCGTCCTCGCCGACCACGGGCAGGTGCCGGATCCGGGAGTAGGTCATGGTGTGGCCGGTGGCCTCGAGGGAGTCCTCGGGAGTGCAGGTCTTGACGTTCGCGGTCATGATCGCCGAGACCGGCTGGCTGAGCACGCCCGTCCCGTCGGCGAGGTGCCGGACGACGTCCCGCTCGCTGACGATGCCGGAGATCGTGGCACCGTCTTCGCTGACCACCACGGCGCCGATGTTGTTCCTGCCGAGCAGCTCGACGAGCTCGGCGACAGTTGCGGCGGGGGCGATGGTGACCACGTCCGCGCCCTTGTTGCGGATGATGTCCTCGATCTTCATGTCTGGGACGCTACCCCGGGCGGCGACCACGCACCAGAGGACACGGGGTGCGGCAAATGCCCCGTGGGACGGATGTGCCGCGGCGCCCCGGCCGGTAGGGTCTCGCGCTGTGACACACCAGCACCCCCGGACGCGGGCGGTCCGGGCCGGGATCAACACCGACCCGACGCACAGTGCTGTCGTGCCCCCGGTGTACCTGTCGACGACCTACTCCTTCCCCGGCTTCGGCGAGCCCGGCGGCTACGACTACAGCCGGGCCGGCAACCCCACCAGGTCGGTACTCGCGGACGCGATTGCCGGGCTCGAAGGCGGGGTGGGCGGTGTCATCACGGCGTCCGGCATGGGCGCGGTCGCCACCACGGTGCTGGCCCTGCTGCCACCCGGCGGCACGCTGGTCGCGCCGCTGGACTGCTACGGCGGTTCCTGGCGGTTGTTCGACGCACTGGCCCGCACCGGACGCCTGCAGTTGCGCCTGGTCGCCCTCAGTGACCCCTCCACCTGGCCGGACGCGCTGGCCGGAGCCGACCTCGTCTGGCTGGAGACCCCGTCGAATCCGCTGCTGCGGATCACCGACATCGCGGCGCTGTGCCGGGCGGCCCACGCCGCGGGCGCGCGGGTGGTGGCGGACAACACGTTCGCCAGCCCGGTCGTGCAACGCCCCCTGGAGCGGGGCGCTGACGTGGTGGTGCACTCGGCGACCAAGTACCTCAACGGGCACAGCGACGTGGTGGCGGGAGCGATCGTCGCCGCGTCCGGAGACGTGCTGGACCAGTTGGGGTGGTGGGCGAACACGCTGGGAGCCACCGGCGGAGCCCTGGACGCGTACCTCGTGTTGCGCGGGCTTCGCACCCTGCACCTGCGGATGGCCGCGGCCCAGGCAAATGCCGCCGCGATCGTCGAATTGCTCGGCGCGCACCCTGCCGTGCGGGCCGTCCACTACCCGGGGCTGGCCACGCATCCCCAGCACGCGCTCGCCGCCGGCCAGATGGACGGCTTCGGTGCGATCGTCACCTTCGACGTGGGTGGCGAGGCCGCGGTCCGGGCGCTGGTCGGCGGGCTGGAGTGCTTCTGCCTGGCGGAGAGCCTCGGCGGCGTCGAGTCGCTCATCTCGCACCCGGCCACGATGACCCACGCGGCGATGCCGCTCGAGGTGCAGGCGGCCGCAGGGATCACTGCCGGCCTGCTGCGGCTCAGCCTGGGCGTCGAGGACGCGTCCGACCTGGTCGCAGACCTGCGCGCCGGGCTCGACCGGGCGGCGTCGGCCGGCTGAGGTCGGCCCCCGTTCGCAGGGGCAGGATGGAGCCATGCAGTACGAGTCGTGGATCGACCGGCAGGTCCGGGAAGCGATCGAGCGCGGCGAGTTCGACGACCTGCCCGGGGCGGGCAAACCCCTGCACCTGGACGACGACCCGGACTGGTGGGTGAAGGCCAAGATCGCCAGGGAGCACCTCGAACCGCTGCTTCCCACGCCGCTGGCCCTGCGCCGCGAGGTCGAGCGGCTTCCGGAGACGCTGGCCGGAATCCCCACCGAGGCGGAAGTGCGCGAGATCGTCGCCGACCTGAACGCCCGGATCCGGGAGAGCTACCTGCGTCCGCACGACGGTCCGAAGATCGTGGTCGGCCTCGTTGACGCGGATGCCGCGGTGGCCCGCTGGCTCGAGGATGGACCGAGATAGGAACCGTCCCCAACCCGGTCCGGACCGAATTGGGGACGGTTCCGAACTCGGTCCACCCGGGAGTCCGACAGGCTCGACCGGCCGGACGGGCGGCGCGGCCGGCTAGCGACCCAGCAGGGCGCGCAGGAAGAACAGCAGGTTCGCCGGACGCTCGGCGAGGCGGCGGACGAAGTAGCCCCACCAATCGGTGCCGAAGGGGACGTACACCCGCACGGCCTCGCCCATCGCGGCGAGCCGGCGCTGCTCGTCGGAGCGGATGCCGTACAGCATCTGGTACTCGTAGCTGCCCGGCTCGCGGCCGTACTGGGCGGCCAGTTCGGCGACGGCGGCGATCATCTCCGGGTCGTGCGTGGCCAGCATCGGATAGCCGTCCCCGGCGATCAGGACGCGGGCGCATGCCACGTACGCGGTCGACACTTCCTCGCGGGTCTGGTGGGCGACCTCGGCCGGCTCGGCGTACGCGCCCTTGCACAGCCGGATCCGCGACTTCTCGCCGGCGAGCAGCGTGCAGTCGTCCAGCGTCCGGTGCAGGTAGGCCTGCAGGACGCCGCCCGCGTCGGGGTAGTCGCGTCGCAGTTCGGCGAGGACGCCGAGGGTGGCGTCGGTCGCGGTGTGGTCCTCCATGTCGACGGTCACGGTCGTCCCGGCAGCGGATGCCGCCGCGCAGATCTCCCGCGCGTGCGCCAGGGCCAGGCCACGCCCGTCCGGCAGCCCCAGCCCGAGCGCGGTCAGTTTGACCGACACTTCCGCGGTTCCGGTGAGGCCCTCGGCGGACAGTCGCGCGAGCACCTCGAGGTAGCCGTCGCGGACGGCCGCGGCCTGGGCGGGGCTGGTGGTGTCCTCGCCGAGGAAGTCGATGCTCGCGCGCAGCCCGTCCGCGGCCAGCGCCCGAACCGCGGCGAGGCACTCGGCGATCGTCTCACCGGGGACGAACCGGCGTACCACGGCGGCCGTCACGGGCAGCCGCAGGGCCATGGCCTTCAGCCGGGCACTGCGGGCGGCGGCCAGCAGCGCGTTGCGCAGCAGGCCTTCGAGCGAATTCATCGGTCCTCCACGAGGCCGGCGACCGTGAGGACGGACGTCCCGCCCGGCGAATCGGTCGCCGCAGCACTCTGTCGGCCATTCTGTCGCCGCAGCCGCTCCCGGGCGAATCGCGCCCACTCCTCGCGTACGATCGCAGGCGTGGCAGACGTGCAGCGGTCGAGGATGACGATCTCGGTCGACCACCGTGCCGTTGAGGCCCGGCCGGAGACGCTGGTGCGCCAGCACACCCTGCGACCGACCGGACGCACTCCCCTGGACGCCCTGGTGGCCACGCCACCGGTGTCCCACGGCGTGCTGGTCTACTTCCCCGGCTTCAACACCCCGCTCGGGCCGTGGGAGATCGCCAGGTGCGCACACCTGGCGGACGCGACCTCGCTGACCGTCGTGGTCACAGAGATCCCGGGGATGAGCCGGTTCGGGCACAGCATTCCGAAAGCGGTTCGCACCGAGATGCTGCACGGCAGGATCGATGCCTGGGCGGAGCTGAACCTCGCCTACGTCGCCGAGGCGCTCGAGGTCGGCGACGTCCGCAATCCCGAGTACATGCAGGTGCTCGGCTACTCGACGGGCTGCTCGCTCGCCGTCTCCGCGCTCCCGCTGCTGGGGGAGTGGGGGCCGATCGAGGGCCTGAACCTCGTCGAGCCGGTGGCCATCACGACCCGCAACATCGCCTCGCTGCAGGCCCACAACATCGCCGACCTCGGCCGGATGCCCACCGTCCTGGCCACGAACAAGGGCCACGAGTGGGTGATGGCAGCCCGCCGGTCGCAGCGCCGCGAGCCGTCCGTCCGCTATTCGCCGGTGGACCTGGTCGCGATCGGGCAGGTGCTGGCGACCCCGGGCCTGCTCGAGGGCCTGGACGCCGTCGAGCTCGCCCGCTGCGCGCTGGCGCGCGGCTCGCGCAGTTCGCTGTGCCGCGTGGGCGACTACGAGCGGCTCGACGCCCAGCTGGCCGGACGCGGTGTGCCCGGTCCCACGATCACCGTGGACGGCCTCGGTCACCAGTTGTGGCACTCGTTCCCGATCGTCGCCCAGTTGACCCAGGCCATGCTCGGCGACACCAGCACCGCCGCCTGACCCTGCGGGCCACCCGCTGCCGGAGAGGCACCTTCCCGCGCTGGTCGAGCCTGCGGAACCTGTGCCGGATCAGGGAATACCCCCAGCTTCCCCACAGTTGAGTCTGGTGAACTCAATCACCGAAGTTGAGCGTGCTAAGCTCAACTCCGTCCAAGACTCAACCGGAGGTAGCAAACAATGGCACGAGCAGTCGGCATCGACCTCGGCACCACCAACTCTGTCGTCGCCGTCCTCGAGGGCGGCGAGCCCACTGTCATCCCGAACGCGGAAGGTTCCCGGACCACCCCGTCGGTGGTCGCCTTCGCGAAGGGCGGAGAGGTCCTGGTCGGCGAGGTCGCCAAGCGCCAGGCCGTCACCAACGTCGACCGCACCATCCGCTCGGTGAAGCGCCACATGGGCACCAACTGGACGGTCGACATCGACGACAAGAAGTACACCCCGCAGGAGATCAGCGCCCGCGTGCTGATGAAGCTGAAGCGCGACGCGGAGGCCTACCTGGGTGAGCCGGTCACGAACGCGGTGATCACCGTCCCTGCGTACTTCGGCGACGCCGAGCGCCAGGCCACCAAGGAGGCCGGCGAGATCGCGGGCCTCGTGGTCGACCGGATCATCAACGAGCCCACCGCAGCGGCCCTGGCCTACGGCCTGGACAAGGGCGGCGTGGAGCAGACCATCCTCGTCTTCGACCTCGGTGGCGGCACCTTCGACGTGTCCCTGCTGGAGATCGCGGAGGGCGTCTTCGAGGTGAAGGCGACCAAGGGCGACAACCGCCTCGGCGGTGACGACTGGGACCAGCGCGTCGTCGACTGGCTGGTCACCCAGTTCAAGAACAAGAACGGCATCGACCTGGGCAAGGACAAGATGGCCCGCCAGCGCCTCCAGGAGGCCGCCGAGCGCGCCAAGATCGAGCTGTCCAGCGCGCAGGAGACCGCGATCAACCTGCCCTACATCACCGCGGGCGCCGACGGGCCGCTGCACCTGGACGAGCGGCTCACCCGGGCCGAGTTCCAGCGCATGACCCAGGACCTGCTCGACCGCTGCCGGGCGCCGTTCAACGCGGTGATCTCCGACGCCAACACCTCGATCGGCAAGATCGACCACGTGATCCTCGTCGGCGGCTCCACCCGGATGCCGGCGGTCGTCGACCTGGTCAAGGAACTCACCGGCGGCAAGGAGCCCAACAAGGGCGTGAACCCCGATGAGGTCGTGGCCCTGGGTGCGTCCCTGCAGGCCGGTGTGCTGAAGGGCGAGGTCAAGGACGTGCTGCTGCTCGACGTCACCCCGCTGAGCCTCGGCATCGAGACCAAGGGTGGCGTGATGACCAAGATCATCGAGCGCAACACCACCATCCCGACCAAGCGTTCCGAGGTCTTCACGACCGCGGAGGATAACCAGCCGTCGGTGATGATCCAGGTCTACCAGGGCGAGCGTGACTTCGCCCGGGACAACAAGAGCCTGGGCAACTTCGAGCTGACCGGCCTGATGCCCGCCCCGCGCGGCATCCCGCAGATCGAGGTCGCCTTCGACATCGACGCCAACGGCATCGTCCACGTCCACGCCAAGGACATGGCCACGGGCAAGGAGCAGTCCATGACCGTGACCGGCGGTTCGGCCCTGGGCAAGGACGACATCGACCGGATGGTCAAGGAGGCCGAGGCGCACGCCGCCGAGGACCACAAGCGTCGCGAGGCTGTCGAGATGCGCAACGAGGCGGACGCGCTCGCGTTCCGCACCGAGAAGCTGCTCGCCGAGAACGCCGAGACGCTGCCCGAGGACACCAAGGCCCCGGTGGCCGAGGCCCTCGAGAAGCTGAAGGAAGCGCTCAAGACCGACGACAACGACGCGGTCAAGGCCGCCATGGACGACCTGAACACCAAGGCCGCGACCATGGGACAGGCGATGTACGCCGCCGCCCAGGCCGCGCAGCAGGCCGAGGCCCCGGCCGAGGGCGGCGAGGCTGCCTCCGGTGGCGATGACGACGTCGTGGACGCCGAGATCGTGGACGAGGACAACGACAAGTGACCGATTCCGCAGAGGAGTTCGGAGCGCCCCAGGAAGCGCCTGAGCCCCAGGACATCAGCCCTGGGGTCGCCGAAGGGCAGGACCGCGCGAGCGACTCCGCCGCCGAGCCCGAGGGCTTCGTGCCCGAGGGCGAGGCCGGCGGGGACGGCGCCGAGGAGCCGCTGGCCGCGAAGTCTTCCGGTGCCGCCGTCCTGGACGCGAAGGTGGCCGAGTTGCAGGAGCTGGTGGACGAACGCACCGCCGACCTGCAGCGGCTCTCCGCCGAGTACCAGAACTACAAGAAGCGGGTCGACCGCGACCGGGCGCTGTCCCGGCAGGGCGGCATCGAGGTGGTCGTGCTCGACCTGCTCCCCGTCCTGGACAGCGTCGAGGCCGCCCGCGAGCACGACGAGCTCACCGGGGGCTTCAAGCTGGTGGCGGAGGAGCTGGAGAAGATCACCGCCAAGTACGGACTGGAGGCCTACGGCGAGGTCGGCGAGGAGTTCGACCCGCAGCTGCACGAGGCACTGATGCAGATGCCGTACGAGGGCGGCGCCGTGAGCGTCCCCACCATCTCCGCGGTGATGCAGCGCGGAGTGAAGCTCAACGACCGGGTGCTCCGACCCGCCCGCGTGGGGGTCGCCAACCCGGAGTGAACCGAGTACCCATGAGCACACGAGAGGAGGCGTGATGAGTACCAAGGACTACCTGGAGAAGGACTACTACAAGGTGCTCGGCGTCTCCAAGGACGCCAAGCCCGAGGAGATCAAGAAGGCGTTCCGGAAGCTGGCCCGGCAGTACCACCCCGACCAGAACAAGACGAACGCCGACGCCGAGGCGAAGTTCAAGGAGATCTCCGAGGCGAACTCGATCCTGAGCGATCCGGCCAAGCGCAAGGAGTACGACGAGGCGCGCAGCCTGTTCGGCGGCGGGGGCTTCCGGTTCCCCGGCGCCGGGCAGGGCGGGCCGTCCATGGAGGACCTGTTCCGCGGAGCCGGCGACTCCGGGATCGGCGACCTGTTCGGCAACCTGTTCGGCGGTGCCACCACGACCCGGCGCACGAGCCGGGGACCGCGGCGCGGCGCCGACATCGAGGGCGAGGTCACGATCGACTTCGCGAGTGCGCTGGCCGGCTCGACGGTCACCATGCAGACCACGTCGGACGCGGCCTGCCCGACCTGCCACGGCACCGGCGCCCGTCCCGGCTCCCAGCCGCGAGTGTGCCCGGTCTGCCAGGGCAGCGGGATGCAGACCTCCACGTCGGGTGGGGTGTTCGCGGTCACCGAGCCGTGTCGCGAGTGCCGCGGCCGGGGCATGATCGTGGACGACCCGTGCGCCACCTGCCAGGGTTCGGGGCGCGGCCAGTCGACCCGCACCATGCAGGTACGGATCCCCGCGGGAGTCACCGACGGACAGCGGATCCGGATCAAGGGCAAGGGCGGTGCCGGCGAGAACTCCGGCGCGTCCGGCGACCTCTACGTGCTGGTGCACGTGCGGCCGCACAAGGTGTTCGGCCGCAAGGGCGACCACCTCACGGTCACCGTCCCGGTCACCTTCGCCGAGGCCGTCCTGGGCGCGGAGATCTCCGTCCCCACCCTCGACGATGGTCCGGTGCGGCTGAAGGTGCCCGCCGGCACGCCGAACGGACGGACGTTCCGCGTCCGTGGCCGTGGCGTCAAGGGCGGCGCGACCGATGGCGACCTGCTGGTCACCGTGGAGGTGGAGGTGCCCACGCACCTGTCCGAGGAGGCGAAGGCAGCACTGGCCGACTACCAGGCGAAGGCCGGCGGTGGTGACCCGCGGGCTCACCTGCTGGGAGGTTCGTGATGACCGAACGACTGCCTGACCGGCTGGACGCCGACGCCCCGATCTTCGTGATCTCGGTGGCGGCGCAGCTGGCCGAGATGCACCCCCAGACCCTGCGCGGCTACGACCGGCTCGGCCTGGTGGTGCCCGGCCGATCCCGTGGCCGGGGGCGCCGCTACTCGCTGCGTGACATCGCCAAGCTGCGGCACATCCAGCACCTGTCCCAGAACGAGGGGATCAACCTCGAGGGCGTGCGCCGGATCCTCGCGCTGGAGGCCGAGCTCGACGCCGTCCGCGGCCAGCTGGCCCGGCTCGCCGAGGTGGTGAACGAGCTCCAGCTGCTGCCGGAGGGCTCGCGCCTGTTCACGGCCGAGCAGACTGGCCAGGTCTACCTCGGCCGCGTCCGCAGGCACCCGCCGCGGGCGATCACCTCGCGCTGAGGGCCGGCTTCACTGCCGCCGCTCCGGCCGCTGCCCGTCGCGCGGCGGGCGCCACCGGATCCTCGAACCGCCCGAGAGCGAAGATGTGAGCATGGCCGACGGGCCGTTGGCCTGGTTATCGTCGGCCGGTGATCTGGATCTGTGCAACGTGCGCGGTGGAGACCGCCGACCTGGACGCCCCGCCCCAGACCTGCGAGATCTGCTCCGACGACCGGCAGTGGGTGCCGGCGTCCGGGCAGCGGTGGACGACGCGGGAGGAACTGGCCGCCGCAGGGACCGCCACCCGCTGGTTCGAGGTGGAGCCGGACCTCTACGGCATCACGGCGACGCCACAGGTGGGCATCGGCCAGCAGACGATGGTGGTCCGCACCGCGGCCGGGGTTCTGGTCTTCGACCCACTGGGCTTCGTGGACGACGCCGCGCTCGATCGCGTCCGCGCCCTCGGTCCGGTGCTCGCCGTCGCGGCCAGCCATCCGCACATGTACGGCTGCCAGACCGAGTGGGCCGCGGCCCTCGACGCACCGGTCGTGCTGAACGTGCACGACCGCGAGTGGTGCCGGCGTCCCGAGCGGGTCACCTTCTTCGAGGAATCCTTCGATGTGGGTCCGGACATCACCCTGCACCGGGTGGGCGGGCACTTCCGGGGCCAGACCGTGGCCGAGTGGCGTCCGGGCAGTGGCGGAGCGGGGGTGCTGTTCGCCGGGGACGCCGTCTTCCCCAATCCCGACCGGCGCAGCGTGAGCTTCCTGCGCAGCTACCCCAACCGGCTCCCGCTGTCCGGGGCGGTGGTGCGGCGGATCGCCGGCCAGCTCGAGGGGCTGCACTTCGACCGCCTCTACAACAACTTCGGTGCGGTCGTCCCCGCCGACGCCAAGGCGGTGCTGCGCTTCTCCGCGGACCGCCACGCCGCCTGGACCGATGGTCTCCACGACGACGAGACCTGGTGAGTTCCGCGTCAGCGAGGGGCGTCGACCGACTCCGGGGGCCGAATGGCCTCGGGCCCGAGCAGAAGCAGTTCCGTCGCGGAGACCATCGCGTCGTAGTAGGCGTCGGCGTCCATCATCTCGGTGCCCGCGAGTCCCAGTAGCTCGGCGTAGAGCGCGCCGTCGAGCAGGTGCCAGGCGGCGAGACCGCTGAGCATCGTCTGCTCGCGAACCTCGACTCCGGCCATCATCTCCAGGACGGGCAGCCCACGGATCACCGGTTCGTCGCGTGGCGCGGAGATGCTCGGGAAGATCCCTGCGCGCTCCGCGTCCGCCCCCAGCCGGATCAGCAGCAGGTGTAGCCGGAACGTGTTCTCGGTGAAGGGGAGGGGCCCCGCGACCACGGCGCTCTGGATCAGGAGCCACTCGTGCCGGTGGGCGAGCGACCAGTTCCGCAGGGTGTGCGCGAAGGCGCGCCAGCGGCCCCGCAGGTCCACGCGCGGAACGGCGTCGTGGGCGGCCTGGATGGTGTCGGCGAGGTCGGCGTAGGCGTGGCGGAGGAGGAGGGCGAGCAGGTCCTCACGGCTGCGGACGTAGCGGTACAGGGCGGACGGGGCCAGCGTGAGCTCCCTGGCCAGGCCACGGACCGTCAGTGCCTCCGATCCGCCCTCGGCCAGGAGCCGCAACCCGGCGGCCAGGATGGCTGCCTCGGTGGTGTCCCTGTGTTGTGCCCGTGTACCCACGAAGCCTCCGACCTTGCGTGAACGGTGTTCTTGAATTATCCCACGGGACATGCTGGACTTGCACCGGATCAGAGAACGCTGTTCGCGAAACCGGTCGGCGAGTGCGTTTGCAGGCACCGGGGCGTCGATCACCTGGTGGTCGTCATCGTCGGCCACGCCGCGGAGGGGAAACAGCGATCCTGAGCTGACCGGGTCGCGAGGTCCTCAGACCTCGCGACCCGGCAGCGCCGCCGTCAACGCCCGTTCCTGCGCATCTCCGCAGAGGTGTAGATCGGCGCGACCACCTCGCCGTCGAAGAAGGCGGTGAGCCGCTCCGCCTGGGCGGCCAGCGCCGCCCGGCCTTCCGGGCCCGGGTCGGAACGGTGGATGACCCGGACGGACGCGTCCGCCCCCTGCACCCAGGCACCGACGATCCGTCCGTTCCACCAGGCCGTCGTGCCGGCGTTTCCGGCGGTGTCGAAAAGGTGGGGTGCGTCCGCAGGGTGCAGGTAGAAGTCGCGCTGCTTCCAGCCCATGGTCGTCGGGTCCAGCACCGGGAGCAGCGCCGCCCAGGGCGTCACCGGCGGATCGGGCTCCTCGTCCCCGGGTAGCACCCAGCCGGTGCCGCCGTCGTCGAGGGCCACGCTCACCGCGCCGAGGTCGCCGAGCGCCCGACGCACCAGGGTCCTGGTGGCACCGAGCCACCAGACCAGGTCGGTCTCGGTGCCCGGCCCGAACGTCCACAGCCAGCGCCGCACCAGCTCGGCCCAGCCCTCGGCCTCCGGCCGCGGGACCGGGACGCTGCCCAGCCAGGCCCGTGCCGTGGTCCAGACCGGACGCGACACCCGCCAGTGCCCGGCGTTGCGGCCGCGGAACAGCTGACCGCGGGCGCCGAGCAGGGTGAGGACACGGGGGGCCACCGGAGCCTCCTGCGCCCACTTCCCCGAGCCGAACGTGATCCGGGCGGCCAGCGCGGGCACCTGCGCCCGCAGCGAGGCGGCGTCCATGGCTCCGTCCGAACCCAGGTGCGTGAGCACGGCCGCGGCGGCATTCTCAACCCACGCCGCGCCGTCGGCGGCGATCCCGGCCCGTTCCACGTCCGCGGCGAGCCGGCGCAACTCGGCGGCGGCCACTCGCGCACAGGCGCTGCCGAGCGCGGCGGGAAGCAGGTCACGGGTGAAGCCGAACAGCGTGCGACGCATGGCCAGCTGCTTCACCACCGAGCGTTCGGTGGCGAGCAGGTCGTCCACCGCTGCGATGTCCAGCCTGTCCACGCGGGCCTGGAGCGCGAGGTGCACGGTGGCTGGTTCGGTGGCGTGCAGGACGGTCATCGCGCGGGTCGCGGCGACCGGGTCGGGGTGCCGGTGGTCCGGATGCAGGCCGTGCCGGACGGCGAGCCGGTCGCGCCGCTGGGCGTCGGTGAAGCGGAGCACTGCGACATCATGGCAGCCGCCGCCGACGGTCCGGGTGGGGGTGGACGCGGCGCGCGCAGTCCTCCGCCGGGGGAACAGACGTCCGCCGGTCCGAGCCCTTAGGCTTTCGAGCGAACCGGACGTGACGAGGGGAGTGCCGTGGCTGCCACGATCACTGCCGCGGAGCGCACCCGGATCCTCTCGGTCGCGCTGGTGGCCGTAGCGGTGGCCACCGCGGGCGTGCTGGTCTACGGGCTGGTCGCGAGCCGGGGGGTCGCCGGCATGCTGGGCGACCTGGAGATCTACAGCGGCGCGATCAATTACGCGCTCGCCGGCGGCGACCTCTACGCCTACGCCTACGTCCACCCGACGGTGCACGGGCTCGGATTCACCTACCCGCCCTTTGCCGCGCTCGTCCTCGCTCCGTTTGCGCTGATGCCGCTGCTCGTCGCCAAGACCCTCTGGACCATCCTCACCTTCGTCGTGGTCGTGGCCTGCCTGTCGGTCCTGGTGCGCGGCGCCGCGGGGACTCCCCACCGGCGTCCGTCGGTCGAGCGGCAGGGCGCTGCGCACATCGCCTGGGTGGCGGGACTGGCCGTCCCGGTGCTGCTCACCTATCCCTTCCTGCACAACCTGATCGTCGGCCAGGTCAGCCTGTTCGTGATCGCGCTCGCCCTGTTCGACCACCTCCTGCCGCGGCGGTGGCAGGGCGTGCTGGTCGGCCTCTCCGCGGCGATCAAGCTGACCCCGCTGGTGTTCCTTCCCTACTACCTGCTGACCCGACAGTGGCGGCAGGCCGCGGTCTGCGCAGGGACGTTCGCCGGCGCGTCCGCCCTGGCGTTCGTGCTGCTGCCCGGGCCGTCGGTCGCCTACTGGACCGACAAGCTGTGGCAGACCGGACGGGTCGGCCGCACCGACTCCACGGTGAACAAGTCGCTGCTCGGCATGCTCACCCGGCAGCTGCCGGACGGGGCTCCGGTCACGCTGATCTGGCTGGTCGTGGCCGCCGCGGTGGCCACGCTGGCGTACTGGCGTGCCTCCCGGCACCTGCGCGAGGGGGAGGCGCTCGCCGCGACCCTCGCCGTGGGCGCCTTGTCGGTCGCGGTGTCGCCGATCTCGTGGCCGCACCACCAGCTCTGGCTGGTGCTGGCCGCCGCCTGGTACCTGCTGCTGCGCGGACGTACGCCGCTGGTGCTCGGCATCGTGCTGTTCGCCATCTTCTTCGGCTATCCGTGGTTCGACGACTACGCGGCGGGCACGGCCGGCCCGTTGGCAGCGATCGGTGTCGAACTGCCCGCGCTGGCTGTGCTGGTCGTGCTCGGCTTCGGGCTGCTCCCGCTCCGGCGCGACCTCACCGGCCGGGCTGCTCCCGAGCCGGCGGTCGACCGTGCCTGAGCCGAGGCGGTCCGGCCTCGTCGTTGTCCTCGCGCTCGCCACCGGTCTCGCCCTGGTGATCGCCGGCTACTGGTTCGTCGCCCTGCTCGCGAAGGTCGGCGGTTCCGGCATGACCGACCTCGCGGTGTACCGCGGGGCCGTGCTCTCGATGCTGGACGGCCGCGGGCTCTACGACTACGCCCTGCTTCGTCCCGGGGAGTCCGCGCTGCCGTTCACCTACCCGCCCTTCGCCGCGCTGGTGTTCGTGCCGGTCGCGGTGCTGCCGTCCGCGGTGTCCGCCTGGCTGGTCGTCGTGGCGTCGCTGGCCGCCTGTGTCGGCCTCGCCCACCTGGTGCTGCGCCACGGTTCGCGGTGGCGTGGCGGACGGGTCCCGGCGCTGCCGCTCGCCCTGGCCTCGCTCGCGCTGCTGGTCTCCGAGCCGGTGGGGCTGGGCGTGATCCTCGGCCAGATCAGCCTCTTCCTCGTGCTGGCGAGCCTCGCCGACGCCTGCGGCGTGCTGCCGCGCCGCTGGCAGGGGGTGCTGATCGGGCTCGCCGGAGCGATCAAGCTGATCCCGCTGGTCTTCGTCCCCTACTTCCTGATCACGCGGCAGTGGCGCCGGGCGGTGAACGCGACCGTGGCCTTCGGGGTGGCGACGGGGCTGGGGTTGGTGGTCCTGCCCGGAGAATCCGTGCGCTACTGGACGCAGTTGGTCTTCGACACGAGCCGGGTCGGTGAGCTGGTGCTCAGCCGCAACAAGTCGCTGCTCGGCCTGGTGGCGCGCTGGGACCTCGGCGGCGACCACCAGCGGCTGGTCTGGCTCGCCCTTGCTGCGCTGATCGCTGTGCTGGGGCTGTGGGCGGCCAGCCGGCATCACCGCCGCGGCGAGGAACTGGCTGCCGCCCTCGTGGTGGGCACGCTGTCGATCGTGCTCACGCCGATCTCGTGGCCGCACCACCAGGTGTGGATGACGCTGGTCGCGCTGTACCTGATCCTGCAGGAGCGGCGCTGGACGATCGCTGCCGGGTCGGCGCTGCTCCTCGGGTACGTGTTCGCGAGCCCGCTGTTCAGCTGGCTCGAGACCGGCCCGCTCTGGCTGCGCCTGAGCTGGGAGCTGCCGACGCTCGCCGCCGTGGCCGTGTCCGTCCTGGGGCTGCCCCAGGACCGTCCGATCGCTTCCGTGGCGGCGAGCTGATGCAGATCGGCCCCGCGTCCGCGCTGGTCCACGGCTGGCCGTGGCTGCGGGTGGACGCGGTGGTGCGGTCCGGTCGGACGCTGCGCCACTACCGCCGCCGGCTGGACCGTCCGGACCGGCCGTGGGTTCGGCTGCGCCCGGTCAGCGAGCGCGCGGACGGGCCCGGCGTGCTGGTGCGGCGGGGCCGTCGGCTCCTCGCCGTGGTGCCCGAGCCGGGCGGACCGCTCACCTACCAGCTGGTCGGGACGGAGTGGGTGCCGGCCAGGGAGGTGGCCGTCCCGCCCGCGGTGACTGCGCCGTCCGCTGCACGGCTGGGCCTGGATGCGTCCCGGGTTCGGGCGATCGCCGCGTGCGGAGGGTCCCGGCTGCTGGTCGACGAGGACGGTTCGCTGTTCAGCTACCGCGCGCTGCCCGGTGGCTCCTGGGAGCGGGACGCCTGCCTGCGGCTTGCCGATCACAGCAGCTTCCTCGTGGCCGGCACGGAGTCGGTGAAGCTCGCCCAGGTCACGGGCGACCGGGATGCGACCCCCACGCCGTGGGGCGAGCGGGCGCCGACGCTGAGTGACTCGCTGGCCACCGCCGGCGTCCGCGGTACCGACCTCGGCGTCCGCGTCGACCACTCCGGGCGAAGCTTCCTGCTGTTCGGCGACACCCACTGGACGCGGCCATGGCTCGGCACCCGCGACGCGATCGCCGAGGTGGTCGCCGGCGGCGACCTGCCCACGGTCCGCTTCCACGGCTCACCGCTGAAGCTGGTCGGGCGCGCCGCCGGGCGGATCACCATGCGCGAGTACGACGTGCCGCTGGACGGGTTCTCCCACGGCGGCCACCTGTACGGGCTGTTCAGCTCGAACCACTTCCGCGGCGGTCGGGTGATGGGGCGTTCGGTGCTCGCCCGGGCGGTCAGCGACGAGCCGGTACTCGATCCGGCCGCCCGCCGGCGTCCGATGCGCTTCAAGGTGCTCGGCACGTTCAGCGAGCGGCACTTCATCAATGCCTCCGTGCAGTTGCGGCCGGCTGCGCAGGTGCCCGGCTGTCGCGGCGACGGCGACGTGCTGCTGGTCTGGGGGAGCGGGCCCTACCGGGCGTCCGAGCCGCGCCTTGCCCTGCTGGACGCTGCCGCGCTGACCCGGTTGGACGCCGGTGTCCCGCCCGCGCGGGCCGGCGTCCGCTACTGGGCCGGCGCTGGCTGGACGGACACGGAGTCCGCTGCCGCACCGCTGTTCGGTCCGGCGGCGCTGGGCGAGCTCTCCGTCCGCTGGGTTGAGGCGGCCGGCCGCTACCTGATGCTGTACGCCTCGGCGCCGGAGGACCCGATCGGTCCGTCGGTCGTACTGCGCAGCGCGGTCCGGCCGTGCGGACCGTGGTCGCCGCGCGTCCGTCTCCTCGACTGGGTCGCGGGCGGTATGTCCCCCGACCCGCACAGCCGATTCATCAAGGCGTCCCGCGACGACGACCCGGTCGGTGACCGGATCTTCCGGGCCCAGGCCGACGGCACCGGCGCGGCGTACGCCCCCTACCTGTTCGACGCCACCTCCGAGGGTGCGGACCTGGTGCTGCGCTACACGCTGTCCACCTGGAACCCCTACCAGGTGGTGCTGATGCGGCACCGCCTGCCGCTGGCGAGCCTCTGAGCGGCTTCGTCCTGGCCGATAAGGGACGGTTCTCTTTTCGGCCACTTCGGTCGGTGGAGGGCGCGTCCTGGCCGATAAGGGGACGGTTCCTTTATCGGCCACCGCGCGGCCGGGTGTAGGGCACCTCCAGGGTGGCGGATGAACGGTGTGGACGAAAAGGAGAACCGTCCCCTTTTCGGCCGCCTCTTCGGCGCGCGTGGACGAGAAGGAGAACCGTCCCCTTTTCGGCCATGGCGCGGCGCGGGTGGGTTCTGACCCGCCGGGACAACGCGGACCCGCCGGCCCGTCTACGCTATGACGCGCCGAAGGAGAGGTGCGACGTGGAGCTGGTGCGCAGGTGGGCGGTCCGGACGGGGCTGGCCATCGTCCCGCTCGTCGCCGCGATGTACGTCGCCGGCGTACAGATCCCCGGGAGCACTCTCGTGCCGTGGCAGCCGAACATGATGGACCTGGGCGTCTACGCCCGCGTCGGGGGGCTGGTGCTCACCGGGGGCGACATCTTCGACGCCGCCGGTCAGCTGCCCTGGATCTACCCCGGCTTCGCCGCGCTGCTCACGGTGCCGTTCGCGGTGATCCCGTTCACTGCCGCGGCCGTGCTGTGGCTCGCGCTGTGCACGGCGGCGCTGGCCGCGATCCTGTACCGGCTCGGGATCGACGGCTGGCGGCTGAGCCTGCTCACCACGCTCGTGATCCTGCTGGTACAGCCGGTTCGGGACACGCTGGGATTCGGCCAGCTCGGCATCTTCCTGGTCGCCGCGGCCGTGCTCGACTCGATGCCCGGACGCCGGATCTTCCCCCGCCGGCTACTGCCGGAGGGCTGGCTGGTGGGCGTGGCGACCGCCGTGAAGCTCACGCCGGCCGTGGTGGCCGCCTACAACTTCTTCGCCGGACGCCGCAAGGCAGGGCTGGTCGCGTTCGGGGCCTTCGTCGCTGCGACAGCGATCGGATTCGCCGTGCTGCCGGCGGCCTCCCTCGAGTACTGGGTCAAGCTCGCCTCCGGCGATTCCGGGCTGAACTCGGGCATCGTGTTCGCGTCCAACCAGTCGGTGCTGGGGATGTGGAACCGCCTCACCGGCGAACCGAGCCGCGGCGGCCTGGTGCTGAGCGTGCTGGTCGTCGGGCTCGGCGTCTGGGCGGCCGTGCTGATGCACCGGCGCGGCCAGGTCGCCTTCGCGCTGTGCCTCGCGGGCCTGACCAGCCTGCTCGGCTCGCCCATCTCCTGGTCGCACCACTACGTGTGGGTGGTGCCGCTGGCGGTCGTGCTGTGGCAGGCACGCGAGCTGCCGGGCTACCTGCGCTGGCCGGGCCTCGGCTACACGGCCTGGGTAGCGATCGCTCCATTCATGTGGCTGCCGAACGGCAACAACGTCGAGCTCAGCTACGCCCCGTGGCAGCAGTTCGTGGACAACGTCGGCATCGTCGCCGGCGTCCTGCTGCTCGCCGGTTCCGCCGCGGTCGCGCTCGGACCGTGGGGACGGGCCCGTGCCGCCGCGGTGAGGCACGCCTCGGCGCCGGCCGCGGGGGAGCCGGCATGAACCGCGTCGTGCGGGGCTGGTTCACCGCGGCAGCCGCCTTCGCGCTCGCTTCGGTCGTGATGGGTGCGGTGGTCTGCGCGACCGAGTCCGGCGCGTCCTGCCCGAACTGGCCGGGCTGCTACCTCGACCAGTTCCTGCCCACGCCCGCCGCGGGGCTCTCGACGAACCCGCTGATCGAGTTCGCCCACCGGGTGGTCGCAGGGCTCACCGGCCCGGTCGTGCTGGTCACCGCGATCCTGGGACGCCGCCTCTCCGATCCCCGGCCCCGACGCCTGGCCTGGATCGCCCTGGCCGGCACGCTCTCGGCGGGACTGTTCGGGATGCTGATCGTGAAGGTCGGCATCCCGTGGTGGCTCGGCGTCCTCGACCTGGGCAGCGCGCTGGTCGCCACCACTGCATTGGTGCAGGCACGTGTCCTGCTCGACCGGCCCGGCTGGGCTCCCGACCGGGTGGCGCGGACGGCGTGGGCGGCCCTGGCCACGCTGGTGCTCCTGCACCTGTCTGCCCTGGGTGTGGCCGGGACGAACTCCTTCACCCGCTGCCTCGGCTGGCCGCTCGGGGTACTGGGTGCCGACCGCTGGCCGGTGGTGCAGGGCGTGCGGCTCGCGTTGGCCCTTGCCGCAGCCAGTCTGATCGTGCTCGCCGTGGTGGGTGCGCTACGACGCGGTGGCCTCGTGGTCCCCGCAACGGTGGCGGCCCTGCTGCTCGCCGCAGAGCTCCTGCTGGCCGTTGTGCTGCTCCTCGGCGTGGGCAGCGTCGCGGTGCGAGCCGTGTATGCGGTGGACGCGGCAGGCCTGTTCGGTGCGGTCGCGGTGCTGGCCGCTCGCGCGAGCGTGACCGCCGCCCCGGTCGGCGCGTCCGCACCTCAGCAGGCTGTCGCCGGCTGAGCCCCGGTCAGCGGGGCAGCCATCCGGCCCCGGGCCATGCCCCAGGCCACCAACGCGGCCGCAATACCGGTGAGTGCGAGCCCGGCGATGCGCACGGACTCGTGGAACTCCGCGGTCTGCTGCGCGCTCCATGGCGCCGCCGCGATGCTGCCGGTGAACAGTGCCGCGAGGATCGTGCCGGCCACGGCGATGCCGATCGCGGAGGTGACCTCGCTGACGGTGTCGGTGAGGGCCGCGCCGATCGTCGTCCGGCTCTCCGGCAGGCCGCGCAGGACGTTCGTTCCGGCCACGACGCCGGCGCTGGTGGCCCGCTCGCGGGAGATCGCGGGCGAGGTTCAGGAGTTGCTCGCGTCCGAACTCACCCGGGATTCGCGCTTCCACGGGGACGCCGACCTGTTCGCCGCCTTCTTCGTCGCCGGCTATTCGACGGTCCTGGTGGACGCCGCCCGCAGGATCATCGACGGCGAGGCGGCCGAGGGCCTCGCCGACCGTCAGCGCACGCGGTTCGAGGCGCTGTTCGAGGCGCTCCGCGTCGGCGTCGCGAGCTCCGGGGAGACCGTCTGACGCGGAATAGGCCGCGCGCTAAGCTAGTTGAGTCTGGTGAACTCAACTTCGCCTTCCCAAGGAGAACCCACCTACATGGACACCGAGAAACTGACCACTCGCAGCCGGGACGCGGTCTCGGCCGCGATCCGCACCGCGCTCACCAACGGCAACCCCACCGCCGAGCCGGTGCACCTGCTGCACGCGCTGCTGCTGGTGCCGGACAACCCGGTCGCACCGCTGCTCGCCGCGGTGGGTGCCGACCCGGCCGTCGTGGACGCGGCAGCCCGCGGGGCGATCACGAAACTGCCGTCGGCGCAGGGGTCCTCGGTCACCCAGCCGGCCATGTCCGGCGGCCTGGCCCGGGTGCTCGCGGACGCGGAGACGCGCGCCCAGCAGCTCGGCGACTCCTTCGTCGCCACCGAGCACCTGCTGATCGCGCTTGCCACCGTCCACTCCGACGCCCGGAAGATCCTCAACGACCTGAAGGTCACCGCGGAGGCGCTGAGTGCGGCGTTCGCCCAGCTGCGCGGCACCAAGCGGGTCACCTCTCCCGAGGACGAGGGCGCCCAGTCGGCGCTCGACAAGTACTCCGTCGACCTCACCGCCCGCGCCCGCGAGGGCAAGCTCGACCCCGTGATCGGCCGCGACGCCGAGATCCGCAGGGTCGTCCAGGTGCTGGCCCGGCGCACCAAGAACAATCCCGTCCTGATCGGCGAGCCCGGCGTCGGCAAGACCGCCGTCGTGGAGGGCCTCGCCCAGCGCGTGATCGCGGGCGATGTCCCCGACTCGCTGCGCGAGCGCCGCGTGGTCAGCCTCGACCTCGCATCGATGGTCGCCGGCGCGAAGTACCGCGGCGAGTTCGAGGAGCGGCTGAAGGCCGTCCTGAACGAGATCCGGGACGCCGAGGGCCGGATCATCACCTTCATCGACGAGCTGCACACCGTCGTCGGCGCGGGCGCAACCGGCGACTCCTCCATGGACGCGGGCAACATGCTCAAGCCGATGCTGGCCCGCGGCGAGCTCCGCATGATCGGGGCCACCACGCTGGACGAGTACCGGGAGCGGATCGAGAAGGATCCCGCCCTGGAGCGCCGCTTCCAGCAGGTGTTCGTGGGCGAGCCCAGTGTCGAGGACACCATCGCCATCCTGCGCGGGCTGCGGCAGCGCTACGAGGCCCACCACAAGGTGCGGATCACCGACGCGGCGCTGGTCGCGGCCGCGTCCCTCTCCAACCGGTACATCACCAGCCGGCAGCTGCCGGACAAGGCCATCGACCTGATCGACGAGGCCGCCTCCCGGCTGCGCATGGAGATCGACTCCTCGCCTGAGGAGATCGACAAGCTGCGCCGATCGATCGACCGGATGACCATGCAGGCGTTCGCGCTGGAGAAGGAGGACGACCCGGCCTCGAAGGAGCGGTTCGCCCGGCTGGGCGCGGAACTGGCGGACGCGAAGGAAGAACTGCGGGGCCTCGAGGCCCGGTGGGAGGCCGAGAAGTCCGGACTGAACCGGGTCGGCGAGATCAAGGAACACATCGACAAGCTGCGCATCGACGCCGAGCGGGCCCAGCGCGAAGGGGACCTCACCCGGGCCTCCCAGATCCTCTACGGCGAGATCCCGGGGCTGGAGGCCGAGCTGGAGCGGGCCAGCCAGGCCGAGGAGAGCACGCCGCCGATGGTGAGCGAGGAAGTGTCGGCCACCGACGTGGCCGAGGTCGTCTCGGCGTGGACGGGCATCCCGGTCGGCAAGATGCTGCAGGGCGAGAGCGAGAAGCTCCTGCAGATGGAGGACCGGGTCGGCGAGCGCCTGATCGGGCAGCGCAAGGCTGTCGAGGCGGTCGCGGACGCCGTTCGCCGCTCGCGGGCGGGCATCTCCGACCCGAACCGTCCCACCGGGTCGTTCCTGTTCCTCGGCCCGACCGGCGTGGGCAAGACCGAGCTGGCCAAGTCGCTGGCCGACTTCCTGTTCGACGACGAGCACGCCATGGTGCGCATCGACATGAGCGAGTACGGCGAGAAGCACACCGTCTCGCGGCTCGTCGGTGCCCCGCCCGGCTACATCGGCTACGAGGAGGGCGGCCAGCTCACCGAAGCGGTGCGCCGGCGTCCGTACTCCGTGGTGCTGCTGGACGAGGTCGAGAAGGCCCACCCCGAGGTGTTCAACATCCTGCTGCAGGTGCTGGACGACGGCCGCCTCACCGACGGCCAGGGCCGGACGGTGGATTTCCGCAACGTGATCCTGATCATGACCAGCAACCTCGGCTCCCAGTTCATGGCCGACCCGAATCTGCAGGCGCAGACCAAGCGCGAGGCCGTGATGGAGGTCGTGCGCAAGTCGTTCAAGCCGGAGTTCCTGAACCGGCTGGACGAGATCGTCGTGTTCGACCCACTCGGCACCGACGAGCTCTCCCGGATCGTCGACATCCAGCTGGCGCGGCTGAACGCCCGGCTGGCGGACCGCCGGATCAGCGTCGAGGTCACGCCTGCGGGCAAGGACTGGCTGGCGCTCACCGGCTTCGACCCGATCTACGGAGCGCGTCCGCTGAAGCGGCTCGTGCAGACCACGGTGGAGGACGCCCTGGCTCGCCGGGTGCTCTCCGGCGAGGTGACCGACGGCGACACCGTCCACTTCGATCTGGGTCCCGACGGGGCCGGCCTGCAGGTCGTCGAGCACGCCGAACTGGTCTGATCCTCCCGGCTGGAGGCTCAGCTCTGGTGTGGCCTCACGCGCCGAAAGTGACCTGCACCTTGCCGCCGTCGAGCGTGGCGTACACCGAGTGGATGCTCGAGAACCCGCGCCAGCGCAGGCCGTTGGTGGAGTAGCAGTCGTTGCGGGTCTTCACCGACACCTTGGCTGTGGCGGTGCCCGCACCGAACAGGCTCGGCTTGAGGGTCTTCATCGCGCTGCTGCCGCTGACCACCTGCCACCGGATCGACGAGGTCCGCACCTTGTTGTTGCCGGGGAGGAAGACTCCGAAGCCGCAGCCGGAGGGGGTCAGCGACTTCTTCTTCAGGCAGGCGGTCAGCTTGGCCTGGGCCGCCTTGCGGATCGCGGACACCCCGGAGCTGCTCAGCTTCAGGTCCACCGCGGACGTGCCGGTGGAGGCGGTGTTGCCGTCCACCGTGACGGTGCCGCCGGAGAGCTTGTACCAGCCGCTGGCCGTCTTCACCGTGTACTTGCCGGGGAACACGACCGGCGAGGTGGACGGCAGGGGCACGCCGTTGAGCGACAGTTCGAGATCCTCCGCCGCAGAGAGGTCGAGCGGCAGGGCGAAGGCCACGTCGTCGAGCAGCCAGGTGCCACCGACGTTGCTGACCCCGAAGGTCGCGCTCGCCGGGGTGTCACCGATCGCGTAGTCCGCCTGCACGTCCTGGTGGTCGGTGCCGCTGCCGGGAGTGACCACGATTCCGCTGATCGGCGCGGTCGCGTTCGAGGCGGCGAGCATCTCGTCGGTGAGCAGCGCGGCGTCGTCCGGGGGCGTGGCCGCGTAGGCGAGGGCCGTCGCGGAGTCGCCGGTCGCGATGGCGTTCAGGTAGCCCTGCACGGCTGCGGCCGCGTCGGCGGACTGCGGCGGGCCGCCGGCGCTCGTGTTCGTCCCGATGGTCGGTGCGACGGTGGGGACGGTGCCGCTGACTGTGCCGCGGGTGAGGGCGTAGACCGCGATCAGGACGAGTACCACCACGCCGGCGCCGAGCCCGATAAACAGCGGCACCCTGCTCTTCGCCGGCCGTGGCGGCGGGCTCTGGTAGGGCGGCTGGCCGGGGTAGCCATAGGGCTGGCCAGGCTGGCCAGGCTGGCCCTGGCTGTAGGGCGGGGTGCCCGGCTGTGCGGCGTACTGCGGCCGGCCCGGGTACTGCTGCTGGCCCGGCTGCTGTTGTCCGGGGTAGGGCTGTTGTCCCGGGTAGGGCTGCTGTCCCGGGTAGGGCTGCTGTCCCGGGTAGGGCTGCGGCTGTCCGGGTGCGGCCGCGGGCTGGCCGGGGTAGGGAGCCTGAGCGCCGGGGTAGGGCTGTTGTCCGGGGTAGGGCTGCTGTCCCGGGTAGGGCTGCTGCTGTCCGGGCGTAGCCCCGG
>MTLC01001175.1_pt1 | contig 33003 bp, 35 predicted proteins | sample 1982451 | NCBI WGS metagenome assembly MTLC01 (sample SAMN05710165, study PRJNA340218) | biofilm metagenome | isolation source: sample SPH anode biofilm adapted to +100 mV | place: USA | collected 2012-02-03 | reverse complement strand
GAGCGATAGGTTCGCAATCTATAGGTCAGGGGTTCGAATCCCCTATTCTCCATTAACTACTACCACCTACTAGGGTGGTAGTTCCTTTTGATAACGAGAGTTATCACGCCTAGCCAAAGAGGGCCGCAAGGTCGCTTCAGGCTTCCAACCTCAACTCTGAGATTATCTCTGAGATTCAGAGATGGTCGGGTAGGAAGCTATGGAGCGAGCGAAGCGGCCCTATTCCATTCAGAAGCGCCCTTGCGCGAAGAAGAATCGGCACATCTACTACGTCCAGTTCAGGCATCCGGAGACAGGCGCGTACATGACCGCCGTGTCATCGGGAAAGAACTCGAAGAGCGAGGCGCTGAACTGGGCCGACGCACAGCTCGCCACCGGCAAGGTCATCGCATCCGAGAAGAAGGGGATCCTCCTCGAGACCTATGCCCATGAGTTCTGGGATTGGGACAAGAGCACCTACGTAAAGGGCAAGCTCCTCCGCAAGCAACGAATCCACCGTACCCATGTCGAGAAGAGCGCAGGCTATCTAGAACGCCACGTCCTTCCTTACTTCAAGGGGCGCACCCTTGCCTCCATAACACCGGGAGAAATCGAGTCCTGGCTCCTTGGCCTTGGGGAGAAGACCGGACTCAAGGCGCGCTCAGTGAACCTGATCTACACGGCCTTCCGGACCCTCCTCAAGGAGGCGCACCAACAGGGGATCACCCCCGCCGATCCGACCCTCCGCGTCCGTACCCTCGCCGAGGAAAAGAGTTCACGCGGCGTCCTCTCCATCGCCGAGGCCCAGAAGCTCTTAACCGCCGAGGCGATACCGACTCTCTGGAGGGGGAACTTGCGGCTCTTCGCCGCCAACCTCCTCGCCGCGAGCACCGGCATGCGTGAAGGGGAGATCCGTGGACTCCAGGTCGGTCAGGTCTTCGCCACCCATATTCATGTGAAGTTCGCCTGGGAGCAAGGGCACGGATTGAAGGAAGCGAAGTGGGGCTCGATCAGAAACGTCTCTCTGCCCACCTCGGTCGCCGAGGTTCTAAAGAAGCTTATCGAGGCCAGCCCCTACCAAGACCCCACAGACCTGGTCTTTTATGGCGAGAAGCGTGGCGAGCCACTCCATGCGCGGCTGTTTATCGACTCGCTGTACACCGCGCTCGCGGGCATTGGTATCGACGAGGAGGCACGCAAGGCGCGCAAGATCGACTTCCACTCATGGCGCCATTTCTTAAACTCGATCAGCCGGGGCCGTGTACCCGATGAGAAGCTCCGTCTGATGACCGGGCATCGGAGCGTTGAGATGACCGATCGGTACACGCACTTGCTCGAGGAGGACTACATCGAGATCCGCAAGGTCCAGAACGAGGTCTTCGGCGCGAAAACCAGCCAAGCTGGCGGCAATGCGATCGCAACGGAGCCGTCCTCCGCAGGCATATCGGCGGAGGACGAGACTGCGGATAGGGGAAAAGGCAGGGCTCTCGGCTCATGCGTCCACGCTTAGCCAACGGGCGCTTTCTCAAGGGAGAATCGCACGACGAAAAGTCGCCGCGCAGTCTCGGTGATGCTGAGGGCGTCCTCCATTGCCGCGATGAGTTGGTCCCGCTTTGCGTCTATCTCGTCCTTGCCCTCCCAGACTTTCTTCCGCTTCTCATCCCGCTGCCGTTCGAGGGAGCGAACTGCTTTCTGATACGTGAGACGATCCTCGAGGCGTTCAGATAGTGCGGAAGCCCGCTTGGCGTCATCGATCTTCCGGTCGACCTCCGACAGGTCGTGCTCGAGGACGTTCTTCAAGTCTAGGGCCCAGAGATCGACTTTATCGATTTCCTCCGCGAAATAGCCGTGATTCCTCACCTTCATATCGCGGAGGGCTGACTGGATGGAATCCTCGTGACTCTCCAGCACCGCGACCGGACACGTAACAATGCCCATTCCCAAGAAAGCCTCGCATGAGAGCAGCTTGGTGGCTTCTTCCTCCGTCAAGGTCTCTCCTTCGTCGGTCACTGCGGTGAGCACCAGCACCTCCTCGGATTGTGCCTTCGCTGCCGCGCTCAACAGGGACACGACGAGCCAGCCCTTGCTACCGATGCGAGCCTCGACCTGGGTAACCTTGGGGTGGCCGGAGTAAAGGAAGTGTAGGGTAGCGCCATCCGCGACCTTAAGCGCTCTGCCTTTGAACAGGCAATGCTGTGCGAGTGGATGATGGAGATCGTAACGGTGCTCCGAGTGTACACTAGGACCGCCAATCCGGTAGAGCCCAGCCTCCACATTGAGGCCGTCGGGTGGATAATCGAGCTGGAAGGACTGTTCATCAACCACGTGTATCGCATGGTCCCCCAAGATATGCCCGGTGAGTAATAGGAGTTCACGCTCTCGTCTGGTCAGGACAGCAGTGACCTCTTTCTCGCGGAGCTTTAGCCGCTCATGAACCTCGGCATCGAGCCTGTCCATGACTTTAGCCCTAGCTGTGGCAAGTGCTGCAGTGATCTGCGGCTCAAGCTCCCGCTTCAGGGTATCGAATGCTTCGTCGATGGCTTCGCTCGTGCGGCAGGATTGATAGATGCCCAGGATACGCCGTTCAAAGTCCACCCCCGACTGCACGTTCCCGAGCACCTCATCCGACGCCCCGAATACGCCGTCGAAGAGGTGGAACTTCTGGGCGAGCAGTTCGTAGACCCTCTGGTCCGCCCGGTTCAGGGAGTTGACGAAGTTAAGCACAGTAACATCGTATCGCTGCCCATATCGGTGGCATCTACCGATCCGCTGTTCGATTCGCTGAGGATTCCAGGGAAGATCATAGTTGACGACGAGCGAGCAGAATTGCAGGTTAACCCCTTCGGCGGCGGCTTCGGTTGCTATCATGATCGTAGCGCTGTCACGGAAGTGGTCGATGATCGCGGCTCGCGTGTCAGCCGATCGGTTGCCGGTAATGCATCCCACTTCCTTGTTGCGTTCGAGCCAGCGTCGGTATATCTCCACTGACATCGGATCGTCATTCTGGCCGTTGAAGAGCACTACGGAGCCTCGGTAGAGCGAGTTCTCCAAAACATCGTAGAGATAGCGCTGGGTTCTCCGGCTCTCTGTGAAGATGAGGGCCTTTCGTGGGGCACCCAGCTTCTCGATCTCCATAAAACCTTTCGACAGGGCCGAGGCAAGACGATCACCCTTGGCGTTGCGTGTGATCGCCAACGCCCGGGCCCGAAGGTCTTTGAGTATCTCAATTTCTTCCTCAAGGCTCGGGCCATCTTCGTCGGAATCGAAGACCTTCTCGTCCCAATCCTCGTAGTCTGAGCGTAGCTCATCGAGGTCATCCTCGAGGTCTGTCATCAAGTCATCCTCGGAGAGCCCGCGACGCTTCCGCTCCTCCAGTCTTCTGAGCAGGCGATCGAAAGTCCCCGAAAGGGCGAACGAGGACGAGGCCATGACCTTCCGAATGATGAGACTTACGAGGCCCTTGTGCCCCTTGGGAAATGAGTTGAGGCGTTTCTCACTCAGCCAGGCTGAGACCATTTCGTATAGAATCGCCTCGTCTTCGTAGGGCTCGAAGAACTCGGTCAGGCATCCCCGCTTCGTATACCGGATGTACTCCGAAACCTGGCGGCGAAGGGTCCGAAAGCAATGAGGCTGGATACGGCGTTTCAGTTCTTCAAAGCGGGCGGGGTCGTTATTGTTAACGAAATGTTCGCGGAAGGACTTCTCGCTACCGAAGACCATCGGATCGACGAAGGTCATGAGCCCATAGAGTTCGAGGAGCGAGTTCTGGAGCGGGGTTGCCGTCAGGAGGAGCTTGTTGGTCCTGGACAAAACCGACCTTAGCCGCTGCGAAATCTTGTTCTTGCGCTTGAAGACATTCCTCAGCCGATGAGCCTCATCGAAGAGGACAAGATCGAAGGAAGCCTCCGTCAACTCCGCGCCTTTCCCCGCCGCGAACTGGTAGCTGACCACCAGGATCGTCTCGTCGGCGATGAAGGGATTGTCGCAGCCGTTCTGCCGGTGGGCCTTGAAGGAAAGAGAGTCGAGGATCGCAGCCCTCAAGCCAAACTTCTCCTGAAGCTCGGCGACCCACTGTTTCCTGATGCTGGCTGGGACAATCAGCAAGACCTTCCGCTTGCCCTCGGCCCAGAGCTGTGCGATCACGATCCCAGCTTCGATAGTCTTACCGAGGCCGACCTCGTCGGCGAGTAGCGCACCCCGGGCCAGCGGTGATTGGAGGGCAAATAGAGCGGCCTCGATCTGGTGAGGATTCAGATCGACCGAAGCGCTACCAAGACTACCGGCGATCCTATCAAAGCTGGCGCCAGCGGCGCGCGCTGAGAGCTTCCAGGAAAGGAATAATGCTTGATGATCGGTCATGGCTCGTAGGTAAGGAGAGGCCGCAGCCTTCGCGATAGTCGAGACCGCCCGAGGATTGGCAGGACTTGGTAAGCCTTATCAATTATGAGAAGAAAAGTGCTCCCAACCTGAACTGTGAAGTCTGGCCATGCTACAAAGGACTTCCATTCTCCCTGCTCATCGAAGATTAAGGGGCCGTACCAAGCGAGTGACTTGGGCAGCCCCAGCTTCGTCACCACTGGTCGCCAGGCCTTTCGCACTTGTCGCCGTAATACATGCGTCCCAGCGGGGTAATATTGCCATGGTGGAAGAGCTCGAGCTTCCCTGCCTCCGCGGCCGAAAATAGGGCCTCGAGCGAGAGCTCGTTGGGATGAGGACCGACGCCAGCTTTGAGAATGTCATTACTATCCGGGAAATTGGGGTGCATCGCATGCTCCAGTGAGAACTCGTTGGCGAACGAGATGGTTCGCCTAACTGATCCGAGTTGACTCAGCCTGGGTTGGCTATGCGTTGCCTATGCGGCCTGCTGCGCCTTCCACTTTGCCTTTGCTATTCTGGGGCACCGCTACCAACGGCAACGGTGACAGTAGAATACTAACAGCTGATGAAGCTGGAGGCAAGCGGTAAGCCAGAAATTCGGGCAGGGTTGTAAGCAGGCGAATGGAGCGCCCTCCCGGACCTCGCTGGCTTAGGGATGCTCCTTGATGAAGGTCATGACAGCAGCTTCGATCTCATCCCGCACCGATCTCACCCGCGCCATGATCGCTTCGTCCGTTCCCTTGAATGACGAGGGGTCGTCGAAGGGCCAATGGTGGCGCTCCGCGAGGCCGGGGAATATAGGACAGCGCTCGGCGGCTTCCTTGGAGCAGACGGTGACTACGACCTGGAACACCTTTTTGGCATTGAACAGGTCGAAAACGCTCTTTGTCGGATTCCCCGAGATGTCGATGCCGACTTCGGCCATGGCGCGAACCACGTAGGAATTGAGCTTCCCCGGCTCGAGACCCGCGCTCTCGACTTCGAAGCGGCCGGCTCCGTGCCTCCTGAGAAAGGCTTCCGCCATCTGGCTGCGCGCTGAGTTGTGGACACAAAGGAACAAGACCTTAATCATATAATAGACCTCCTATGATCCGACGCTATTCGGCAAGAATTAGCTCTGGACTAGCGTTGAGCGAAAATCACGTTAATCATTCGTTGAATAGGCGCCCCCAGGGCTGGTATCGCCTTCCTGCTTCGCGATGAGGGGATTCTTGCCGACCCTCGTCTTCAGCTTGCAGGCACATTGGCCGGACAGCTCATAGGAAGCATCCTTTCGCACAGGCAAGCCCGCAGCGTCCCAATCGATCATGCCTCCGGAAAGCTTCGCGAGGTTCGAGTACCCCGCCTTCACGAGGATTCTAGCGGCCTCGCGACAGTATATGCCCGCCGCGTCGGCGAGGATCAAAGGTCTGTCGTGCGGGAGGATGTGGAAGGACGACGCGAATCGCGTCCAGGGAATGTACAAAGCCTCCTCGACGTCAAATACACGGAAGTTGGTCTCGTAAGCCTCTCGAAGATCGACGAGAACCGCCCCCTGAGACAAGTACTCCAAGGCCTCGGCTGGGGAGAGATTGAGAATTCCTTCGACACGAGGGAGCGAACCGTGGCAACAGGCAAAATCCAAACCCGCATCCATAGGCTCGCCCCCTTCCGAGACCGCTTAACCTTTGATCCGGGAGGCGGCTGGCTCGGCTGAAAGCTCGATCGCCGCTGGGAACTTCGACCTGGTCGCCTTCGCGATCTTGACGAGGCTCAGCATCACGGGAACCTCGGTGAGAACACCGACCACGGTTGCCAACGCGGCTCCGGACGATAGCCCGAAGAGGCTGATCGCCACGGCCACGGAGAGCTCGAAGAAGTTCGACGCGCCGATCATGCCGGCGGGAGCGGCCACTTCATAGGGGACCTTCCAGGCCTTGGCCCAGCCATAGCCGATGAAGAAGATCAGGTAGGTCTGGATGACCAAGGGCACCGCGATGAGGACGATGGCGAGAGGATTGGCGAGGATCACGCGGCCCTGGAAGGCGAAGAGGATGACGAGGGTGAGGAGGAGCCCCGCCTCGGTTATGCCGTCGAACTTCTTGAGGAAGACACCCTCGAACCATTCCTTCCCACGGTGCTTGATGAGGCGCGAGCGCGTGATCGCGCCAAAGCCGAGGGGAATGACGACGAAGAGCACGACGGACAGGAGGAGGGTATCCCAGGGAACATGCACGTCGCTGACGCCGAGGAGAAAGGCGACTATGGGCGTGAAGGCGAAGAGGATGACGAGGTCGTTGATGGCGACCTGGACGACCGTATAGCCCGCGTCTCCGTCGGAGAGGTAGGACCACACGAAGACCATCGCGGTGCAGGGCGCGGCCCCGAGGAGGACGGCTCCGGCGAGGTACTCGGTGGAAAGCTCTCCCGGAATCAGGGCCTTGAAAACCACCTTCAGGAAAAAGGCGGCGATGAGGTACATCGTGAAGGGCTTGATGAGCCAATTCACCACGAGTGTGATGATGAGGCCTTTGGGCTTCTTGCCCGCGTTCTTGATGCTCGTGAAGTCAACCTTGAGCATCATGGGGTAGATCATGAGCCAGATGAGGAGGGCTACGGGAATCGAGACCTTGGCGTACTCGAACTTGCCGAGGAAGGCCGGCACGCCGGGCAGGAAGTAGCCTATGGCCACGCCGAGGGCGATGCACAGGGCTACCCACAAAGAGAGGTACTTGGCGAAGAAACCTATGCCGGGCTTTTTGCTTTCACTCATGGAGGCTCCTTTACTACTCGTTGACAGGAAGGCGATCAGCCACTACTATTATTGGCGTGATGACCAAGTATGTCAAGAGATTATTGGTGGATGTGCCAACAAGCCGCTCTGGTGGGATGCATGACCGAACTTGATAGGCAGCGACTGGCACGACGGGCGGCTATTCTCAAGTCGCTGGCCCACCCGTCGCGACTTCTCATCATCGAGATGCTTGAAGAGGCTCCTCGATGCGTCGGCGAACTGACCGAGGCGATCGGAGCGGATATCACCACGGTCTCAAAGCATCTTTCGGTCATGAAGCGCGCCGGCCTCGTCCGCGACGAGAAACACGGCACCTACAGCGAATACTCCCTCGTCTGCGACTGCGTGACGCACATGATCGACTGTATAGAGGAAGGCATGGACGCGCGATCGGAAACATCCTCGTCCGGCATGACAAAGCCCAAACTACAGAAGGCCTGCAAAGTCTCCCGCTAGTTGCTCAGCCCCTGTGGATGTTGGCAACAATGGGCTGAATCATCTCCGCTGGATCACGAACAGCAGCTTCTTCCTCGTTCCCCATCGAAAAAGCGCTTCAGGTTCTCAGGAAGCGCCGTGAGGGGTTCTGGCTCTTGCATAGGCAGGGTACTGATCTCGAGCATGGCCTTCATGATCGCCTCAACGAGCATCGGCAAAGGCGCTGCGGAATACACCGTTCCCTTGTAGTGCCATTCACGGCAGTCAATCGAGGCTCCGCCTCCAGCGATATCGCCGCAGGATTCACAGCGAGACTCCCGAACATCCTGGGCTATGTCCCTGCCATTGATGCGGATTGTGGGCGACGATAAGAGCGCCCGCCGCAGCGCTTCCTCAGGCGTGGCCACCACGGTCGTTCTCTCGACAAGCTCGATGCCGAGCGTACCAGCGACGGGAGTCAGCAGCTTGATGGCATCCTTCAACTGCGCGTTTGTCGGTACGCAGCGCGCGCAGGTCTCCAGGTCGATCACGAGTAGCTCGATGATCAAGTGCGAAAGGGTGGCCGTCCCTGGATGCGGCTGGGTCTCGTCATCCTCCACGTCCTGCTTCTTGGTCGGGCCACCACAGCATGAAGGCTTCTCGCCTTCTTCGCCGATCTCCTCGATCACCACGTTGCAGCACGAAGACTTCTTGGGCTGGAGCCTCCCAAACCAGGAGGGCTTCTTCTTCTCGTCGGTCATGGCTTACTCCTATCTAAAGAGCGTTGAAACTGAATCCCGCGATCACCGCGGTCAGGAATACTACTCCGACGAACACGATCACCAGTCGACGCTTGAAAATCCCCGCCAGCATGCTCATCTCCGGAATGCTCATGCCCGCGCCGCCGATGATTAGAGCCAGCACCGCGCCCATGCTCATACCCTTCTGGGTCAGGGCGACTGCTATGGGGATCACCGTCTCAGCCCGGACATACAGCGGAACGCCTATGACCGCCGCGATGGGAACCGCGAATGGATTATCGGGACCCGCGATCTTCGTGATAAAATCGACGGGCAGGTAGCCGTAGATCGCCGCTCCGACGGCCACACCCAATACCAGGTAGATGAGAATACCGGTGAAATCGCGCCACGCGTCACCGAAGGCTCCCCGTAGCTTCTGCACGAAGGGTAGCGATGTATCGTACTCCTGGTGTCCTCCGCTGATCCTGACCTTCTTGACATCCTTCTGCAGTCCCAGCAACTCGAGGGCGGCGCCACTGAACATTGCCGCGAGGAAAGTGACACCGCCATAGATCAAGGTGGCCTTCCAGCCCAGCATGGCGAAGGACATGGTCAGGATGATCGGATTGAGCAAAGGAGAGGCGAGGACAAAGGACATGGTAGCGCCAAAGGGCACTCCGGCGCGGAGCAAGCCGACTGTCATTGGAATAGTAGAGCAAGAGCAGAAGGGCGTTACGGCGCCGAGGGCGGCTCCGAGCAAATTGCCGAGCAAGCCCTTCTTCGATAAAGCCTTGCCGAGAGCCTCTTGGGAAAGGTAGCGAAAGATAAGGCCGATGAGCGTGCTTATCCCGAGGAAAAGGGCCGTGAGTTCCAAGAAAATCAAGACGAAGAACTTCACGGACTCGACCAGGGTATTCATTGAACCTCCGACAATACTACAGCTCCTATAATTCCTTGACTAATGCTTTCAGATAGCGGATAGTCGCTGGATTGACGCAGTAACATACTCTGGGGCCATCGACCTCACCCATGACGAGGCCTGCGACCTTCAGTATTCTGAGGTGTTCGGATACCGTCGACTGCGCGAGCGGAAGTTCGTTCACGATTTCACCGCAAACGCAGGCCTTTCGGCTGGCCAGGAGGCGGAGTATTTGAACCCTCGCGGGATGCGACAAAGCCTTGGCCAATAACGCCAGGTCTTCGTCGCAATCATCGGGAGCTTCGGTGGTCTCTATGCTTGTGGCGCACTTATCGTTCATCGACGATATGCTATAGCCTCGAAGTCGCCATGTCAACCACGATTATCCGGGAAATGGAAACGGCGACCTTGCAGGGTCGCCGTCAGTTGGGTGAAGAGCAGGAAATAGGCGGTTCTCGAACTAGAGGAGCTGAAGAACTCCCGCAAGTACCACGATCCCGCCCAGGGAACGCTTGAACCAAAGCGCGGCGATACCCGACCCTCTTTTACGGAGCATAAGCCCGACGAGGTCTCCAAGTCCTCCGGCTACGACGATAGCGGTAGTGTGTCCGATCGCGTAAAAGGCCATGAGCGAAGCACCATAGGCAACCTCGGCGCTGCCCGCAGCGAAGACGAAACCGAGCATGGGTGCCAGAAAAGCGAAGGAGCAGGGACCAAGGATGACACCATAGACCAGACCGAGGATGAGCGCGCCGATGGGCCCCCGCAGACCGCCCTGCTTCACCGAAAAGGAAGGAGTCAGACGAGAGAACGGTGGAACGTCCATGAGCCAGAGGCCACACAAGACCAGGAAGATCGCGACAATGATTCGAGCCGTCGGACCTATATCGCCTAAGAGCCGCCCAGCTAGGCTCGTCACGACGCCGATGACGGCGAGCATGACGAGGAGGCCCATCGCGAAGAGGAAGGAATAGCCGATAGCCCTCCGGCGATCGGGGCGCTTACCATTGTTGATGTACGCAACGATGAGCGGAATGGCTCCGAGATGACAGGGACTCAAGAGAACGCTCAAGAGTCCCCACAGCGTCGCGGCTCCGAATGCGAGCGCCGAGGGAGTGGCGAAGGCCGCGCTAATCGAGGCCACGATGGAATCGATCACAGCTTGACGCCGCCCTGCGCGAGGATCTTCACAAGCTCTTCCTCGGGGAAGAAGCCCTCGTGGCGGTAGTACTCCTTGCCGTCCTTATCGAGGAACACCTGGGTTGGGATGACCCTTATCCTGTATTGCTGGCCGTAAGGAGCGCCTTCATCGGTCCAGACGTCGTAGAAGAGCACACTGACCTGATCGGGGTATTTCGTGCGAATGGAATCCATCACCGGCTGCATCGCCTTGCAGGGGATGCAGTTCACCGAGCCGAGCTCGATGAAGGTGACGATCGGCTCTGCCTTGGCCGCGGTTGTCGTACTCGGAACCGCCGATGGAGCAGGTACAGACGGGGCTGCCTCAGCCTTGGAGCAACTTGCTACCGACAACGCCAGGACAATGCTGGCTATCATAATTAGACGTGTTCTCATAGGTTCTCCTATCGCTGTAGCTATCCGCAAAAATCCGAGAATGGCGCACGGCGCGCTATGAGTGCCGTGCTATTTCTCTTGGGCTATACGAGCGCCCCGAAGGCGAGTCCCGCGAGCGTCGAAAGCCCCACCACGAGGCCCGTGTAGGTCAAGGTCTTCTTCCAGCCGAGCTCGCCGGCGATGACGAGGATGGACGGTAGCGACAGGCTCGGGCCCGCGAGAAGGAGAGCCAGCGCCGGACCTTGTCCCATACCCGCTCCGAGGAGCCCTTGCACGATGGGTATCTCGGTGAGGGTGGCGAAGTACATGAGGGCGCCCGAAAGTGAGGCCAGGAAGTTGGCGAAGACCGAGTTACCGCCCAGGAGGCTCCCAATCCAGGCGCTGGGGATAAGCGCGTCGTGCCCGGGCCTGCCGAGCAGGAAACCGGAGGCCAGGACGCCGCCGAAGAGGAGGGGCAGGATTTGCAAAGAGAAGTCGCGGGTCGCCACGACCCACTCGACGCGCTCGTCCTTGTTGAACCAGCGTACTATCGTGTAGAGGAGGACGAGGGCGAAGGCTCCGGTGATCCAGTACTTGGCCGAGTAGATGGCGTCCCATACGGCGCTCCCGCCCTTGGAATTGGCCCAGTTCACGAACACAAGGATGCCGATCATGCTGGCCATATAAACGACCATCTGCCCCAGGCTCCGCGCGGGCTTCTCGTCCGGCTTGGCGAACATCCGCGCATCGGCGGCGCGCTGCTTGTCCTCTTTGCGGTATATGAGGGCCATGACGAGGCCTATCACTATGGAGAAGAGGATGGCGCCGACCGTTCGCGCTACGCCGAGCTTCCAGCCGAAGACCTTGGCCGAGAGGACGATGGCGAGGATATTGATGGCCGGGCCCGAGTAGAGGAAGGCGACGGCCGGACCGAGGCCTGCGCCTTTCTTGTAGATGCCCTTGAAGATCGGGAGGACCGTGCAGGAGCATACGGCGAGGATGGCTCCCGACACCGAGGCGACTCCATAGGCGGTGAGGCGGTTCGCGTCGGGGCCGAGATAGCGCATGACCGCCTGCTGGTTCAGAAAGACCGTGATCGCTCCGGCGATGAACATTGCCGGCACGAGGCAGAGGAGCACGTGCTGCCTGGCGTATTCGCCGAGCATGAGGAAGGCCTCGTTCGTCGCGCCGAGCACGCGAGATGCGCCCCAAGGAATGAAGTAGGCAGCAAGGAAGACGCCAAAGACGATCAGGAGTTTTTTATTCGGGGACAATTCCTTCGTGCTCATACTGTCGCCTCGTCGCCGATCCGCTCGGCGACGGCTTCGATGAGCTCGCCGGTTATAGCGGTCTTGCCTTTCACCACGTCATAGTCGGTCATGATGAAATGCCTGAACGGCAGGCCGTTCTTCTCGAATATCTTCTTGCCGCAAGAAACCTTGCAGCCGTCGAGCACGATATTCCTTGTCGCATTCCTCGCCGACTGGAGGAATCCGGAAAGGTCGGCCCCCATCGCCGCGAGGCAGGTGCTGTCGCCTACCTTGTCACGATTGAGCGTCCGCATCACCTGATCAGCGAGCAGCCCGGTGTTGGCAGCTCCAGAACACGCATAGATAAGGTTGGTCTCGCAATTTCCACCGCAGGAACATCCAGCCATTTCACTTACCTCCCTTGAGAAACGCAATCACTTGATCCTTGGTGAGGACCTTCCCCACGCTCTTCACCTCGCCGTCGATGGCAAGGGCGGGCGTCATCATGACGCCCATCTCCATGATCGCATCCGTATCCATGACCTTCTCGATCTCCGCTTGGATGCCAAGCTCGGTAACGGCCTCTCGGGCATGCTGCTCGAGGAGCTTGCACTTCGGGCAACCCGAACCAAGAATTTGAACCTTCATAACGACCTCCTGAAGAATCACCTATTCAATCTTCTCCGCCTCGGCATAGAGGCGGTCCACTTCTTTCCGCGGTAGCGCGAGCTTGAGGACCCACGCGATAATAACGATGCCGACGATATCGATGGCCAAACGCGAGAGAGCGAATCGCTTGCCCAGTGCGGCCATCTCGAAGAGCAACATCGGGATCTTCGTCGTCGACCATGCGCCGATGAAGATGAGGATGTTCATGAAGCTCGCGCCTTTCTTCATGAGGACTGCCGCGAAGGGAAAGGCTCCATACAGCGGCCCCGCAGCGAAGGAGCCGAGGAGGAAGGCCAGGATTCGTCCCTTAAGGCCCGACTTCTCGCCCATGTAGCGGATCATCTTCTCACGCGGAACCCAGACATCGAGAAGACCGAGGAGGATGAAAATCGGGGGAATGACGAGGAGCATGGTCTTCGTCTGGAAGACCATGGAATCCAAAGCCGGGCCGCGCCAAGCCGGGAAGAAGATGATGAACATGATGAAGGCCGAGGCCGCGATGATGGCCACCGCATACCGCTTCAAGAAGGCTCTCATAGACTCACCACCCATCCGACGAAGAAGGCCGCGGCGATAGAAAAGCCCCAAGCGAGAGCGTTCCGAAGCAGGGCCGCCTGCTTGCCGAAGTACTTCATCTCCATTGGCAGTGTGACGATCCCGACCATCATGAGGCTCGAGACGAAGGCCGCGATCTGTGTCGCTCCCGCGCCGTCCTTTAGAAGTGCCGCCGCCGCCGGGAAGGCGACGAACCCTGGAATAAGAGTGATGGCGCCGACCAGGGACGCACCAAGTATGCCAAGGAACCCTGAGCCGGTTCCGAGGATGCGCGAGATGGTCGCCGCATCGACGACGGCGAGCATGGCAGCGACAAGGAAGAGAACCGCCAGGAATTGTGGAAGGATACCTTCGAATGCCTTTAGGGCTTTCTTGAGTGCCACCTTCGTCTTGGCTCGATCCTTGAATAGAGAAAGAGCCAGGCCAACAGCGGCAAGCCCGTAGAGAAGAAGAGTATCCATACACACCTCATGTTGCCAATTATTGAAACATTGCACGGAAAAGTCAAGGGGCTCCTTGACTTTTGTTGCCAAACATTGCAACATTAGCGCATGGATAGTCGTGCGATACGCCGCTATGAACTAAAGGCGGAAATGTTCAAGGCCTTGGCCCACCCCATGCGGATAGCCATGCTCGACAGACTCAAAGAACGTCCATGGTGCGTCTGCGAGCTGGCAGCCGAGGTAGGCATCGAGAAATCGGTAGCATCGAAGCACCTGTCGCAACTCAAGGCCGCCGGTCTGATCGACGACGAGAAACGCGGCACACTTGTCGAGTACCGCCTCGTGGCGCCTTGCGTCCTTGAATTGGCTTCCTGTGCCGAGACCACGATACTCGCACACCGCCGCAAACGGCTCGATCTAGCCTCGTCGCAATAGCTATACCCCCTGCGCTCACTGAGAAGGCCCTATCCTCCGGCTTTACTCCTGGTACGCGCACTCTTCCGCTAAAGATGCGACGACAGCCTCTTCCTCCAGGGCTGGCGAGAATCACGGCCGTGTTAGTACCACCTTGAAATCCCCCAGTGTCAGCCCCTCCAACCCCTCCAGCCTTGCCAGCCGTTCAGCCGCTTCGATGGGGAACTCCACTTCGGGGAAGTTGCAATAGAAATGCGCGAAGCGGCTTTCCTTGGAGAGCGATTTGAAGGCGAAGCGCCGGAGGGCGGCAGGGTTGGTAGGCAATGGAAAAGTAGCCTTGATAGTGCGAATAGGGGCATCCATGCGAGTACTAGCAGGTACAAAATCCCCCTCTCCCCATATCGCGTTGCCCTGAAACACCCTGTGGGTAAAGACTAAAAACCCGCCCCAAGACGGAGCGGGCCAGTGGTCATTTCAGGAAGCTGTAACGCGAGCGCATGTAGAGCGCCCAGGGCTCGAGCTCCGGGTGCCGGTCTGTCGGGACGTGGCGGAAGAGCTGTTCGGTCGGAATGTACCTGAACTCATCGGGCATGAGGAGTAATGTGGGCCAGAGCTCGTAGAGGTCGCGGGAGAACTTGCGGTAATGCGGCGAAGTGATGGACCGGAGCTCTCGATTGGCCCCGACGGCGATGTGGACCACGATGACGTTATCAACCTCCGGAATGCCGACCTCCAGGATGCGGGATGCCAGGAGTTGATGCCGGGCAAGCTGATACATCGGCTCATAGAGCAGGTATTCGATTCGGGGCACAGCCTCCAGATTGAACGGTGTAAAGGGACCATAGAAGATCTCGCGGTAGGTATCCACGCGATCCGAGCCATCGGTCCTAAACCTCTTGTACTGGGACGAATAACTCTCGGTAAACTTAACCTCGCACAGCATGAAGACCTTGCGATCATCCATGGTCTCAAAGCACATCGCAGCGTCGATGGAGGTTGAGCCAGCACCGCGAATCCGGTCGGTACCGACATGAGATTCCTCCCCTAGGTAGTTGATGTCGCCCTGCCACTCGAAGGCGATGAACGCATCCTCCTCCACAGGGAGCATTCGTTTGATCTCGGGGAATTGCGGACGAAGGAAGTCAGCCAGAGCATCCGGGCGATTGCGGAACGGGAAGAGCGTGTTGACGCAGAATATCTGGCTGGAACAGGTATGGTTGGTTGGCAAGCCAGGAAGCGCGGCTCCATGCCAGACGATGCCAAGGCGCTCGAAGGTAGCCAGGGCATCGTCCCGGATCTCATGGAACAAGTTGTAGGCGGCGAGCTCAAGCGGGAAGCAGAATGGGTACATACGGCTCCGGTATAAGCCCGGAGCCCTGGCCTCGCGCGGGAGAGCCTTGCTGGTCAGCTTCCACTCCAACTGCATCTTCTTGGCGACGGAGAGGTAATTCACGATAAAGTCCTCCCCTACGCCGTAGCGGTCATGCTGGCAACGTTCTTGAGCACCTTCCGCGCGTAGGCGACCATGCGTTCCACGCCATCGGCGCTGTTCGACTGACGGGCCTTGGCCAGAATCCAGTCCTGATGCTTAGGCGTGAAGGCATCCTCGTTGTCCTCGAGGATCGAACGGAGTTCGCCCTGGAGACGATTCATCTTGGTGATCTCGTCTTCGGGCTCAGGTTCAGGCTCGGGCTCTGCCACGGGGATTGGCTTATCCGCTGGCATAAAACGCTTCGGGTGGTCCTCAACAATGGAAATATTCATTGCGGGCTGGTCCGGTATAGTCGGAAGAGGTACAGGACTAACAGACTTATCCTGGAAGCCAGCGCTTTCAGCATCGGGAAGCTCGGCCGGGTCGTAGGGCATACCGCCAAGCTCCGAGGGGAAGGCCAGTCGGAACCCCTGACTGATCGCCACCTTCTTCAACTGGAACTTAGGCATCTTGGACCAGAAGGACGTGGGCTGGCCATCGCGCTTCCGCTGGACCGCTTCCTTCCAGTAGACCTCGTGGACAAACGGAGAATGCCAGTCCTTGCGGTGGATCTCGACGAGGGCCTTCATGTCCTCGCTCTGGCCTTCGACCCAGGCTCGCCAGCCGTCCAGTTGTCCGGTCCGCTCGGCGCGATCGAGGTAGACCTGGTAGCCAACGACGATGGACATGCGTCGGTACTCGCCTTCTCCATAGACGGCGACATGGATCTCGCGCTTGAAAGGGTTGAGTCGGAAAGCTTGAGCCACCTCAATGAACTGGAGCTTCTCCTCTTGGGTAAGCTGATTCGCGAGACCGAAGGCGGTCAAGTAATCGAGCAGGGTCTGCTTCTGGACCTCGGTGGTGGGAATCGGCGGTCCTTCGCGGGGCTGGGTAGGGAAGGCTGATACTGGGGACATGGAGACCTCCTATAGAATGGGATCTCCAAAACAGTAGACTCCAAAAGGAAAACAGCGCAGATAATAATTAGTTGAAACAAGTCAACTTATTGATTCTAGCCCCGCGGCTCTACGCGCAGACGAGTAATTGCTTTAACTCGAACGCGACTATACAACTGTTCTCGAAGCTGGACTTGCGTGTCCAAATGCCAGAACCGAATAGCCAAGGAATACCCCTGGTTCGGATCGTCTCCCGACGGAAAACGCTTCTTACATCCAACTAGAAAGTGCAATGTAGGCTCTGTGCCACCTGAAGAACAGGGTAGACTTGGAGCACGTGGCCAAGAGTATCGCCTTACTTGAAGTGTTGACCATTCTACTTCAGTAGTAGTTGGACGCATCGCAAGTAACTTGCTCGTTGGCAAGCGCACTGCATTGCCAATACCTGTACTTCGTGATCTGTATTGAATAATCTCAGCGGTTGTTAATCCTTTGAGCGCTTCGACCCACATTGTGCGAGCCAGGTAATCTTTCCGACTCGCTCTCACCGGAGGATCAAACGCAAGTGACACCGTGATACCACGATTCCCGTGGCCAGTTCGAAAAGCTGGAGGTATTCCGATCGAGTACAGGTGCCAATGATCTTCTGGGATAATATCCTCAGCTAATAAACAGACGTCATTCGAAAGAGGATATGCAAGCCTTTCGGTATCAACTTGGCCATATCCCACCAAACGCATTTTATCCCAGGATTCAAGTTCTTCTGGATCATGTAGCCACGCTGCCCCACACGAAGGTATATGGGTACAAGAACCGAGGAGAGCTCGAGCTGAATTCGCTGACGGGGAGCTATTGCCTAAAGTTCGTGCTGCTGTCTGAAGAGCGATGGCAGAAGCAAAGCTGACATGTGGTGTGGCAAAAGATGTCCCGATGGCTGAAGTAAGCATACGGTCTCCGTCATTATTTAACCGAGTAGTTGGTTCTCCGAGCTGTATATCATTTCTTACCCAGGCAGGTCCTCTGCTGTCCCAGTTCCGAATGGCAAAGTTGCCACCGAAAGCGACAAATTCTGGCTTAATTGCTCCTTGCGTCTCCTTTGGTGCATATCCCGGCCCTACTCTAGAGAATGGTGCAGGAGCACCTGCAGGTGCTCCTGCTAGGGCATTGCGCTCGGAATATTCTGAGCGAGCGAGCGCCCCTACTGTTATCACTATGCCAGCTGTTGCTGGGCTGCAGAGCCTGCATTGAGGAGAAGCGAGGATAAGATCGCGCAACTCTACCTGGAAACCTTCTCGTGTTGTTGCGATATCTGGCAAGGGAGGAGTAGAGATATTACCAGCAGACGTGATAATTAGGACATCAAGCTCTCTGGCTATTTGATCAAGGACTTCAGCCCAAGCGAACTGTCGGCCACCCGTGTATATGTCATCAGGATTTCCAATTGAAAGATTAAAGACACGACTCCCATCTTCTCGGTGGAAGTACCTAATAGCCTCACTGACGATTCTTTCCGGTCGATGATTCTCTGGGAATACTGGTCTGCTGCCATCAAATTGATCTCTGCGTAAGACTTTGGCACTCGCTATCATCGCTCTTGGCGTCCATTGTCCACTATCGAGGCAATGGGCAATATCTCCGTACACTAAAAGTCCGGCGACTTGTGTTCCATGTCCATGTTGGTCGACTACAGTGCCTTCTCCGCTATCGAAGTCGCGTTCATCTAGCACCCACCCCCGAAGCAATGGATGGCCAGAAAGAACTCCACTATCGATCAATGTAATTATAGGTTCACTTCCATCAGGAGCTATATAATCGGGCAGGGGTGGTATTTCGGTGAATAGTGCCGAATATGTAGGAGGAAGCACAGGAGGAAGATTAACCTGAGCGACTATATCAAGATCAAGCAAAGCTTCAGCAAGAGGCAAGGGCGAAAGCACCCTCGCGAGTACGAGACTCGATGTTCTTAGGTCGTCTTTAACACTTCCTCCTAGACGGCGACAGTATTCTCTAAACTCGTTGAGAGCAATACGCGCTCCTTCTTCAGTCCCAGGGTGCCAAAGATCTACGTCAATTGCGAATATGGGGGCCGTTGAAAATCCCTCTCTTCGAAGGCGTGCCCCCATGCGGTCGTTGCGATCGCGTGGACCAGCCCAATCTAGTGCATCGAAGAAATCTCTACGAAGACCGGGGGGAAGGATCCCCTCCATATCCTCATTGCTCGAGCATGAGTGAACTTCAGCTTCGAAAGCATGAAGCGTATCAATCGTTGGGAATTGTACAAGGATGCGAGATAATTCAACGTCTTCTTCACTGGTAGCGATAGGAGAAAGTCCTAAAAAACGAAGAGCATCGTCAGTATCTGCCCCCCCATTTTGGGTCTCAATAACGATTAGATTCGATTGGCTAATCGAATTCTCTTGTCGCGTTACACTACCCGCTCGAATTGCTTTCTCAATCTCTTCGCTACTAGCTTTTCGCATTCTAAGATTTGCAGCGCTAGGTAAAATTTGCTGATCGACAACACTAGCTGCTACTCTTTGAGAAATAGCCGCAATATCATCACCCGCCGGATGAATGGCTATCGTTCTCGTGATACGACGGGCAATCATACGCTCATCCACAACAACTGCACCAAACCGGTCTTCAAAGACCGCTCGTGCTCCCGATCCAAACGAAGTGAACTCTACAACAAGTAGTTTTGAAGGATCTATGCCAGCTTGCCGCCTAGCTTCTACTGCCTGACTTTCTGCTAAAAATACACCTTCTGCAAGTTGTGCGCCATGCATAGATCGATCTGCGATACGTGGAGGTGGTGGTGGAGCATTACGTCGACGGCGTTCTGCCTCAGCATCAGGTTCTCTCGCAATTGCAATGTGCGCTATATCAATGGCATTTTGATCTACTGGCATATTCCCTCACTACTTCGTATCAATAGATGGAGAGGAATCTTTGGGATATTCCAAATCAAGAACAGATCGACGATAGTGATAACGCTCAATCGCGTCTTCTACATCGGATTTCCTAAGCGTGCTGCAACCATCTAGAGCGCAAAGCTTCCTGGCATCAAAGCATGCACGTTCGGCATCAGCGAAAGTCGCACCGTCAAGAGCATCGACAATGAGCTTAATCTGATTCTTCTGTACTTGAAGCGGCCTTAAGCGAGTAGTAACTAACAACTCCAAAGCTTCTCGAGAAGGTAAATCAAATCGCAGGACTTCATCGAATCGCCTCCAAATGGCTGGATCCAGAACTTGAGCGAAATTCGTTGCAGCGATGACCAGGGTACGACTATCAAACCCATCAAGAAGTTGAAGGAATGAGTTAACAACTCTTTTGATCTCTCCGTGCTCGGTAGCATCATCGCGCGATCGTCCAATGGCATCAAACTCATCAAAGAATACTACCCATTGACCACGTGAAGAGTAATCGAAAACCTTGCGTAGATTTGCCGCTGTTTCCCCGAGTAGCGAGGAAACAACACTATCGAATCGAACATACAACATAGGTAATCCCAACTCTGCAGAAACAGCCTCAGCGGTGGCAGTCTTCCCACATCCCGAAGGACCGCAGAATAACAAGCGTCTCGATGGCTTGAGCCCATGGGCCTCTAGGACATCCCAATCCCGTATTTCAGTCATGATACGGTTTAGTGTCGTTCTAGCTTCGGTACGAAGGACAAGATCATTAAAGTAACGGTCTGGGGTTCGTATCGTTAGTAGCGGCGTTCGGCGATCTGAATCCATGGGAACTGGGTCATATCCAGCCCCATACCCTTGCACTGGAGTCATCCTGTTCACCCCATTCGCAAGTATTCTTTGGAGTTCATTAGCAAGAACAGGATGTTGCTTCATCCGTTCTTCACTAATAATCTCTTCTGCCGCCGCGCGGAAAAGCTTATCATCTCGGCATTGATAGCCCTCAAAGAGTCTTTTAAGTAAATCAGAGCGAGCCATAAAATTCTCCTTCTAGTAACACAAACACTACCTAGTCAAGTGTCGGGTTGTAATTCTAAGGAGTACGACCAATAATGTTCGCCCTAAGCTGCCCCCTCACATCCCTCCCCGCCTCATCCTTCTTCATCGCCCAGACGAAGAGTGCCTTGCCTTTCGACGCGCGGGCCCAGAGCTCGCCTACTCGGCGCTTCTCGCGTTCTGAGGGGTCAGCGGCAATGTGGGCACCCTTGTACTCTACGACGAGGACTCGGCCATCCTTGAGCCTGGCCACAAAGTCCGGGTAGAAGTCGTCTCTTGAAGTAGGAAGGCGGAAGCACCATTGATGTCGGGGAGGGACGTTACGTACCCAGGTCTCGACTTCGTCGAGGGCATCGATCTCCTTGGCACATGCGTACTCCTCACCGTCGCGCTTCAGGTTGTCGACGACAGGGAAGAAGTGTTTGGAGAAGCCATATGATGAAGCAGGCTCTGCCCGTGGGTAGGGACAGCGGTCTTTCGAGAAGGAGAAGTCGGCTTCCCAGACGAGGCTGCCATCAAGTTCGGGGAGGTCAAAAAGCGACTCGAGTCCTGAGGACGCGGCGCTGAGGCGGTAGGAGTCTAGCTTGGCCCTGATCTTCTCCTCGAGGAGGTACTTGTGGAGGATGAGATCGCCAAGGCGGAGCTTTCGCTCGTCGATGAGCTGGTGAATAATGCGGGACAAGAAGTCCTGGAGAACCAGCTGGGACACGTCGCTTCGCGCAAGACGGCGATCAAGCCAGAACACGAGGCCGTTCAGGTAGTACTCGCCTGCGACCTCGGCGGTGAAGAGCTCGCGGTCATAGCGGGTGTTGCGGGTGATGACCTTCTCAGCGACGACATCAAGCTCCGTGACCTTCCGCTCGGTGGGCACGGAGAACTCCTCCGGTGTGAGGCGAGCGGGAAAGCGCGACGCATCCGAAAGGTCGAGACGTCCACGGTTGGCAAACCAGCCCTCGTCAATGGGAATGAGCTCGCCTGAGACCTCATCGCGGGAGAAGAGGGAGCCCACCGTAAAGACATCAGGGCCAGCAGGATGGACGCGATGCCGGGAGGCTTGAAGGAGGCGGTAGTTGGCGAGGTTGCGCGCGATCTCGCGCGTGCGCTCTCCTCCGGAGTCTGCTCCGAGTGTCTCCGAGAGCCTGGTGATCGTAGCTCCGGTGATAGCGCCGGAGACTCGGACGAGAGGGACTCCATCCGAACGAGTGCCCGCGCTCTCGACGACGAGGCCAGGCTCAGGCGCGAAGAGCCCGAAGTCCAAGGGTGCGTAGGCTGGGATGGAAATGGATTGGCCATCCGGCGCGAGCCCGACGATGGTGCCGGAGCCCTCACCAGGGAAGAAATCAGCCACCTCGGTCCAGGCATCCGCCTCTATGCGCTCGAAGCCCATCTTGTCGACGAGGCAGTCTTTGAGCGCGGAAGCCGTCTCGGCGAAGTCACGCGACGATACATGGGCATAGGCCTTGTTCAGCAATGCGGAGGGACGTTCCTCCGCGTATGGCATCCGCAGGACTCGGCCGAGGAGCTGCTCGACGGCCCGTGCGGACTTGAGCTCCTGTATGGAGCAGAACACGTAGGCGAAGGAGCAGTCCCAGCCTTCCTTGAGAGCCTGAACGGTGATGATGTGCCTGATTTGGCAGGATGGATCAAAAAGGTTCACGCCCTCAATGCCGCGTTCATCACCGGTAGCCACGGCAATGTGAGCAGGATCGATGCCCTCGTTCTGGATAAGATGATCGCGGAGCTTGTCGGCGGTGATCACCGTCGGATCGTCCTTGTCCTTGGCTTGAGCCTGGTACAGAGTGATGGGCCGTACCGAATCCCCTGTGGTCTTGGCGGCCTCCTCGAGAGAGTTCCGGGTACTGATAGCCGCGGCGACCGTCGTGGCCCAGCTCGAGTGTTCGGCAAGAACGATAGGAAGCTTGATCATCTTCTCGGCCTTGAGCTCGGTGGCCGTAGCCTCATGGAGGACATTGGAACCACTTGCGCTTGAGGTATCGGGTGTGGCCGTGAACTCAATGATACCGAGGGGTGAGAGCCTGGCGAGAGTATCGAAGGAAAGCTTCGATCGCGCGTTGTGCGCCTCGTCGATGATGATGAGAGGCCGGAAGACATGGCAGAGGTTAACGAAGGAGTGGACGGGCTTGCCCCAGTTGGCCCCTTCCTTGCTGAGTTCGAGCCCTGCCATACCGTTGAGAGCCGCGAAGTGGCGCTCCCAGCGCTCGGAATGAGCGTAGATGGTGCGCGTCGTCGTGTCCTCCGCCTTGAAGCTCTGGATAGTTGCGACGACGACCACGAGACGGGTGGCGAAGTCCTGGGGGCTCACGGATTCAAGCCCTTCCCGCGTTACGACGAGAGGGCGGCCCCAGGCTTCGACAAGCTCCTCACGGTAGGGATGCCTCGCCGTGGAAAGGGCGGAGAGAGTCTGTTCAAGAATGGCCTGGGAGGGAACAAGCCAGAGCACATGGAGAGACTCGGCGTGGGTATACGAGTCGCGCACGATTCGAAGGGATCGCGCAGCGAGCCAGGTCTTGCCGCCTCCGGTCGGGATGCGGATGCAGACGTAGGGGATATCGCCCACGCCTGGAGCCTGGTGCCAGCGAGTGACCGAGGGGCGGCCCCGCTCGCTCCAGGATTCAATGAAGGCAGCCTTGGGATCGCCAAGGCGCTTGGCCCGTATGAGGTAGTCTTTCAAGGATTCGAGGGCCTTTGTCTGGTAGATCTTGGGCTCAAACATGATCGCCCTCCTCTCCAGCGCTAGCGGCGCGTGCAGCGAGGGCTTGAGGAGCTTCGGGCATCAACCCCGCCGCGTATTCGAGTGCGCCTTCCGCGAGGAGCGGTATGGACCCGAGGTCATAGGGTATCTGCTTGAAAGTGATGTTCATGCGAGCGAGCGATGAGGGCGAATAGGTCGTCGCCTCGGCGTAGACAATGCGAGGACCATCATGCTTGGGGAGCGAGGCCAGAACGGCCGGCGTGAAAACATTGCCGCCCTTGGGACGCTTATCCCCGAGTATCCCGTTGTACAGGAGATAGAGGCCTCGTCCCTCGTGAACGCCGAGTAAGGGCGATGTCGCCTTGATCGATCCGCCTATGGCTGGTGCCTTGGTCTCGCGCCACCAGACAAAGGCGGCGAGGTCGGCGAACTTGACCTTGGGATTGAGGCGACCGAAGGCATCAAAAAGAGTCTCACCAAGCTTGACGAACTGGAAGCCGCCACCGCCCTTCCATCCGATGTCCTCGGAGATGCCACCTTGCTCACCGTCAATGACCTTCTGAAGACGGGGCAAACAATGTGTCACCGCATGATTGCCCATCTCGACACCGATCCAGTGTCGGTCCATTTTGTGGGCGACGGCAGCGGTTGTGCCGGAACCAAGAAAAGAATCTAGAACGATATCACCAATGCCACTTGCTATATGGATAATCCTTTGAATAAGAGCCTCTGGTTTGGGAGTTGAAAAAGGATTGTCAGTCATGAGCAGTTGCTGTTCTCGATTGGCATCCTGGTTGTGGCCTACTTCGCTATGCAACCATACGGTCGTTGGCACCCGTCCTTGAGAACGCAGTTGTGTAAGGAATTTCTTGAACCTTGGCGTGCTATTCTTGCCATCCTGGCCCCAGTAAATGAGGTTCTCTTCGATGTGACGGTGATGTGCTGATCGATCAAACGCCCACACTCTAGTCTTGCTTGGCCAAATCTCTTCGCCGGTGTTAGGGTTAGTAATAGGGTAGTAAAGATTAGGTCGCTCCTCAGCCGTCTTGGCACAAGTATAGTTATCGGACATCCACGGTCCGCGAGAATCGCTATCGGGATTCTTGTACAATGAATCTTGCTCCGCAGTACGAGGAAGCTTATTAGGACGCCACAATGTCCTGTTTCGTGCATAAACTAGGATGTGGTCGTGACTGTCACTGAACCATATAGCATCGTTAGCAGGTGCATATTTCTTCTGCCAAACGACATTCGCGATGAAGTTGCTTCGACCAAATATCTCGTCTAGAACGACCTTGGCATAATGGCTCTCACCATCATCTAGATTAATCCACAGGCTTCCGTCCTCAGTAAGAAGCTCCCGTAGTAATTCTAGCCTCGGGTACATCATCGAAAGCCACGTTGAGTGCTCAAGGTTGTCGTCGTAGTGCTCGAAGGCAGACCCTGTGTTGTAGGGCGGGTCGATGTAGATGCACTTCACGCGTCCGGCGTAGTAGGGCAGCAAAGCCTTGAGTGCCTCGAGATTGTCGCCCTGGATGAGGAGGTTGTCCTGCGCGGTCTTCGGGTCGCCGACAACGCCGCCCTTGGCTGCGGTGTGAGGCTCGAGGAGACGGAAGGGAACAAGGGATGCGGCGCGGAGGGCGTCTTCTTTGCCGGTCCAGGTTAGCGTAGGCATAGGCTGTCCTTATCAGAGAGCTCGAACGTTGGATGCATCACAGAATCCAGGGAAGCGGTAGCGGGTTGATTCCGAGGCGGCTCATGCCATCAAGCACGTGCTGACGGAGAAGTGGCCACATGGTCTTCTGAATCTGGTTCTCCTGGAAGACCTTGCGCACTTCGTCATCCTTCCAGAGTTCCTCGAAGGTGGGAACATCGGTCAGATGAAAGACGATGAAGAACACGGAGATCTGACGGAAGATTGGAGCTCCCTGGAAGCTGACGGTGATCTCATATCGCGGGCGGAAAATCCGGGTCTCGCCGTTGACTATGACGGGATCGCCATCAGCGAAAACCTGGTTCCATCCGAGGTTGATCTCGCTATTAGGCGCAGGCATCTCCCCGAGCAGATCGGAGTGAAAAGACATCGGCTTGATGTCTTGCAGGCTCATCGACTTGAGGAGCCGCGTGAGCCGCTCGTTGATCGTTTCGCTCATGAGGCTACCGAGAGAGGCGCCGGAGCCTCAGACTTCATATCAATGACCTGGGCAACGCCGGTAGACCAGCTGATGCCTTCCATGAGGCGGGAGTAATCCCTGAATGAGGAGTCACCGACATAGCGGGCGACTTGTTCGGGGACAGTGCGACCAGCGCGCGTGGCGCACTCCTCCACCTTGACCCGTTGAAGCTCGGTGAGTTCACGGCTCAAGGCTTCGAGTCCTTCCCAGGAAGAAGCAGCCTTGTATCCAGGGGACTCCTCGATCCTGCGACGTTGCGTCATCCCGATCTTCCCCGAGTTGATGTCGTACATCGCCTTGAAGGTGCAGGGATCGGCGGCGAGTTTGAGGAGGAGACGATTGGTCGAGTCGGGCGTACCCCCGCTCTCATAACCGTTCATGGTGAGCTCGCCGAAACCGAGGATCGCACCAAAGGCCTTCTGGCTGGCATTGTAGCAAGCGCGCAGGGAAACGAGGGCTTCGGGCGACGGTGCCTCATAGAGACGGGCATACGCCTCCCGGGCAGCATTGAGATTGGCGTCGAGCTGGCCGGGAGCTTCGAACTCGTCTCCGCAGGTGAGGCAGCGCGAGTAGTGGGCCTTGAAGGAGACCTCCTTGCCCTTGATCGTCACCTGTTCAACCCGCTCGATGATCTCGACATCTCGGGTTGCCCCGCAGCGGGAGCACGGCAGTCTATTGCTCATAATTGCCCTCATCATGAAAAGACATCACGATACCGGCATCCCCATTGGTGTCGGTCCAGATCTTCAGCTTGATGTACAACAGAATCATGTCTCCAGCCGGGGCCTGGCGCGTGTAGGGTTGATGAAACACCATGACGTCTCCAGGCGACCCATCATTATCGGGCTCAGGCCCCTTGGCATAGTGTTCAGGCCTAAGGTCCTCGATGATCTCGTACGCGTCCTCTTCGCTGAGTCCTTCATCCAGCATGAATTCCATGGTCTTACGCCTATTGCGAGGCTTCCAAGCAAGCTTTCGAGCCGCGAGGAGTGGCTTGAGGCGGATAAGGAACAGCTGAGCCGCGAATGAACCTCCCATTCAATATACTTTCATTATCGGTATTGTGCAATACCGATAGTAGGCTCTTGAATTGAGAGTGTCCCGGCTCGAGAGCCTTGGTTGTGATGAAGCGGGTAGCAGGAAGACGTTATTGACATAATTATCCTCGGCTCTCGATAACACATGGAAAACGATGGAACCATGATAGCAGAGCTGTGAGAAATGTAAAGTCAGACATGACTACTCGGTGTGGTCAACACACTCAGATGGGGGCTACCACATCATAATCTTGAAGGAGTCCGCAGCGGAAAAGGGTAGGCTTAGGGGTAGATTGTGTGTTGAACATGTCCTTTGGGACGATTCTGACAATAATCGCTATTTATATACCTGACAGATATTTATCGTTACACTCTGCTCTTATATAGTGATTTTCATACTGTTGGGAGGGGCCTCTCACTAGTATTTATGGATATATCACTGCGAAGGAGTCTTGCCGATGCTTCATTACACTTCTGACCTGATCAAGTGGCTCGTCTTCACCGACAAGGAGAGGACCGTTCTACTCGAGGCCCTGAACGCCTTCTTCTCGGCATCCGAAACCTTTCAAGAGCCGGTTCATGCGGACGAAGATGAGCCTTATTCCGCGAGGCTGGCCCTCCATACCGATACGAAGAAGCTGGACAGCCTCATGTCAGTTCGCGGCTTCTTGGTCTCGAGCCTTCGCGAGGGATCAAGGGCCGTTATTGGCCTAACAACCAACGACCGCGAGGCTCTGAGTGCTCTGTTGATGCTCGATATCGCTGGCTTCTACGACTATCTAATCAGCATTGAAGATAAGATGGCCGCCATGGGGGTCGAGTTCATCCCGACCGAGGATGATCGCCAGAAGGCGAGGTTCCATATCATGAGCAAGCTAAAGAGCTGAGCCTACTAGCCGGGTACAACGAAAAGAGGCCGCCTTCGTGGGCGGCCTTAATCAACGCTCATGGTGAATACTTGGAAGCAACTCAGAGCGTGGGTTACCTCAGTACTTCCTGTAGGGTATGGATAGCGGAGCGGATCGCCTTCCTTCTGGCGCTGGAGGGATCACGCTGTACGAGCTCATGAAGGAGGCCGATGATGCGGAGGCCTTCGGCGACCGCCTCGTCGTTAGCTCGCTGCGCTTCAGGGCTTAGGATCCGCCTCTTGGCAGGAGCTTGCGGGACGACGCGCTTGGCCTTGGCGTCCTCCGCTGCCTGGTGGATGGTCTTCTCGCCACGACGGACGGCGGCAGCTTCTTCAGTGTCGGAAAGTACGGCTCTGGCACGCTCTACCTTGCGGGCCGAAATACCTATGGCATCAGCAGTTATAGCCGCCGTCTTCGCTGACTTAGCTTCGATAGCGCCGATTGACGCTATCGGAGAGCGGAAGCCTTCTTGAGGCTGGTCAACGAGCTCGATGAGCCTGAGAAGTTCGGCATCCGAGAGGTTGCGCCGGTCTTTCTGGGTGTGGATGGCGTAGGCCAGGGCCGCAGCCTCCGTGGCGAAGGTCTTCTCGTAGGCGGTGACCCTGAGGAGGCCGAGTTCTTCGGCGGCGCGGACGCGGGTGTAGCCATCGATGAGGACGCGGGTGCCGTCGGCCTTGCGCCAGACGTTGACCGGCTTGGAGGGGTCGAAGCCATTGACGGCCATGTCAGCCTTGATAGCCTCGAAAACCTCGGTCTTGATCGAGAAGAGCAAGGCGAAGGGCTCGGCCTTGGTGAGCTGGTCGAGGTAGAGCTCGATACCGACAGCCTTCTCTCCGGAGTTGTTGACGGCAGCCTTATCGGGGCGGGTGGTCATGGTGAGCCTGGGCATGGCTAGAATCTCTCAGTAGTGCGTTCGATGCCACAGTAGGCGGCGAGGGAGGCGATGGCGGCATAAAGTGGGGCCTTGGCTTGGGATGGCGTGATGCGCTCCCCTGTGTCGATCGAGCGACGGATGAGGACTGTGTCGGGGATGGCGACCGGCGCTATGATGTCTCCGAAGGAGTCACGGAAGATTGCCTCGTACTGGTTGCGGAGTGCGTCGGGGTTGTCGGTCCGCGCGGGGCGATGGAAGTTGAAGAGGATGCGCCAGGCGGAGAGCTTGTCGGTCTCGCGCCTGAGCTGGGCCTCGTAGAAGAGGGCGCTCTTGTAGTCGAACTGACTGAAGGCTACGGGCGTGAAGATGAGGTCGGCAGCATTCAGGGCGTTGAGGACAAGGTTGTCGTAGGTCGGGGCCGTATCGATGAAGAGGAAGTCGTAAGGAAGGTCCGAGGACACGAGGATGCGCCGGAGGGTGCGGTCGCCGATAGCCCGGAGCTTGACAAGGTCGAGCGACGAGGCGAGAAGGTCGATCCCCGGATAGACCGAGGGCAGGATGTTCTCCGCGAGGTGCTCGAAATGGAGGACGGCGGCGATGTTCTTGCGGTCGGCCTCGTCGGGTGAGTCGAGGTAGTACGATGAGGCGCTGTTCTGGATGTCCAGGTCGGCGACAAGGATACGGTAGCCTGCGGCGGCGGCATAGTTGGCGACGAGGATGCAGAGCGAGGACTTGCCTGTACCGCCCTTGATCGAGGAGAAACAGATGGATCTCATAGGAACCTCGAGGGTAGGAAGTATGGTTAATTATAAATAGCAAGAATGTAGCGGGGTGCGTACTTTAGTAGTGGTCGGGACATGCATAGACACTGCTCGCGGCCAACGGCAGTATCCGTGCGCTAAGTAGAATGGGTTTCGCCGGTTATTGGCGAATGAGCCGGGGGCCTGATGTCCTCTCAGGAAACGAGGCCTGGATAGATCCTTTATCGATCACGCCTGCGAAAAGGTCTTGTGCTGCGTCCTGTTACACAGAAAGCGAAGGCTCAAATCTGACGTCCTTCCCCTTTGGCGTATCGCTAGCCAGCGACGACCGAAAACATACAAACTATATAGCCGCTTCATATTTGCTTTACAGGTTGAGGATAGATTAGGGCCAAGCTTTAGTGGCATGGAGGTTCTGTAATGAAGAAGACGATATTCGTGGTCATGGCATTCCTCGCGGCGGCTCTTCCTTCCGCGTTCGCGCTCGGCTCGGCATATTCCGGCGAGTCCGTGACGCTCGCCGGCACGCTTGTCGAAAGAACAGGCACGCCTTTCGCTGCCCTGAAAACGGACGGGGAAGTCTGGAGCCTTATGCTTCCGGGTATGTATGGTTATGACATTCCAGTCAGGGATGGCGACAAGCTCGAAGTCACTGGCTTCGAAGTTCTCGGTCCAGCGTGGGGCCAAACGGTCGAGATGCGCTACCTGATGGTCCAGAAAATCGTGGTCGACGGTAAGGAGTATGTGCTCCTTGGCGGCAACGGCCGGTTCGGCATGATGGGGCCCCGTGGACAGCGTGGAGACGGCGCTTGGAATAGCTTTGGGGCTCCAGGAGCGTACGGCACTTCCCGCGTGTGTTGGTAATAAGGCTTTTCGAATGTGGTGGAACGCTTGCCTCGCCCGTCCTTGGGGACCTTGGACCAGTGCGTGGTTTAGTACGGGGGGAATAATCATGATGATTCTTATCGCGGCTGCGGTCGTTATCGGAGTGGTTTGGCTTGCGCGGCGCAATGTCAACAGCCATACGGATACCGATGCCCTCGACGTGCTCCGGCGGAGATACGCCCTCGGCGAGCTGAACAAGGATCAGTTCGAGGAGATGAAGGGAACGCTCCGAAGCTAGCACCCGGATAGTTTTAGCGGCGAAAGCGGAAACAGGGGACGGCATGCGTGTCGTCCCCTGTTCGTTTGCAAAGGAGTGTTCCCCAATGGACGATTTGCCCTATACTATAGCTGAAATGAGCAAACGCATATTGGTCGTGGAGGACGAACGCAGCTTGAACCAGATGATCGTCGATTATTTGGCTGCCTTGGGATATGGCACCGAAAGCGCATACGATGGATTGGATGCGCTTCGGAAAGTAGAAGCCCTAATGCCGGATTTCATAGTGCTCGACCTGCAACTGCCGGGTCTCGACGGGCTGGACGTCGCGCGCAGGATTCGGGAGCGATCTCCGGTTCCCATCATCATGCTGACGGCGCGCGCGGAAGAAGCGGACAAGCTCATCGGTCTGGAGCTCGGGGCGGACGACTATCTCACGAAACCATTTAGCTTGAGAGAACTCGCTGCGCGGATCCGTACGGTCCTCCGGCGCATTCAGCCGCAGGTGCATGAGCCGGTCCGTTCAGAAGAAGGGATAATCTCCCATCTCGATATCCTGCTCGACACGGGGCGGCGCATCGTCTCCCGAGGGGGGACGCCGATACCGTTGACGGTCGTGCAGTTCAACATTCTGCGGGTACTTCTGGACCATCCCGGTCAAGTGCTTACCCGGCTCCAGATTCTCGAGGCGGCGGAAGGAATCAGCCAAGAAGGCTATGATCGGACGATAGACGTGCACGTCAAGAACATCAGGAAAGCCCTGGAGCCCGATCCCGCTCGGCCGATCTATATTCTCACCGTGTGGGGGGTCGGGTATCGAATGGCCGAGCGAATCGAAATGGCGGGCAGGACCCAGGGAGCCGAACCATGAAGTTGAGCCTTTGGCTCAAACTGACCGGCGGCTTCGCGATCGCGGTGCTGCTGACCGCGGCCGCTCTCAATCTTTCGGTTCGGCTGATCACGGAGAACCGGTACAGGCTCTTGGTGCGCGACAGCGACCAGGCGCAAGCGGAAATTCTCGCCCCGCAATTCGCCGAATGGTATGAGCGACAAGGCGGATGGAGCGGAGTCGCCCGGCTCGTCGATGATTTGCGCCCAGCCAGGGGAATGATGGACGATGGTCGATGGATGTCGATGATGGGAAGCTCCAGGATGTCCTGGGGGATGCGCGATGACTGGGGCAACCAGGATTGGGATATGGGAAACGACATGGGCATGATGCGGATGGACGATAGTTCGGCCGCCCTGTTTCCCCGGCTGATCCTGACGGACCCGCAGGGTGCGGTCCTCGCCGATTCGGCCGGGGAAATGACCGGGCGCAAACTGGAAAGGCCCAGCGACGCCCCCGTCGCGGTCGAAGTAGTATCCCGCGCGCGAGTCGTAGGCTTGCTGCTTGTAGGCTCCATGATCGAGCCAAGCCTCACGCAGGCGGATAGGCAGTTCTTGGGATCGGTGAACGCCGCGATGCTCGCCGTGACGGTGGCGGCTGTCCTTGTCGCCATCATCCTGGGGTCACTCCTCTTCCGGCATGTCGTCGCGCCTCTTCGTGAACTCTCGCGGGCGAGCGAGCGGATAGCTTCCGGCGACTTGGCGACCCGCGTGGAACGTGGTCCCAAGGACGAGATAGGCGACCTGGCCGCTCGATTCAACGCCATGACGGAAAGGCTCCAGGATTCAAGACGGCGGGAGCACCAGTTCATCGCGGATGCGGCGCACGAGTTGCGGACTCCGGTAGCGCTCCTGCAAGGAACGCTGGAGATGATGATCGACGGCATCTATCCCCCCGATCGGCAGCGCCTGGAGCAACTCCATGGCGAATCACAACGGCTCGGCCGACTGGTCGCGGATATGCAAGATCTCTCCCGTGCCGACGCCGGTGGCCTGGAGCTATGCCTCTCCAGGACCAAGATAGGAGGGGTTCTAGAAGAAGCCGCAACGCTCTTCGACGCCGCCGCGAGGAAGAACGGGATTCGGCTGGAAGTCGGAGGCGTGCCAGCGGAAGAAGTGACGCTCGATAAAGACAGGATCGTCCGGGTGCTGGCAAATCTGCTCGCGAACGCGTTCCGCCATACTCCCCCAAATGGAAAGATCGCGCTACGCGTAGACAAGGTCATGGAAAGTCCCGAGCTGGTCGTATGCGTGGAGGATACCGGCCCCGGTATACCCCCTTCCGATGCCGAAAGGGTCTTCGATCGATTCTATCGCGCCGATGAGTCGCGCAGCCGCGATTCCGGCGGGAGCGGCCTGGGACTCTCGATAAGCCGCGAGATCATCGGCGCCCATGGCGGCCGAATCTGGGTGGACACTTCCTACCGCGGCGGCGCGCGGCTCTGCTTCTCCATCCCATGTCGTCCCCATCCCGGCAGGAACGGCTAATTCCGGGGCCGACACCAGATGGGGACAGCGCTCCGTTCGCCTCTGGCCATGAATGTGAGATATACGGTCTGGCGGCTCCGATCATGGCCGCGGCGACAACCGCAGGTAGCAGCAAGGCCCGCATGGACTCACCGTTCTCCCTCAAGGCCGCGCGGGTGCACTCCTTACGATGGGAAATGTGCGGGATCGCGACACGCAACGTAATGCGATTATCGCGGCCAAGATGCGGGCTTCGAGTCCGATCTCTTGGAGTCCCACCCCACCGCTGATTGTTATTACGAGGCTCAAGATGCCGGCAACGAGGAAAAGGCGGGAAGTCGGAACGGCGCGCTTTCGTCCGGCCAGGATCAGCGCTACCAAGGCGAGAGGGTTCATCCAGAGAAAGTTCAGGTTCCACCCGGTCTCCGCGTATCCGGCGAGCAGCCAGAAGGTGCAGATAGCCAAGGCGCTGAGTAAGCTAGCCGAGAACAGCCCCACATCGAATAGTAGCGTCAACCTGCTTGAGGAGAAGAAGGTTGCGATGATGGCGAGCGTCCCCACGATGATGATGAATATCACAGGCTCACCTGTGTACGGTTGCTCCGCGCTGTTCCGCGAGGTGTGTACCGTCATCGTCTCAAGCACAGCGGGACG
>MTLC01000053.1_pt7 | contig 33465 bp, 20 predicted proteins | sample 1982451 | NCBI WGS metagenome assembly MTLC01 (sample SAMN05710165, study PRJNA340218) | biofilm metagenome | isolation source: sample SPH anode biofilm adapted to +100 mV | place: USA | collected 2012-02-03 | reverse complement strand
AAGGGCAGTTACCAAAGTGGCCAACTGGGGCTGACTGTAACTCAGCTGTCTTTCGACTTCGGAGGTTCGAATCCTTCACTGCCCACGATAAAATTTACGATTTAATAATTTACGATTTACAATTGTTTATTAGAAAAGTCTCTTTAGTCCAATTGTAAATCGTAAATGGTTAAATTGTAAATAAACTTGCGGAAGTAGCTCAGTTGATAGAGCATTAGCCTTCCAAGCTGAGGGTCGCGGGTTTGAGCCCCGTCTTCCGCTCTGTAAAGAGCATTCACCATAGGCGTATGGTGTTGTAAAACATAAAAGCGGCAAGTAGAGGAGATAGAGCGCAGTGTTGTTAACTAAACTTGAAACTCGGAACTTGAAACTTGAAACTGAAAAATGCTGTTGTAGCTCAGTGGTAGAGCACTTCCTTGGTAAGGAAGAGGTCGCGGGTTCAATTCCCATCAACAGCTCAATTTCTGCAAAAGAAGCATATATTATACATTATAAATTACTAATTTATTTAAAATATCTTTGAGTTATGGCAAAAGAAAAATTTGACAGGTCGAAGCCGCACGTAAACGTAGGTACTATCGGACACGTTGACCACGGAAAAACCACTTTGACCGCTGCAATTACTACAGTACTTGCAAAAAAAGGACTTTCTGAGTTGCGTTCGTTCGATTCTATCGACAATGCTCCGGAAGAAAAAGAACGTGGTATTACCATTAATACATCACACGTTGAATATCAGACAGCAAATCGCCACTATGCGCACGTTGACTGTCCGGGACACGCTGACTACGTTAAAAACATGGTAACGGGTGCTGCTCAAATGGACGGTGCTATCATTGTAGTAGCTGCTACTGATGGTCCTATGCCTCAAACACGTGAACACATTCTTTTAGCTCGTCAGGTAAACGTTCCCCGCTTGGTGGTGTTTATGAACAAATGTGACATGGTAGATGACGAAGAAATGTTAGAATTAGTAGAAATGGAAATGCGTGAATTGCTTTCATTCTATGATTTTGACGGCGACAATACTCCCGTAATCCGTGGATCAGCTCTTGGTGGATTAAACGGTGTTCCGGAATGGGAAGATAAAGTTATGGAATTGATGGATGCTGTGGATTCTTGGATTGAACTTCCTCCACGCGCTGTAGATAAACCTTTCTTGATGCCCGTAGAAGATGTATTCTCTATCACAGGTCGTGGTACAGTAGCTACAGGTCGTATTGAAACAGGTGTTATCAATACAGGTGAAGAAATCCAAATCATCGGTTTGGGTGCTGAAGGTAAAAAATCAGTAGTTACCGGTGTGGAAATGTTCCGTAAGATATTAGACAGAGGTGAAGCCGGCGACAACGTAGGTCTTTTGCTTCGCGGTATCGATAAAGATGAAATCAAACGCGGTATGGTAATTGCTAAACCGGGTTCAGTAAAACCTCACGACCACTTCAAAGCTTCTGTTTATATTTTGAAAAAAGAAGAAGGTGGACGTCACACACCATTCCACAACAAATATCGTCCTCAATTCTACATCCGTACATTGGACGTAACCGGCGAAATCACGCTTCCTGAAGGAACTGAAATGGTTATGCCTGGCGATAACTTGGAAATTGATGTGAAATTGATTTATCCGGTAGCTTGCTCAGAAGGTCTGCGTTTCGCTATCCGTGAAGGTGGCCGCACAGTAGGTTCAGGACAAATCACTTCTTTATTATAATTTTTATAGTAAAACAAGATACCAGTAAACAAGTAGACGAGGAATCTTCCTTGTTTACTTGGTTTACTAATAAACTTGTACACTAAAAATCATACGGGTGTAGCTCAGTTGGTAGAGCATCGGTCTCCAAAACCGAGTGTCGTGCGTTCGAGTCGTACCTCCCGTGCAAAACTTCTATTTGAATATGAACGCTAATTTTTTAACAAGAACACGAGAAGGCTTAAAAGAATCTTATAATGAACTTGTTCATAAAGTATCTTGGCCCAGCCGCTCCGAACTCACAAACAGCGCTGTCGTAGTATTAATCGCTTCCATAATACTTGCGTTGATTGTATTGTTAATGGATACCGCCTTTAGAGAACTAATGACATTTATTTACGAAAAAGTATTTTAATTTTTAACGTTGGGAGGAATAGACCGTGACTGAGTCATCAAATTTTAAATGGTACGTTTTACGCGCTATTAGCGGTAAAGAAAACAAGGTAAAAGAATATATTGATGCTGAAATCAAAAATTCAGACCTTGGTCAGTACGTGGCTCAGGTACTTATCCCTACGGAAAAAGTATACCAAATTCGTAACGGAAAGAAAATTACCAAAGAACGTAGTTATCTTCCCGGATATGTCCTCGTAGAGGCAAATCTGATAGGTGAAACCCCGCATCGTTTACGTAACACCCCCAATGTACTCGGTTTTCTCGGCGAGAAAAATAACCAACCCACACCTGTCCGCCAGTCGGAAGTTAACAGGATATTGGGTACGGTAGATGAACGCCAGGAAAGCGGAGAAGAAATGCTTACGCCTTTCTATGTAGGTGAAAACGTGAAAGTCATCAATGGTCCGTTTAGCGGATTTAGCGGCTTAATCGAAGAAGTAAACACCGAAAAGAAAAAACTTAAAGTAATGGTTTTGATTTTCGGACGCAAATCACCTCTCGAATTAGCATTCACGCAAGTGGAAAAGGAATAATGAACGTTAGTTACACACGTCCGTTATTTCCCTATTTTAAATCAAAAAAATCAATAAACAATTATGGCAAAAGAGATTGCTGGACTTATCAAATTGCAGATTAAAGGAGGTGCGGCAAACCCATCTCCCCCGGTAGGACCCGCGTTAGGTTCCAAAGGGATCAATATTATGGAGTTTTGCAAACAATTTAATGCCAGAACCCAGGACAAACCGGGTAAAATCTTACCCGTAGTCATCACTTATTACTCAGACAAATCATTTGACTTTATCGTAAAAACCCCGCCGGTGCCCGTTCAATTAATTGAAGTGGCAAAGGTAAAGGGCGGCTCGGCAGAACCGAACCGTAAAAAAGTAGCGGAAATCACTTGGGAACAAGTGAAAACCATTGCTGCAGATAAAATGGTCGATTTGAACTGTTTTGAGTTAGAAGCTGCCATGAGAATGGTAGCCGGTACCGCTCGAAGTATGGGTATCACCGTAAAAGGTGAATTTCCGGGTAATAATTAATTAAAACTTCAATTACAATGGGTAAACTGACAAAAAAACAAAGGTTAGCTTTAGAAAAAATTGAAGCAGGAAAAGCCTATTCTTTGACCGAAGCATCAGCGCTGGTAAAAGAAATTACCACCACTAAATTTGATGCATCGGTAGATGTAGATGTACGCTTAGGTGTTGACCCCCGTAAAGCCAACCAAATGGTGCGTGGCGTAGTATCGCTGCCACACGGTACAGGCAAGCAAGTAAGGGTTCTCGCGTTATGTACCCCCGACCAGGAAGCCGCCGCTAAAGAAGCCGGCGCTGACTATGTAGGGCTTGATGAATATATAGAAAAAATAAAAGGCGGCTGGACAGATATTGATGTAATCATCACACAACCTGCCATCATGGGTAAAATCGGTGCGTTGGGACGCGTGCTCGGACCTCGCGGTTTGATGCCAAACCCCAAAAGCGGAACCGTAACCAACGATGTGGCTGCCGCGGTAAAAGAAGTAAAACAAGGTAAAATCGACTTCAAAGTAGATAAATTCGGTATTGTACACACTTCTGTAGGTAAAGTATCTTTCACGCCCGAGCAAATTGCCGACAACGCGAAAGAATTTATCCACACCATCATCAAGCTGAAACCTACTACAGCCAAAGGTACATATGTGAAGAGCATTTATCTTTCAAGCACGATGAGTGCCGGAATTAAAATCGATCCAAAATCAGTAGAAGATTAAAAGGAGGAGACAGTAGAATTATGAAAAAGGAAGATAAAGGCTCAATCATTCAAGAGTTACAGACAACATTAGGACAGTATTCACACTTCTATCTGGCTGACATAGGCGGGCTTAATGCCGCTCAAACCAGCGAGCTTAGAAGAAGTTGCTACAAACAGGATATTAAACTCCTGGTAGTAAAGAATACACTGCTTCAAAAAGCGCTGGAAAACTTAGATACGGATTTCAGTGAAATATATGGTTCATTGAAAGGTGAAACTTCTATGATGCTTTCAAACACGGGTAGCGCTCCCGCTAAACTCATTAAAGAATTTAGCAAGAGCAATAAAAACAAAAAACCCTTACTGAAAGCTGCTTACGTAGAAGAAAGTTTTTATATTGGCGAAAATCAACTCGAATCGCTGGTTTCAATCAAAAGCAAAAACGAACTTTTGGGCGAACTTATCGGCTTGTTGCAATCGCCGGCTAAAAACGTGGTGTCCGCACTCCAATCAGGAGGAGATACTATCCACGGCGTGCTGAAAACGCTGGGAGAGAGACAATAAATAAAACACTCTTATTATTAAAAACAAAACAAATAAAAAATAAATAAAATGGCAGATTTGAAAGCTTTTGCAGAACAATTGGTTAACTTAACAGTAAAAGAAGTTAACGAGTTAGCTCAAATTTTGAAAGACGAATATGGTATTGAACCGGCAGCTGCAGCAGTAGCAGTAGCAGCAGGTCCCGCAGCAGGTGCAGGCGCTCCCGCAGCTGAAGAAAAAACTTCATTTGATGTAGTATTGAAAGCAGCCGGCGCGAATAAATTAGCCATCGTTAAATTAGTAAAAGAACTTACCGGTCTGGGCTTGAAAGAAGCAAAAGATATGGTAGATGCTGCTCCTTCAGTAATCAAAGAAGGTGTATCAAAAGACGAAGCGGAAGGCCTCCAAAAATCATTGACAGAAGGCGGAGCTGAAGTTGAACTTAAATAAAATTACCTGAATATCAGGCTTTTGGTTTAGTTTCCTCTCTTTGGGAGGATTCTAAACCTTTTTCTGTCTATACTAAAATATTGAGTTCTTTGCACTAAAAAACAAAAACCTCTTTGACAATTATGTCTTCTACAACCAATCCTCAAAGAATAAATTTTGCTTCCATCAAAAATCAAATGGATTATCCCGATTTTCTGGAAGTACAATTACAATCTTTTCAAGACTTTTTTCAAATGGACACGGCGCCTGAAAAAAGAAAAACAGAAGGGTTATACAAAGTTTTTACCGAAAACTTCCCTATTGCCGACACAAGAAACAACTTCGTACTTGAATTCCTCGATTATTTTATAGACCCGCCTCGCTATGCCCTCGATGAGTGTTTAGAGCGCGGACTCACATACAGTGTGCCTCTCAAAGCCAAACTGAAACTGTATTGTACTGACCCCGACCACGAAGATTTTGACACCGTAATCCAAGACGTATATCTTGGACCAATTCCATATATGACCCCCAAAGGCACCTTTGTTATCAATGGTGCGGAACGTGTGGTGGTATCGCAGTTACACCGTTCGCCCGGCGTGTTCTTCGGACAGAGCACCCACTCAAACGGCACTAAACTGTACTCTGCACGTATTATTCCTTTCCGCGGATCGTGGATAGAATTTGCTACGGACATCAATAACGTGATGTACGCTTACATTGACCGTAAAAAGAAATTGCCTGTAACTACGCTGTTAAGAGCCATCGGCTTTGAAAGCGATAAAGATATTTTGGAAATATTCAACCTTGCCGAAGAGGTAAAAGTGAATAAAACCAACCTTAAAAAAGCCGTAGGGCAAACATTAGCTGCCCGCGTGCTGAAAACTTGGAATGAAGACTTTGTAGATGAAGATACCGGCGAGGTAGTAACCATCGAACGTAATGAGGTAATCATTGACCGTGAAACGGTGTTGGAAAACAGCCACGTGGATGAAATCATTGAATCCGGCGCTCAAACCATTTTGTTGCACAAAGAAGACGCTAATCAAAGCGATTACGCCATTATTTACAACACGCTGCAAAAAGACCCGAGCAACTCGGAAAAAGAAGCGGTACTTTACATCTATCGTCAGCTTCGTAACGCCGAGCCTGCCGATGATTCCACTGCCCGTGAAGTTATCAATAACTTGTTTTTCTCAGAAAAACGTTATGACTTAGGCGATGTGGGACGTTTCCGCATTAACCGCAAACTCAATCTTAATATTAGCGATGATATCAAAGTCTTGACCAAAGAAGACATCATCGAAATTATAAAATACCTCATCGAGCTTATCAACTCAAAAGCCGATGTGGACGATATTGACCACCTCAGTAACCGCCGTGTGCGCACCGTGGGCGAGCAACTTTACAACCAATTTGGTGTAGGTTTGGCGCGTATGGCTCGTACCATTCGTGAACGTATGAATGTGCGCGATAACGAGGTGTTTACGCCTATTGACCTTATAAATGCAAAAAGCATTTCTTCCGTTATCAATTCGTTTTTCGGAACCAATGCCCTTTCGCAGTTTATGGACCAGCAAAACCCGCTGGCTGAAATTACGCACAAACGCCGTATGTCAGCGCTCGGACCGGGCGGACTTTCACGTGAACGCGCCGGGTTTGAGGTACGTGACGTACACTATACGCACTACGGACGTCTTTGTCCTATTGAAACACCGGAAGGTCCGAACATCGGATTGATTTCGTCGCTTTGTATTTATGCCAAAATCAATGAATTAGGATTTATTGAAACACCGTATCGCAAAGTAAATAATGCCAAAGTGGATATTACCCCGGAAGGGATAGAATATTACACTGCTGAGGAAGAAGAAAATTTGGTAGTAGCGCAAGGAAACGCGCCGCTGAATGATGACGGCACTTTTATCCGAAAAGTGGTGAAAACCCGCTTGGAAGCTGACTTCCCGGTGGTTACCCCGCAAGAAGTAAATTTAATGGACGTTTCGCCTTCGCAAATTGCCTCCATTGCCGCGGCGCTTATCCCGTTCCTGGAACACGATGACGCTAACCGCGCGTTGATGGGTTCAAACATGATGCGTCAGGCAGTGCCGTTGTTGCGCTGCGAGTCGCCTATTGTGGGAACAGGCATTGAAGGACAGTTGATACGCGATTCTCGCACGCAAGTGGTAGCCGAAGGTACCGGCGTAGTGGAATATGTAGATGCCACCACCATTAAAGTAAGATATGAACGCACCGAAGAAGAGGAATTTATTAGCTTTGACGATGCCGTAACTACGTACGATATTCCTAAATTCAAAAAAACCAACCAAAATACCACCATCGACCTACGTCCTATCGTAAAGAAAAAGGATAAAGTGGTAAAAGGACAAATTTTGACCGAAGGATATTCCACACAAGGCGGTGAATTAGCCATCGGACGTAACTTGAAAGTAGCGTTTATGCCTTGGAAAGGATATAATTTTGAGGATGCAATCGTTATCAACGAGCGTGTGGTGCGCGAGGATGTTTTCACTTCCATACACGTAGTAGAACAATTGCTTGAAGTACGTGAAACCAAACGCGGTGTGGAAGAGTTTACTTCCGATATACCTAACGTAAGTGAAGAAGCTACTCGTGATTTGGATGAAAACGGTATTATCCGTATCGGCGCGCGCGTAGAGCCGGGCGATATTATCATCGGTAAAATTACACCGAAAGGGGAATCAGATCCCTCGCCGGAAGAAAAACTGCTTCGCGCTATTTTTGGCGACAAGGCAGGCGATGTGAAAGACGCTTCACTGAAAGCTACTCCTTCGTTATCGGGTGTGGTTATCGAAAAAAGATTGTTCTCAAAAGCTCAGAAAAACAGAAAATCGAAATTGGCGGACAAAGCCATTCTTCCTAAATTGGACGAAGAATTTGAAGAACAAGCCGCTAAACTGAAAGATGTGCTGATAGAAAAACTGATGGCAATCATCGGCGATAAAACATCGGCAGGGGTAAAAGATTATATAGGCAGCGACATTGTTTCGCGCAACAGCAAATTTACACCTGAGCGCCTTCGTGAAATAGACTATACCACTGTTCAATTAAGCAAGTGGACACAAGATACGCATAAAAACGAGCTTATCCGTCAGTTAATCCTAAATTACCTGCGCAGGTTCAAAGAATTGGACGCTCAAATCAAACGTCAGAAATTCAATATTACCATTGGTGATGAGCTACCTACCGGAATTGTGCAAATGGCGAAAGTATATATCGCTAAAAAGCGTAAAATCCGTGTAGGGGATAAAATGGCGGGTCGCCACGGTAACAAAGGGATTGTATCCCGCATTGTGCGTCAGGAAGATATGCCGTTTCTTGAAGACGGAACACCGGTGGACATTGTACTTAACCCGCTGGGCGTACCTTCTCGTATGAACCTCGGGCAGATTTTTGAAACCGTGCTTGGCTGGGCAGGAAAAGAGTTGGGTGTGAAATTCGCTACCCCGATTTTTGACGGCGCGGACTTGAAAGACCTCGACCAATGGTGTGATAAAGCCGGTGTGCCGCGTTACGGAAAAACCTATTTGTTTGATGGCGGTACCGGCGAGCGTTTTGACCAAACAGCCACCGTAGGTATTATTTATATGCTGAAACTCGGTCACATGGTTGAAGATAAAATGCACGCCCGTTCCATTGGTCCTTACTCGCTTATTACGCAGCAACCGCTCGGTGGTAAAGCTCAGTTTGGTGGTCAGCGTTTCGGTGAAATGGAAGTTTGGGCGCTCGAAGCCTTCGGCGCATCGCACATCCTGCAAGAAATTCTTACCGTGAAGTCCGACGACGTGATGGGACGTGCCCGTACGTACGAAGCCATTGTGAAAGGCGACCAAATGCCCGCTGCCGGAATCCCCGAATCACTCAACGTATTGCTACACGAGCTTCGTGGATTAGGATTAAGCATTCATTTAGAGTAAAGCCCCCTAAATTCCCCGAAGTGGGAACTTTGGTGTTTATTATATAAAAATAATTTTTCAAGTTCAGTGTTTAAGTTTTTTGCAAACTATAAACTGCTAACTATAAACTTTTAGAAAAAATGGCTTTTAAAACTGATAATAAAGCAAAGAGTAATTTTAGTAAAATCTCTATCGGATTGGCATCGCCGGAAGAAGTGCTCAAACTTTCAAGCGGTGAGGTGCTGAAACCCGAAACTATCAATTACCGTACATATAAACCGGAACGCGACGGGCTTTTCTGCGAACGTATTTTCGGTCCTACCAAGGATTTTGAATGTCATTGCGGAAAGTACAAACGTATCCGTTATAAAGGTATCGTCTGCGACCGTTGCGGTGTGGAAGTTACCGAGAAAAAAGTGCGTCGCGAGCGTATGGGACACATTCAGTTGGTGGTTCCCGTGGCGCATATTTGGTATTTCCGTTCATTGCCTAACAAAATGGGCTATTTGCTGGGAATGCCTACCAAAAAAATGGATGCCATCATTTATTATGAAAAATATGTGATTGTGCAACCGGGCATACTTGAAAATGGTGAAAACATTGTTGCCGGCGAGTTGCTTTCGGAAGAAGAATACTTGGATATTATGGAACAACTTCCACGCGAAAATCAATTGTTGGAAGATACAGACCCCAATAAATTCATAGCCAAAATGGGCGCTGACGCTATTTATGATATGCTTGCCCGTCTAGATTTGGATACACTCTCTTACGATTTGCGTAACCGTGCCAGTACCGATACTTCGCAACAACGTAAAACCGAAGCGCTCAAACGTCTGCAAATTGTGGAATCTTTCCGCGCTTCAAAATTGCGCAACAAGCCGGAATGGATGATTGTAAAAATTGTTCCCGTAATTCCGCCCGAATTGCGCCCGTTGGTGCCGTTGGATGGGGGACGTTTTGCCACATCGGACTTGAACGACTTGTATCGCCGTGTGATTATACGCAACAACCGTCTGAAAAGATTGATTGAAATCAAAGCGCCCGAAGTAATTTTACGTAACGAAAAACGTATGCTTCAAGAGGCGGTAGATTCATTGTTCGATAATTCCCGCAAATCAAGCGCCGTAAAAACCGATGCCAATCGTCCGCTGAAATCTCTTTCTGATAGCTTGAAAGGAAAACAAGGACGTTTCCGTCAGAACTTGCTCGGTAAACGTGTGGACTATTCTGCCCGTTCGGTAATTGTGGTAGGTCCGGAACTTAAAATGCACGAGTGCGGTTTGCCAAAAGATATGGCTGCCGAACTATATAAACCGTTCGTTATCCGTAAGTTGATTGAACGCGGTATTGTAAAAACCGTAAAATCGGCTAAAAAGGTAATTGACCGGAAAGACCCCGTCATTTGGGATATTTTAGAGTACGTGATGAAAGGACACCCCGTACTACTAAACCGCGCCCCGACACTTCACCGCCTTGGTATTCAAGCTTTTCAGCCTAAGATGATTGAGGGAAAAGCCATTCAGTTGCATCCGCTTTCTTGTACGGCGTTCAATGCCGACTTTGACGGTGACCAAATGGCAGTACACTTGCCGCTGGGCAACGAAGCTGTTTTGGAAGCGCAAATGCTGATGTTGGCGTCACACAACATATTAAATCCCGCCAACGGCGCGCCTATTACCGTACCTTCGCAGGATATGGTTCTTGGACTTTATTATATTACTAAACCCCGTCCGGGCGCCAAAGGTGAAGGGCTGATTTTTTATTCGCCCGAAGAAGCGGAAATTGCATTGAACGAAAAACAAGTGGAACTTCACTCACTGATAAAAGTGCGTCTAACAGATACAGAAGGAAAATCGCAATTGATAGAAACCACCGTTGGACGTATTCTGTTCAATAAATCGGTACCCGAACAAATGGGTTATATCAATGAATTGCTTTCTAAAAAATCGTTACGCGACATTATCGGTAACGTAATTGAAGTGTGTGGTGTGGCTCGTACGGCTCAATTCTTGGACGATATTAAGGATTTGGGTTACTATATGGCTTTCAAAGGTGGTTTGTCCTTTAACCTGAGCGATGTTATCATTCCTGCCGAAAAAGAAACGTACGTAAAAGAAGGTAACGACGAAGTGGAAGAGATAATGAATAACTATAACATGGGTTTCATTACGCCGCGTGAACGTTACAATCAAATTATTGATACTTGGACACACGTAAATACCAAACTTTCTAATCTGTTAATTAAACAGTTAGCTGCCGACCGCCAAGGGTTTAACTCTATGTATATGATGTTGGATTCCGGCGCGCGTGGTTCCAAAGAACAGATTCGTCAGTTGGCAGGTATGCGTGGTTTGATGGCAAAACCTCAAAAATCGGGCGCGGAAGGCGGTCAGATTATTGAAAATCCCATCTTATCTAACTTTAAAGAAGGATTGTCCGTGTTAGAATACTTTATTTCTACGCACGGTGCTCGTAAAGGGTTGGCGGATACGGCGTTAAAAACGGCTGACGCGGGTTATTTGACTCGTCGTTTGGTGGACGTTTCGCACGACGTAATTATTCACGAAGAAGATTGCGGTACGCTGCGCGGATTGGTAGCGGTAGAAATTAAAAATAACGAAGATGTTATCTCATCACTTTATGAGCGTATTTTGGGACGCGTTTCCGTACATGATATTCATCATCCGCTTACGGGCGAACTAATCGTGCAATCGGGCGAACAAATCACGGAAGTGGCCGCTAAAACCATTCAGGAATCGCCTATTGAGCGAGTAGAAATCCGTTCGGTGCTTACGTGCGAATCTAAAAAAGGCGTTTGCGCCAAATGTTACGGACGTAATTTGGCTACCGGAAAAATGGTACATATGGGCGAAGCGGTAGGTGTTATCGCCGCGCAGTCCATCGGGGAGCCGGGTACACAGTTAACACTTCGTACGTTCCACGTCGGAGGTATCGCGTCAAATATCGCTTCCGAATCAAACATCACGCTGCGTTATAACGGAAGAATTGAATTTGAAGAACTTCGTACAGTAAATGCAAAAGACGATGATGGGAAAGATATTCGCGTAGTAGTAAGTCGTTTGGCGGAGATGCGCGTGATTGACCCAAATACCGGTATTATTCTTACCACGCAAAACGTTCCTTATGGTTCTAAACTGTTTGCTAAGGACGGCGAAATGGGCGAAAAAGGGCAGATGATATGTTCTTGGGACCCGTTCAATGCGGTAATTATTGCAGAAACGGAAGGTAAGATAGAATTTGAATCGGTAATTGAAAACGTAACGTACAAAACCGAAATAGACGACGCTACGGGACTTCGCGAGAAAATCATCATCGAATCAAAAGACAAGAACAAAGTACCAAGCGCCAACATTTTGGACAAAGCCGGCAACGTATTGCGTACCTATAACTTGCCGGTGGGAGCCCACTTGGTGCTGGAAGACGGCGCTACCATTAAAGCCGGACAGATGTTGGTAAAAATACCGCGCGCCGTAGGTAAAGCGGGTGACATTACCGGTGGTTTGCCCCGTGTAACTGAACTTTTCGAAGCGCGTAACCCTTCAAATCCTGCCGTAGTAGCTGAAATTGACGGTGAAGTGAACTTTGGAAAAATCAAACGCGGTAATCGTGAACTTTCCATTACTTCTAAAACAGGTGAAGTAAAGAAATACCTTATTCCGTTATCCAAACAAATTTTGGTGCAGGAAAATGACTTTGTACGTGCCGGAACGCCGCTCTCGGATGGCGCTACCACACCTGCCGATATTTTGGCAATTAAAGGTCCTACTGCCGTACAAGATTACATTGTGAACGAGGTACAAGATGTTTACCGCTTGCAAGGGGTGAAAATTAACGACAAACACTTTGAAGTAATTGTACGTCAAATGATGCGCAAGGTGGAAATTTTAGACCAAGGCGATACTCGTTTCCTCGAAAAACAAGTGGTGGATAAAAATGAGTTTATGGAAGAAAATGACCGCATTTGGGGTAAAAAAGTAATTGTGGATGCCGGAGATTCCACTACGCTGAAACCGGGTCAAATTATTACCGCCCGTAAATTGCGCGATGAGAACAGTGTACTGAAACGTAAAGATATGAAACCCATAGAAACGCGTGAAGCAGTGCCTGCTACTTCTAACCAGATATTGCAAGGTATCACGCGCGCCGCGCTGCAGACTACCAGCTTTATGTCGGCTGCTTCGTTCCAAGAAACTACCAAAGTCCTTAACGATGCCGCTATTAACGGTAAAGTGGACAAGTTGGAAGGTATGAAGGAAAATGTTATCTGCGGACATCTTATTCCTGCCGGAACCGGGTTGCGTGAATACGAAAAACTCATTGTAGGCTCACGGGACGAATATGAGAAAATGATGGACGCGCGTAAAAACGTGCTGGATATGGAAACGGAGGCGGAAGGTGAAGCGTAAGTTTTTCCTTAAATAAATTACTAAAATAAAGCATAATCTTTTTTGATTATGCTTTATTTTTTTTTGTATATTTGGTTCTTAATCAATTCGGTAACTGCTTACGTGCAAATCATAATTTACGGGAAAAACTGTTAAGTTAATAACAGCTCAAATATTTTTAATTATTTTATGTTTTTCTTGCCTGTTTTTTATTATCGGCTTGTTTTTTGTATAAGTTTTGGCATAATTAACCACTAAATATGAAAAAAAACCTTATTTATTTAGCTATTTTACTTTTTATATTCTCTTGCACTTCCAAAGAGAGTACACGTAAAATACATTTAGCCGAAAAACTTTTAGACGTTCATGCGGATAGCGCTCTTTTGGTATTAAAATCTATTGAAAAAGCTCCTTATCTCTCTGAAAAAAATGCTCAAAAATACGTTGTTTTGTACGTACTTGCTAAATACAAGACCTATGCGGATGTGAGAAATGATACCGATATATTTAAGGCGGCAGCTTATTTTGATAAAAAATCCAATAAGAGATATAAAGCGCTTGCTTTTTACGCTGCTGCGAGCGTAAAAAGCGAAAATGGAAACTATAACGACGCTATGGCATACTATAAAAAAGCCCAAAGAGCGTTGGAAAATTCGGATTACTTTTTATTAAAAGCCTTGGTAAGTATAAATATAGCTCATATTTATGATAAGCAATATATTTTTGCGGAAGCTGTAAAAAATTATAAGTCAGCGCTTGAGTCATATCAGAAATTGACAGATAAAACTGACGTAATTATGTCTGTATATACTAATTTAGGTTCTGATTATTTGGTTCTTAGAAAGACTGACACCGCTTTAGCATATTATAATAAAGCTTACAAAATGTCTCTTGAATTAAAAGATACGATTTCTCAAGCTACTCTTTTAAACAATATCGGATTATCATTAAGAGAACTTGGAAAAAATGAAAAGGCATTGCCCTACTTTAAAAAAGCTCTCCAATTACAAAAAGGGAATAATAGCGATCATTACAGGTATAAGCTGAATTTAGCTTTCACATATCTGCAGCTTAATAAGATGGACTCTGCCGAATTTTATATAAATAAGCTCAAACAGAGTATGGATTCCATACCTGACAATAGCTATAAATCGGCAGTGTCTGGTTTTTTAAAAGAGTTTTATAAACAAAAAGCGGATTATGTTACCTCCTTAAAATATTATGAGATAAACAGGGATATTAATAATAACTTTATGGATTCCGTGCAAAATTCTTCTTTGTTAGGCGCTGAGAGAGACGCCGAATATACTTATGCTGAAAATCAACGTTTAAAAGCGGAAAAGCGCTTTTATGTGATATCGATAGGTTCTATTTTAGTCTTATTTTTATTGGTGGTTATCTTACTTTTTTATAATAGGCGCATTCTAAAAGAGAAAGAATATGGTTTACAACTGTTAAAAGAAAAGCAGAATTTAAAGGAACGGGAACGTGATTTATTAAAGAAAACGGAACAAGAGAGATGGAGCAATAATTTATATCAATATATAGCCAATGAACAAGAAGAAATAATGCACACTCTGTATAAACTTACCTTACATCACCTCATAAAGGAAGATGATAAGTTAATAAACCTGCTGGAAACTACTATTAAAGATTACAAAAAACACTTGCAAATAGCCAATGAGAAATTATTGGATACCGGAGTTTTCTTTGATATTACGGGCTTAAAAGAACATGAGGCTGCTAAATTATTAAATTCAGAGAAACTCTTACTTTCTCTATTAACTTGTAACTTAAATAATCAACAAATAGCCTTAATGATTGGAAGTTCGGCTAACAGTGTAAGAGTTAGAAGTATAAAGTTAAAAGCTAAAATGGAAAAATTAGGTATAAATATATCGGATGAATTGGCAAGCAGAGTATGAATGTAAAAAGTTTTAGCTGTAATTTTAAACTGCTAACATGTTGGTTATTATTTGTTTAATCTTTTAAAAGCTGTAATTTTAAATAGGCTTGTAAAAAAGTCGCTTAAAAACGTGTTGTTTTTCGTACTTTTGTTTCGTAGTCGGCAATACAAAGATGTTTTGAATAAACAATTTGCTTAACCACCGTACTCTCGGTTAATCAACATAATATAAAATCCTTTCCCTAAGAAAATATATTATCTGTTTATTTGTACAACTGCCGATATTTTTAGAATATCGGCAGTTTTGTTTCTATAAATTTTGTGAATCATCAAACTCTGTCCCGTCATTGTGAAATGACGGGCAGAATTATTTTTGACTTATTTCCAAAGATTAAGATTAAATATTTGGCTTTGTACCTTATTTTTTATAAGTTTGCGGATTGTTTTAAAATTTTTTCCGCAAATGAAAAATACACTTATTTTCTGCATTGTTCTTTTCATCTTTTTTTCCTGCACCTCGAAAGAGTCTATACAGATTATTGCACAAGCGGAAAATCTTTTAGACACCTACCCCGACAGCACTCTTCAAATATTAGGCAACATTAAAAACCCCAAAAGTTTATCCAAAAAATACTACATGAAATATACGGTACTTAATGTACTGGCTAAATATAAGAATTACAAAGATATAAACCAAGATTCCGTAATAATCGACGCGGCAACTTACTTTGATAAAAATTCAGACCCAACATATACTCCCCTTGCCAGTTACGCCGCCGCCGCTTTTATGTGTGAGGAAGCCAAATATACCGGCGCGATGGAGTACTATAAAAGTGCAGAAAAGGCGCTGGAAAATTCCGATAATTACTTGTTAAGAGGGAAAGTGCATGAAAACATCGCTTACTTATATGACAAACAATTAATGTTTGATGAAGCTTTGAAGCATTATGCCTTATCATTACAATTTTATGAAAAATTACCCGATAAACGTGATTTAGGCAGAGTATTTACATCTTTAGGAAGTGATTATTTGTATGTTAAAAAATCAGACAGCGCATTGATTTATTATAATAAAGCGTATGATTTATCTTTAAAATTAAAGGATATTAACGGACAGTCCTCTATTTTAGGCAACTTAGGTTTGATATACACAGAAAAAGGAAATAACCAGCAGGCGGGGAATTACTTTAAAAAAGCGGTAAACTTACCCGCTATTGACACAGAACAGCAATACCGGAATGTGCTAAATTTAGCTTCCAATTATCTTTTACTACATAAAATAGATTCCGCAAGTATTTATGTGCCGAAAGTTAAAGAGTCATTGTCTTTGGTTCCAGTACTTAGTTATCAAGCGGCAGCTACCAATTTCTTGAAAAATTTTTATAGTACAACGGGTAATTATAAAATGGCGGTAGAAGTTTTTGAACAAAACAAACTATACCATATACAATCGTTTGAAGAAAATCAAAGTAAAGTTTTATTAGAAGCCGAAAAAAAGTTTGATTATACGGTCCATAAAGCTGAAGCGGAACAAGCCAAGCTTAAGCAGCGAGCTTATACGTTGTTTTTTATAGGTGTATTATTGGTAATAGCTATTATAAGTATTGTTATCTGGAACCGGTATAATAAGCAGCGCCTCTATCAGAAATTAGAAACTCAACAAATGCAAATAAGGCAACACGCCCAAGAGATAGAAAATCAAAAATTACAAAACGAACTGGGACGGTTTAAGTATGTGAACAATGCCATGTATAAAGTGATGGAAAAAGCCAACGCGCTTCACGTAGAGATTAACGACATTGTACAAGCGGGCATCTTACATGAGAAATCGGAAAGATACAAAAAAATCCAGTTAAGACTAAAAGAAACACAAGATACCATCAAAGATAATATCGCTTTTAATGCCGAATCTTTTTTATCAGAACGTTGTTTGTTAGAAAAAAACGCCCTAAACCAACTTACCGAAGAAGAAAAAATAATACTCACCATGCTTTACTATAAAGAATCCAGAAAAAACATTGCAAGTTTATTATCCATGTCTCCACAAGCGGTCTATAATCGGATACCCAGATTAAAAGAAAAGTTAATATCCATGGAGTTAGATGAAGAAAAATGGGCAGTTTTTTTTGAAAAACAGGATTTAAACTGAAAAAATACCCTTTCAGAACCTTTCATTTTTTAGTTAAAAATAAAGTTAAAAATCTGATTGTCAGTGTTTAGTTGTTTTTTTGAAACCTTTCATTTTAATTTGCCTCTATTCTTTAACAAAATTTCAGGCATTCGGAGTGTAATTTTGCAATACACAAAATCACAAAATTTATAGAGTTATGAAAAAGCTATTTTTTATTTTAACTGTTGTAGGTATTTTTCTAACCAATGCTACAGCTAATGCGGACACTAAATCAACCTTAAGTAAGTTAGAATTAAGTGGCTCCACAGGAACTGCTTTCGGTAAAGGCCCCGGACGTTCTAAAGCGGTTACGCCTCCCTTAGAAGTAAGTCAAGATGCCACCGCCATTTATGTAGATTTCTATCGAAGTGTAGGCGATGTAACTGTGGCTTTGTATGACCAAATGGGTCAAAAAGTGTATCAAAGCGTAGTTGTTTCAAGTTATGGAGTAACAGAAGTAATTGACACTACTTATTTGCCTGAAGGAATGTACAAAATCGTGTTTACTAACACATCCGGAATGAATTTAGAGGGTAATTTTGTTCTATAAATTTTGTGAAGGCTCTCAATCACGCTATTTATTCCAAGCGAGGAGGTGTAGCGTGGTTGGTGAGAGAGCCTAAACAAGTGAATAGAAGAATTATTCCATTATCTAATATATGCAAAAAATCACAACTTTTTCTATTAAAAAATCACACACTCGCTAAAATCTAATCACACTATCTTAAAATCACATTTTTTTATTAATCTAATCACTAGTTTAAATCACACTCGCTTATTCTAAAAAATCACAAGGCTTAGGGAAAGAGTGGTGTTGGCGGTATAATTTTATACCGCCAACATTTTTTTGTTATATGCATAACAACCTTATTCTTTTCAAGGTACATTTTTTAATTATGATTGAATAATCTGTAAGATGGTTTTCTATTTTACTTATTCCATTTTTTTCCTTGAACGGAACTCAACTTAGTAATCCGTTAATTCCATCTTCATTTTGCCTACTTTCATCTTGGCATCCACCAAAACGGGTAGTCGGAGCGTATCTGCCGAAATCCACATCGTGGCGGGATATTGCTGGCTAAAAACCTTTCCCGTAGGTATTTGAGGCATAAAGGAATAGCAGGATACTTCGCCTAATTTCTTGGTTTTTATTTTCTGAATACCTTTGTAAATGATATTAAAGTTTGCTACTTTTTCCGATGTGAAAAACGATACGGTAAAACTGTCACCCTCTTTTAATTTGCTCATATCCAATGACCTTACGTAGTAAAAAACGGAAAGAAAATCCTGTGTGTTTGCCGGCATAGACATCTTCTCATTCTTGTATGTAAGCACTTTCTTGTTTTGGTCAAAAAATACCGTATCGTTGCTCGTGTATTTATTCTCATGGACAGATTGCCTGAACATAAGCGGCGCGTTTGTCTTCGTACTGATGAATGATTCGTATTTATTATCTACTTGGTAAAACATTTTAATAAGTCCTTTAGTAGCGCCCGTAAGCATCACATGATAAGCTTCATTTCCACCTACTTTGGTTGTTTGTGGCATAACGCTCATCACTGCTTCGCCACCTTTAATATCGCCCGTTAATCCGGAACTGAAAGCCACCTTAAATTTTAGTTTTTCCCCTTTTTTTATATCCCAGCTGCCATTGTTTTGAGCGTTTAGCATAAAAGGAAAAAGGAAGCTAAATAAAAATAATCGTGTAATAATACTGTTCTTTTTCATTCTATTCAATTTTATATTTCTAAATCATTTTACAAAAAACATTCCAAAAATCGAAAGTACGTATTTTTAATTGGTTTAACAAATGTTTTTTATATACAGTTTTATAAAAATATATAATATAGTGTTCTGATAGTGTGTGTGTTAAGTGTTTGTGTGCATTATTCCTTAATTGAAATTCGTTTGTCTATTGCAAACCGATTTGTTTTTTTATAGCTTTGTATCGGGTATTTTTTTAAAATATAAAATTAGTATCATTTTTGTACAAATAGATAGGTGTACTTTTACTTGCGCGTAGCGCGACACATTATTTACGACGAAGTCTCTTATTAATAAACACGAAACTTAACAAAATCATAATATGAAACGCGTTTCCCTTATCGTAATCCTATCCATCCTGATAGCATCTGTGATTATATCCGTAGCCTTGGCACAAAAATCCAAAACCAATACATCCATGAACGAGCGTTGGAAAAAAGTAGAAGAGTATGCTTCAAAAGACCTTCCGGAATCGGCTTTGAAAGAAGTGGAAGCTATTTTGACACAAGCAAAAAAAGAGAAAAATTCGCCTCAAATTATCAAAGCGATGGTAAGCCGTATGCGCTTTATCACCGACAAAAACCCCGATGAAACCTTGCCGTTGCTAACAGAGTTTGAAGCATACGCCGCCAAAAGCGCGGATGCTGCCGAAAAAGCTGTGATGCACACCATGACGGCAAAACTCTACAACGATTATTACACCAACAACCGCTGGAACATTGACCGCCGCACGGAACTGCAAGGCGCTGTGCCGGACGATATAAAAGAATGGACAAAAAATCTGTTTGTAACTAAAATTGTAGAGCAGCTTAATTTGGCAATGCAAAACCCGGCAGTTTTAAAACAAACCGACGCGCTCAAATATGCTGAAATTCTAGAACAAGGCAAAGACAGCCGTGTGATGCAGCCCACGTTGTTTGATTTTTTATCGTATCAGAAGATTAATTTATTAAAAAATTTTGCTGAAAATAACAATGAAGAGCCCTTGGACATTGTAGAAGCTGCCGATCCTGATATTTATCAGAAAAAGGACAATCTCGCTTTCCAACAAATCCTTGACACCTATAATCAGCTCATTGACTTCAACATACAAAAAAACAACACGTCCGCGATAGTTTACGCGCAATTACAAAAACTGCAATTTGAAAAGCCCAACCGAGACGAAAAATACTTGGAAGAACTCAATAAGTTAGAAAAACAATACGCCGAAAACGAAGCCGTAGTGGAAGTATTGGCGGAAAAAGCGCAGTATTTTTTGACCAAAGCCGATGAAAACAACGAAAAAAACAACACCTACCGGGCGCAAGCATACACCATTACGCAGGATGGAATAAATCGTTTCCCGAAATACAAACGCGTGGGCTTGTTAAAAAATATCCAAAACCGCATTCTGCAAAAAAATCTAAACATTCAAGCCAATACTGCCGTAAAACCCAATTCGGAACTAAAAATCACCGTTCAATCTACTAATGTAGAAACGCTGCAACTTTCCGTGTACAAGGTAAACGCGACCGTAGTCGAGTACCTGACCTATCGATTAAATCGTAGTGAGAATAAAAAACTCTATCCGAAAACGACCTTAGTGGAAACCAGAACGGTTTCACCGAAAAAGAGCGACAATTTTGCTCAAACCGACACTGTAATCACCATTAAAACAACGGATTACGGAATTTATGAAGTAGCGATAGAAGAAAAAGGAAACACCAAAACCAACCGGCAAGCCGTTACGGGCTTTACCGTTACGGATTTGGCAATGATAAAAAGACAGGGTTCATATCCTAAGTATTTGATTCCTATTTTAGGAAATAAAGTTATCCCAGAAAACGATAGCAATAGAATTCTGCCTGAGATTTATGTTGTAGATAGAAAAGGTGGGAAAACTTATGAAGATGTATCTATATCAGTCTATTATAAAAATTGGAACGGAGACACATATACCTTAATTTTTGAAAATAAATTAAATAAGAGTTCTAATTGCAAATATATTTTTCCTACTACTTATGATAATAGTCATAATTATTTAATTTTCGAGCGTGGAAACGATCGTTTCTTCACTTCACAAACCAATAATTATTGGTACGGAAACACTTCGCAAAGTGAGCCGCAAACGCAAATCGCCCTGTTTACCGACCGTTCCATATATCGTCCTTCGCAAGTCGTTTATTTCAAAGGAATTGCTTATCTTTCTTCAAAAGAAAAACAAGAAGTTGTTAAAAATCAGTCGTTTGAAGTGAATTTGTACAACGCGAACAACGAAAAAATCAACACGAAAAAGCTCACTTCCAATGATTTTGGTTCCTTTGCGGGCGAGTTTATTTTGCCTGATAAAGGCTTAAACGGCGCTTACCGATTGGAAACCGGTGGTCAATCCATTAATATCTGGGTGGAAGAATACAAACGCCCGACTTTTGAAGTAACGCTCGACCGACCCAAAGATGAAGTCCGTTTCGGCGAAGAAGTTTCCGTAAAAGGAAATGTGAAAGCGTATGCAGGATACAATATTAATAGCGCCGATGTGAAATACCGCGTAGTTCGCCGTCCACACCGTTTCTGGTGGTGGTATTCCGAGCCGGAAAAAATCGTGGTTACCGGAACAACCAAATCGGACAGCGAAGGCAATTTTACCGTAAAGTTTACCCCCGCCAAAGATAAAAACGCGGCGCAAACACCCATTTGGCGAGACAAAGAAAACGGAACATTCTACACCTATCACGTTTATGCCGATGTTACCGACCCCAAGGGCGAAACGCAAAAAGGCGAGCAAACGCTTTCCGTAGGCGATAAAGCCTTGTTTATCTTGGCGCAAGTGCCTGAGAAAGTGGATAAAAATAATGCTTTGACGTTGGACGTAATTACCCAAACGCTGAATGGCGAAACAGTAACTACGGATTTGAATTATTCGGTTATCAGCTTGAAAAACAGTGATGAGTATTACGAAAAAACCGATGAGAAAACGGTTTGGAAAGAAAACGGAACGGCGCTGACTGGAAAAATGAATACGAAAGACAAACTTACGCTCGATTTGAAGAAATTAAATTCGGGAATGTACAAAATCGTGTTTACCGCCAAAGACAATCGCGGCAACGAAGTGAAATCGGAAAGCCGGTTTATCCTTTTTGATAAAAACGACAAACGCCCGCCGGTAAAGGTTTACACGTGGTTAATGCCCGTAAAAACCGAAGTGAACGTGGGCGAAAAAGCGCAAGTAAACTTCGGAACTTCCGCCAAAAACACATTTGTATTGTATGAATTAATGTGCGGCAGCGAAGTGTTGGAAAGCCGTTGGATAGAGCTGAGCGATGAAATCCGCACGTTTGAAATTCCGTTCAAAGCGGAATACGGCGGTGGCGTTACAGCGCAGTTTACCTTTGTAAAAGACGAACAGTTTTTTGCTAAATCGGTCAATATTACCAAAAAAGTAGCCGAAAAGAAATTAACGCCCGTTGTAAGCGTATTCCGCGATAAATTGCAGCCCGGCGAAAAAGCCGAGTGGACCATTACCGTTCCCGAAACGGCAAAGGACAAAAAAGCGGCGGAACTGCTTGTGGGGATGTACGATGCGTCGCTGGACGCGCTGCGCCCACACGCGTGGAATTTTAACCCTACCTATCGGGAATATCTGTTGGCTGTACCCAATTGGACAGTGCAAGGCTTCAATTCCGCCGGCGATTATGCCGATATTTCCAATCGGGTATGGGCGGAAACGCCGGATTATCAATTTGATAATTTTAATTGGTATGGGTTAAATATTGGCGGTGGAAATAATTGGTATAGCGGCAAAAGACAAATGCGGATTCGTGGTCTTGCGGGTGCGAAAGATGAAGTTGTTTTACAAGAAAATGTAGTAACAAATACAGCTACGGCAGCTGCACCGCAAGCGAAGTCAATAGGCTATCTTGCCCCTGTGATTGAGAAAGATGAAGAAGTTTCTAACGTTAAAGCCAAAACCCCGCCGCCTGTACGTACCAATTTTAACGAAACCGCCTTCTTCTATCCGCAATTGCGTACGGATGAAAAAGGAAACGTGAAAATTACCTTTACCGCGCCGGAAAGCCTTACCCGCTGGCACGTGAAAATGCTGGCGCATACGCAGGATTTATTTTTCGGACAAAAAGACACCTTTGCCGTTACACAAAAAGAGTTGATGGTACAGATGAATTTGCCGCGTTTTGTGCGTCGTTCGGATAAATTAACGTTGGTGGCAAACGTGGTCAATTTAAGCGATGAAGCATTGACGCCAACAGTGAAATTGGAAATAGAAAACCTTGCCCCCCAACCCCCCAAGGGGGGCGTTGTGATACGTCCGAAAGAAACTGTTGCGTATTCTTGGGAACTTCCGCCAATGAAAGATTTGGATTTGGTTATAGTTAAAATTACGGCTCAAACCGATAAATTCTCGGATGGCGAACAGAAATATTTGCCCGTGTTGCCCGATAAAATGTTGATTACGGAAAGTCAGGCGATGACGTTAAGAGCGGGACAAACACGCACATTCAGTTTTGATAGTTTTATTCAAAATCTGAAAAACGTGGACACCCAAAATTTCACGGTAGAATTTGCCGGAAATCCCGCGTGGTACGCTGTTCAAGCATTGCCGTCGGTTTCCGCGCCAAAATCCGAAAACGCGATTGATTATCTCACGGCGTATTATGCCAACACGCTCGGAAGCTACATTGCCAACGCCAATCCGGCGCTGAAAGCTACTTTTGAAAAATGGAAAAACGCGGATAAGAACACGTTGCTGTCCAATTTGGAAAAAAATCAGGAACTGAAAAATATGCTGCTCGAAGAAACGCCTTGGGTAACCGAAGCCAAAGACGAAACAGAGCAGAAACGGCAAATCGCCTTGCTTTTTGATTTGAACCAAACGCAAAACAAAGCCGCCACGTATTTGGAAAAACTGCTGAAACTGCAAAAACCGGACGGCGGTTTCACCTGGTTTGAAGGAATGCCCGAAAGCCGCTACATTACACAGGAAATTTTGCTCAATTTGGCACGGCTGAATAAGATGACGAAAGGCGATTTGCTTACTGCTCACCGCTCACCGCTCACCGCTGCGTTAAATTATTTGGATTTGGAAATTGCCCGCGATTTCTTTGAACTGAAAAAACATAACAAAGATTACCGGAAGCAGCAGACAATCAATAATTTGCAACTGTTTTATCTGCATACTCGTTCCGAGTACAAAGACGTTCCTATCGCCAAATCCGCCGTGGAAGCGGTGGATTATTACACCGCCCAATCCGAAAAATACTGGCAAAGTTGGACGCTTTACGGACGCGCAATGATGGCAACAGTAGCTTCCCGCAACGGAAAAGCGGAAGTGGCGGAACAAATTCTCGCTTCTATTCGTGAAAACGCGATGAAAACCGATGAACTCGGCATGTATTGGGCAAAAAACACCGCCGGTTGGTGGTGGTACGAGCGCCCCATAGCCACTCAAACCGCTATTATGGAAGCGTTTAACGAAATCCGAAAATCACAAGCGGATATGGATGAAATGAAAATTTGGCTCTTGAAACAAAAACAAACGCAACGTTGGGATACGCCTATTAGCACGCTGGACGCCATTTACGCGTTACTCAATTACGGCACGGATTGGCTGTCGAGCAAAGGCGACGCGGTGATTACGATGGGTAACACGCAACTCAAACCCCAAACCGTGGAAGCCGGCACGGCATATTTCAAAGAAACTGTTCCTGTAAACACGTTGAAACCCGAAATGGGTAAAATTACTGTACAAAACAAAGGAACCTCCGGCATTTCGTGGGGCGCGGCGTATTGGCATTATTATCAGGATGTGGACAAAGTACAAAGTCAGGGTAAAGAGATGAAAATCAGCAAAAAGCTCTTTGTAGAGCGCGTTTCCAATCAAGGAAAATCAATGCTTCCGATAGAGCAAACGACGCTGAAAAAAGGCGATAAAGTAATTACCCGCTTAGTGGTAACAACCGACCGCGACTTGGAATTTGTAGCGCTGAAAGACCTTCGCGCCGCTTGTTTTGAACCCGTGAATCAACTTTCGGGCGTAGCGTGGAAAGAAGGAACCGTGTATTATCAAACTACCAAAGACGCTTCCACGCAGTTTTTCTTCCAATTCCTGCCCAAAGGAACGTATGTGTTTGAATACGAATTGTGGGTCAATAACACCGGCACATACAGCAGCGGCATGGCGGAAATCCAATGTCATTACGCGCCGGAATTTACCGCGCATACCGGCGGCGAAAAAATTGTGATACGGTAGGGGCGAAATATTTTTCGCTGCACCAAGGAAAGAGATATGCGACCGTATATCTCTTTTTTTTGTCCGATTTTTAAAACCATCACTTTTAGTACATTGGGGTTGATTAATTTTGTATTGATAATTCATTAAGTGTCTCGAAATAAATAACCTATAACAGTTTTTATTTTACTGTATCTACTTTAATGAATATAAAATAACGCCCTCAAAGCCTGCCAGCCGCAGGCGGGTAACAACGAACAAAACGAATTAAGGGTTGAAACCTAATAACAACATCACTGAAACGGTGCTACGCACCTAAATACGTAGGTTGATATAAATCCTACAAATGATGGCGGTGCTAAGCACCTTTGCTGCGTAGCAGCTTTTCATTTGTAGTTATAGTAATTAAGAATATACCAATAGGTGCGTAGCACCGTTTCAACTCTTAATTCGCATTAATAACACGAAGTAAATAACTTTCAACCCGAATATCTTATTTATTTTACATCACTGAGCAATTTTTGAAATATAAATTCTAAAAAATACCCTTTTAGTTAAAAAAATAAAAAATTAATCATTTGAATTAAACAATTGATTAAACTTTCCGTTTAAATGGCATATATTTGCAACAAATAAAAAAAATATGAACCTTGAAAACAAACGAATAGTCATTACAGGTGCCACTTCGGGCATCGGATTACATTTATTGAAAGTAATTTCCGAAAAAGCGGGCGTTCAACTGGTTGCTTGCGGTCGGAAAACAGAGAACTTGCCACAGGCAAATAATATTTATCCTTTTCGGGCAGATGTTTCTACGCAAGAGGGTATGGATGCGCTTTTTCATTTTTCTATGGAAAAAATGGGCGGTATAGATATTTTCTTTGCCAACGCCGGTTTCGCTTATTATGAGAAATTTGGTTCCGCTTCGTGGAAGCACATCGAAGATATTTTTTCCACCAATGTAGTATCGCCGCTGTATGCGCTTAGTAAGATGATTGAACTGAATAATTCCAACGAATTTATGGTAATTATTACTTGTTCGGTTATCGGCAAGTTGCCTTTTCCCGGATTTTCACTTTACACCGGCAGCAAATTTGCGTTGGACGGTTTCAACAGTGCGATGCAGTACGAAATGCCTGAAAATGGACATTTGATGTTGGTCTATCCGGTGGCAACCTACACGGAATTTTTCCGGCGTGCGGGTGAAAATTCCAATATGCCTCGCCCGCATCAGAAAACCGAAGAGGTGGTAAAAGCCGTTCTGAAAGGCATTAAGCGAAATAAAAAACGAGTTTTTCCTTTTCCGCTTATAAAGCCGGTGCTTTACCTTATAAACTTGTTCCCATTCTTAGTAAAACCTTATTATTCAGTTCAAAAAAAGAAAGTTGAACGACAAACTTCCGCAAAATGAAAAAAACGAGTCCAAAAAAGTTAGACCTTTCTACCGAAGAAAAAATAAAACACGCCGCCGAAAAAGTGTTTATGGAAAAAGGATTTTCGGGCGCTCGCACACGGGATATTGCCGAGGAAGCGGGAATGAATTTGGCGCTGTTGAATTATTATTTTCGCAGCAAAGAAAATTTATTTAGCCTGATAATGATGGAAAAACTCAAAGTGTTTTTTGATGTCATTATTGAGATATTGAAAGATACGGAAATATCGCTCACTGAAAAATTGCCCCGATTGGTGAATAAATATACCGATTTACTGATAACTCAACCCGATTTACCGATATTTTTATTGAGTGAATTAAAACAAAACCCCGATTTTTTTGCCGAAAAATTAAATGTCAAAGAAAAATTACACCAAGAAGTGTTCAAAGCGTTGGAAAAGGAAACAAACCTGCAAGCCAAAGAAGAGATGGTGCAGATGTTGGTAACTTTTCTGGGAATGACGCTTTTTCCTTTTATAGTACGTGAAGTGATGCAAAATCTCTTTGATATTCCTGAAAAAAAATACGCCGAAATGCTTAACCAAAGGCGCGAATTAATCCCCGCGTGGACGAATGAAATTATAAAAATGTATCTGAAATGAAAAAAATAATTTTGAATATCGCCCTGAGTTTCGGGGTTTTATTAGCGAATGCTCAAACGGTAACGCTGGAAGAGTGCCAAAACGCGGCACAGCAATATTTTCCGCTTGCCAAACAGCAAAGTTTGATTGACCAAACGGCTAAGAATACTGCCGCGGCATTGCTGAGCCAGTATTTTCCGCAAATTCAGATAAACGGTCAAGCCACGTACCAGTCCGATGTTACAAAATTAGCGCTGAATTTGCCGCAAGGTTTTCCCGCGTTGGACGTCCCGACGCCCGATAAAGACCAATATAAAGTCTATGCCGATGTCTCGCAGACCATTTATGATGGCGGCGTGGTGGCTTCACAGCGCAAGTTGGCGGCGGCAAACAGCCGCGTAGAATCAGGGAAAGTGGCGGTGGAAATGTACAAATTGAAAGACCGCGTAAATCAAACCTATTTCGGCATTTTATTGATGGATACGCAACTGAAACAGACCGATTTACTGCAAACTGACCTGCAAACGGCGCTTGATAAAGTGAATGTGATGGTAACCAACGGCGTTTCGCTGGTGAGCAACCGCCAAAACCTGCAAGCCGAAATGCTGAAAGTGAAGCAAGCGCGTGAAGAAATTATTACTTCCCGCCAATCGTTGATTAAAGTGCTGGAAATGCTTACCGGAAAAGACATTTCGGAAAAAACCACGTTTGTTAAGCCGGACAGTCAATTATCTACCCCCAAACAACGTCCCGAACTGAATTTAATTGATTATCAGTTAAATGCGGTTAAACTTCAAAACAAGCAGCTTACCGCGCAAAATATCCCGAAATTGGGTCTATTTTTACAAGGCGGATACGGGAAACCGGCATTGAATATGTTTAAAAATGAATTTGAACCTTATTACGTGGCGGGCGTTCGGCTCACGTGGCAGCTATCGCGCCTTTATACGTTGGGCAAAGAGCGCAGCAACCTGAAAATGCAGGAAAAATCGTTGGAAATTCAGCGGGATTTGTTTAGCCTGAATCAAAAAATTACTGAAACGCAGCAAAACACGGAAATACAAAATCTGCAAAATAAATTGAAGTCGGATGATGAAATAATTTTGTTACGTACCGAAATAAAGAAAACAAGCCAAGTGCAGTTGGAAAACGGCGTAATGACCGCTTCCGATTTTATCCGCGACGCCAATGCCGAAAATCAAGCCCGTCAAACAAAATCCCTGCATGAAATGCAGTTGCTTTTGGCGGAATATAATTTGCGATGGACAGCCCCCTAACCCCCGAACGGGGGAACTGTTTGGAATTTCGTTGGATATAATAAACAATAAACAAGTTGATGATGATGTGGGAACGAGGGTTTCTGATTGGGAACAACGGTTTCCCAACCGTTGAAAATATACAAAAAATGTGTGACCGGGAACGACGGTTTCCTAAACGTTGACATAGCCACCTTTTTGCCGGCAATAATCAGTAATTTTTTTCAAAAAAATGCAAAAGTATAAAATATGATAACAATATAAAATATGAAAACAACACCATTTAAACGTTCTTTTTCACTTCATTTAGGGGGTTGGTTGGCAGGACTTTTTCTCTTCATTTTAATTTTTTCTTCCTGCAAATCAACCAAAAACAATTACGACGCTTCCGGTTATTTTGAAGCGGTAGAAACAGTAGTTTCAGCGCAGGCTAACGGACAAATTCTTTGGCTGAACGTGCAAGAAGGACAAGAGTTAACCGCCGGACAGCACGTGGGACAAATTGACAGCACACAAATTTACCTCTCATTGCAACAAGTGCAGTCGCAGCGCGGCGCGGTGCTGAGCCGTAAGCCCGATATTGCTTCGCAAACAGCCGTGATTAAAGAGCAAATTACCACAGCCGAACGTGAGCTTGCCCGCGTGGAACGCCTTGCTGCCGGAAACGCCGCCACGCAAAAACAGGTGGACGATGCCCGCTCGGCTGTCAGCGTGCTGCAACGCCAACTTTCCGCGCAAAAGACTTCACTTTCGGATGCCTCGCAAAGCATTGGGAAAGAGAGTAATCCATTGCAGGTGCAAATGTCTATGCTGAAAGACCAATTGCAAAAAACGCGCGTCGTTAATCCCATAAACGGTACAGTGTTAGTTAAATATGTGGAACAGAATGAAATGGCGGCAATGGGGCGTCCGTTGTATAAAATTGCAGATTTGTCGGAAATCATTTTGCGCGCATACATAACCAATAGTCAGTTGGCAAATTTGAAATTGGGACAAAATGTAACTGTTAAAGTGGATAAAGGCGATGACAAAACCGCTGATTATCAGGGGAAAGTAGAATGGATTAGCCCCAAGGCGGAATTTACGCCCAAAACCATTCAAACCAAAGACGAACGCGCCAACGAAGTGTACGCCGTGAAAATCCGCGTGAAAAACGATGGATTTTTGAAGATAGGAATGTATGGGGAAGTTTTATTCGAAGCCCCCTAAATCCCCCAAAAGGGTACTTTTAAAGAGTCAATTTTTGATTGGGAACGGCGGATTTTTTCCGCCGAAGAGGTGTAGCGATTTCCAAGTCGCTGATTAAACAACAATACGAATAAGAAATTATGATTTCAACGGATTACATAAACGTAGAAAACTTGACAAAAACCTACGAAAAAGGTTCTGTATTAGCCGTAAATAACGTTAGTTTCAATGTCAGGAAAAACGAAATCTTCGGCTTAATCGGTCCCGATGGCGCGGGTAAAACGTCCATTTTTCGGATGCTTACCACATTACTTTTGCCTGATAGTGGTTCGGCTACGGTGCTGGGATTTGATGCAGTAAAAGATTTTCGGGAAATCCGCAAGCAAGTGGGCTATATGCCGGGGCGCTTTTCGCTGTATCAGGATTTGAGCATTGAGGAAAACCTGAAATTTTATGCGGCTCTTTTCGGCACCACCATAGAAGAAAATTTCCACTTGATACGCGATATTTACGTGCAGATAGAGCCGTTTAAAAAACGTCGCGCCGGACAACTTTCGGGCGGAATGAAACAAAAACTGGCGCTTTGCTGCGCTCTCATTCACAAGCCGCGTGTACTTTTTCTCGATGAGCCCACCACGGGTATTGACCCTGTTTCCCGCAAAGAACTTTGGGAAATGCTGCGCAAACTGAAATCAGAAGACATTGCCATTCTTGCCTCTACGCCATATATGGACGAAGCGCTGCAATGCGACCGCATTGGGCTAATCAAAAACGGCGAAATTATGACCATTGATACCCCTCAACATTTAGTGGAAAGTTTTGATAAACCGCTTTATGCTGTTTCAGCCGACAATATTTACCACTTATTGCAAGCGTTGGAAAAATATCCACAACGAGTAAATAGCTATGCTTTTGGCGAAACGGCACACGTTATTTTTAATGGTTCTGAAATGGAATTAGCTGATTATTTGAAAGAAAATAATTTGAAAAATGTCAAAATAGAGAAAACCAATCCTACCGTGGAAGATTGTTTTATTGATTTATCCGTTTTAGGATCAACAGTTTCCTAACCGTTGGTGATTTCTTTCAACGGTTAGGAAACCGTTGATCCCAAACAGGAAACTGTCTATCCCAAACCAAAACTTGCGATTGGGAACAACGAAATCCTTTTCGTTGATAGAAAACAAAAGATTACGATTTCCTTTTCGTTGAAAAAACAAAAAAATATGACTGACAATAAACCAAAAAGAGAGAAAAAAGAGGCTTATAGGGGCAATTTACCTCATTTTCAACAACCGGGACAGGATTATTTTGTTACGTGGATTTTGAAAGGTGCTATTCCTAAAAAAGCGGTGGAAATTTATAGTCGGAAAATGGAAAATCTCAAAGCGGAAATTGAAATATTGAAGACTCATAAGGCTGATTTTCGTGCTATTGAGGATGCTAAAAGAGAGTATTATATTCTCAGAAAGAAATACATAGCCCAAGTCGATGAAATTTTAGATGTTCAAAAAGAAACCTTTGTTGATTTATCCATTCCTGAACACGTTAAAATTATTTATGATACCTTGATGTTTTGGGAAGGAAATCGCATAGCAAATTATTGTTTTTGTATTATGCCTAATCACGTCCATTGGGTGTTGAGGATTTTTGAAAAAGATGAAAACGGCAAACCGGTGTATCTGGAAGATGTTATGCATTCAGTGAAGCTGTTTACAGCTCGTCAGATAAATGAACATAACGGTAAAACAGGTACACTTTGGCAGAAAGAAAGTTTTGATACCACCATTCGCGACCAAAAACACCTTTATAATGCCATAGAATACACTCTCAACAATCCGCTAAAAGCCGGATTAGTAAAAAATAGAGACGATTGGCGTGGAAATTTCGATTGGGAACAACGGTTTCCTAACCGTTGGTAGTACATAAACGATTAGTAAATCGTTTATCCCAAAATAGGAAGCCTTGCGATTGGGAACAACGAAATCCTTTTCGTTGAAAAAAAACAAAATAAGACAAAATGAACTACTCTATACAAACACAAGACCTTACCAAAACCTTCGGCACTTTTACCGCCGTCAACCGCATTACGTTTCAAGTGCATGAAGGTGAGATTTTTGGTTTCCTCGGGGCAAACGGCGCCGGAAAAACCACCGCTATGCGTATGCTTTGCGGGCTGTCCTACCCAACGAGCGGAAAAGCAACCGTAGCGGGGTTCGACGTATATAAACAGCAGGAAAAAATCAAGAAAAATATCGGCTATATGAGCCAAAAATTTTCGCTGTATGAGAATTTAACGGTAAAAGAAAACATTGTTTTCTACGGCGGCGTATATGGTTTACGCCGAAAAGAAATTAACGAACGACTCAGAACCTTGCTTCAAAAATTGGAAATGGACGGAATGGGCGATAAGTTGGTAAAATCGTTGCCATTGGGTTGGAAACAAAAACTCGCTTTTTCCACCGCCATTTTTCATGAGCCGAAAATCGTTTTTTTGGACGAGCCCACCAGCGGCGTAGATCCCATTACACGGCGGCAGTTTTGGGATATGATTTATGAGGCGGCTGAAAAAGGGATAACCGTTTTTGTAACAACGCATTATATGGACGAAGCCGAGTACTGCAACCGCATTTCGCTGATGGTGGACGGAAAGATAGAAGCCTTAGAAACCCCCGCGAATCTAAAAAGAACGTATCAAGCCGTTTCTATGGACGAAGTTTTTTACGCGTTGGCAAGAAAAGCAGCCCCCTAAATCCCCCCGAAGGGGGAATTTTGAAGAAATATTGATATCTTTTGTTTTTAAAAAATAGAATAATGAGCAATCAAAAAAACATAAATAAATTGTACACGCCAAAAGTCCCCCCTTCGGGGGGATTTAGGGGGGCTGGGGTTGGGACCCTCTTGGCTTTTCTTCACAAAGAATTTCTGCACGTTTTTCGGGACAGGCGTACTTTGCTGATAATGTTTGGGCTACCTATCGCGCAAATACTTATTTTTGGGTTTGCGTTAACCAACGAGGTAAAAAACGCCCGGTTGTTGGTGGTAAATCCGTCGAATGAAGCGGCTGTAAATCAAATGATTGATAAAATAGGCGCCAGTTCCTATTTTACCGTAAAGCACATAGAACCCAATGCCCGAAATCTGGATAAATACTTCAAAAACGGCGACGCGCAATGCGCTTTGATTTTCCCCGATAAATTATCTTCGGGAAAAATGGAACCTGCCGAAATACAAATAGTTACGGACGCTTCCGACCCTAACTTTGCCAAAACCGTAATTAATTATCTTACGGCAATAATTATGGATTATCTGAAAAGCCCCAAGCAAACACAGCAACTGCCGATGCAGATAAAAACCGAAGTGCGGATGCTTTATAATCCTTCGCTGAACGGCTCAATGAATTTTGTGCCCGGCGTTATCGCCATGATTATGATGATTGTTTGCACCACGCTTACGTCCGTAGCCGTGGTACGCGAGAAAGAAACCGGAACGATGGAAGTGCTGCTCGTATCGCCGATGCGCCCTATTTTTGTGCTTATATCCAAAGCCGTACCTTATTTTGTACTTTCTATTGCCAATCTCGTTATTATACTTGTTATCAGTAATTTACTGCTTGATGTGCCCATACGCGGAAGCATTCTGTTAGTTTTTCTTGAAAGTGTGATATACATTTTTACCTGTTTGGCGTTGGGGCTGATGATTTCTAACAGCACTTCTTCGCAAGCCATGGCTATGATGGTGTCTATGGCGGG
>MTLC01000721.1_pt4 | contig 33675 bp, 26 predicted proteins | sample 1982451 | NCBI WGS metagenome assembly MTLC01 (sample SAMN05710165, study PRJNA340218) | biofilm metagenome | isolation source: sample SPH anode biofilm adapted to +100 mV | place: USA | collected 2012-02-03 | reverse complement strand
TTCGGCTTCGCTCAACCACCGGGTCGCTGCCTGAGCGGAGTCGAAGGCAAAGAGGCGGAGAGGCGGAGAAGTTTCAAGTACAAGTCATTGATCAGTATCTTTAAGTCTATGTCATGTGATTAGTACCAAAAATCTCTTCTATTACCAGATTATTTGATGAAGTGTTTCGGCCTTCATTTAGGGTGTCCCTGTGTCAAAGCCAGAAAAAAAAAAGAGATAGTTAAAGAATCAACTATCTCTTTTAAATCAGCGGATGTTGGAGAGTTTGTGGCTAAAATAATTCAAAATGGTTGAAGAAAAATGCCGATTCTCGTAAAGCACTTTCATCAGAATCACTTCCATGGATTGCATTTGACTGTAAAGACTCTCCAAACAAAGCCCTAACTGTACCTTTATCAGCTTTGGCTGGATCAGTAGAGCCAATAAGTTGTCGGAAATCTGCAACTGCGTTTTCTTTTTCTAAAACGGCTGCAATGATAGGACCCGAACTCATAAAATTAACCAAGTCTTCAAAAAAAACTTTCCCATGATGTTCAGCATAGAACGCTGCTGCGGTTGATTTGGTCAGTTCTACCATCTTAAGTGCCTTTACACTAAATCCTGCCTCTTTTAACATTGTTAAAATTGGACCGAAATGTTGATTTCTAACGGCAGGAGGTTTAACCATGGTAAATGTAATTGACTTTCCCATTGTTTAAAAGTTTGTTTTTTGATATAACAACAAATAGCTGAGTTTGTTCTATACAAACCCGCTTGAAAAATTCACACCCCTTCCCTGAGTAAGAATTAATTGGAAACAAAAGTACTAAATCCTTTCTTTTGATATCTCTTTAGTGATTGCCATTGCTCATGATGGAAACTAAGAATAGAATATAGGCTGATAATCATAAAATACCTTTGGAAATCGCTATTTTCCAAGCATAGACGTGATTCATAATCAACCATATTTGCATATTTTTGCAAAGAATTATTACATTGTAATGGCTAATTACTCTCAATCGATACCTGTAAACGTTTTAGAAAAGTTCAGACAATACATCGAACAAGCTCAAAACATTATTCTTATAAGTCACACTAATCCTGATGGAGATGCTTTAGGTTCCAGTTTAGGCTTATGGCATTATCTTAAGTTACTAGGCAAAAGCACGACAGTAATTGTTCCAAATAAGTATCCCAGTTTTTTAAATTGGCTACCTGGCTTGGATAAGACCTTAATATATGAGCAAGACGAGAAAAGGGGAACACAACTATTCAAAGAGGCAGATCTAATTATCTGTCTGGATTTTAATGCGTTTCATCGGGTTGAGCGACTAGAGAAGCACTTAATAAGCTTTAAGAAGCCAATTTTACTAATTGATCATCACCTTGAGCCCGATGTCACGTTTGATGCAAGCATATCTTATGTTGAGTCATCATCGACTTCCGAGCTTGTTTTTGATTTAATTGATGGTTTAGGCGACAAAGAGAAGATAAATCTTGACATAGCCAAGTGTTTATATGTTGGAATAATGACAGACACTGGTTCATTTAGTTACTCATGCCGGCATTCCAGACCATTTGATATAACAGGTTATCTAGTTGACAAAGGGCTCGATGTACAAAGCATTAATGTCTTAGTTTACAGCACACAGAGTGAGGACAGACTTAGGCTTTTAGGTCATTTACTAAGCAAACGTATGGTAGTAATGCAAGAATACAACACCGCCTATATATGGTTATCTCTATCTGATCAAGAGAGATTTAATTATCGTCCCGGCGATGCGGAAGGGTTCGTCAATTATGCATTAACTATTGAGGGCATTAAACTTGCTGCTTTCTTTACCGAGCGTAAAGATGTTGTCAGGATTAGTCTACGCTCAAAGGGAGATTTTTCGGTCAATGATATGGCTAGAAGACACTTTGAGGGGGGAGGGCATAAAAATGCAGCTGGCGGGAATAGCTTTTTAAGCTTACGTGGAACTATTTTAAGATTTAGAAAAATTGTTGAAGTTTATGAGAAATTCCTTCATAACAGTATCTGACAGAATATTTAAACTATTTCTATTCTCGGCTATTCTGCTGTTGTTCTGGTCTTGCAATCAAGCCACTAAAGAAAAAGTTATAAAGGTTGAAAACAAAAAAGAGCAAAGAGAATCAGCTATCAAGATAAACAGACAAGTTCTTGAAATAGAAGATCAACAAATTAATCAGTATGTTGCACGTTATAACTGGCCTGTTGTAAGAACTGGTTCAGGACTTCGACTTTACATCTACAAGAGAGGTTCAGGTAAGCCCATTTCCAATAAGGTAGAGGTTGAAGCAGCGTATGATCTAAAGTTGTTAGACGGTACTAAGATTGAAAACTCAAACACTGAAGGTAACATGCAAATAACGATGGATAAAACAACCATTGAAACTGGTCTTCATGAGGCATTTTTAATGTTAAGAGTGGGGGACAAGGCAAAAATTATATTACCTTCGCATCTTGCTTTTGGGGTAACAGGAAATGGACGAAGAATCCCTCCAAGAGCTGTGTTAGTCTATGATATAGAAATACTTAAAGTTAATTAATAAAGCGAATACCATTAAACCAATTATTCACATGAGAAAAACTGCTTTTTTCTTTTTTGCTCTATTAATCGGCGCTATGCTGATTACCTCTTGCAGCAAGTATTCTGGCTATAAAGAAGCCGATTCAGGACTTTATTACAAGTTTATCTCTGAAAGTGGAGATACTGCAAAACCACGTTTAAACGATATTCTTGATGTGGTTATGTCTTATGGCACAAAAGATTCAACTCTTATGCCAGCTAATGGAGTCATTCAGATTCAGCTTATGAAACCAATGTTTAAAGGCGATATCTATGAAGGTTTTGCTATGATGCATAAAGGTGACAGTGCTTCTTTCATTATCAGTGCTGATTCATTCTTCACAAAGATTGCCAGAGCACCAAGACCCAAGTTTATTGATAGCTCATCAGTTCTTTACTTTAATGTGAAGCTAAAAGATTTCATGTCTCTTGAGCAATTAATGAAAAAACGTCAGGAAGAGAACGCTAAGCTTGAGCAAGAAGAAATGACAAAGCTAGACTCATACTTAAAGACCAATAATATCACTGTTCAACCAACTGCTTCCGGAATTTATTTCATCGAAGTCCAGAAGGGTAAAGGTCCTAAACCTACCACAGGCCAAAAGGTATCTGTTCATTACACCGGTACATTACTAGATGGTAAGAAGTTTGATTCTTCATATGACAGAAAAGAGCCTATCTCATTTGCACTTGGAACTGGTGCTGTTATAAAAGGTTGGGATGAAGCTATCTCAATGATGAGTAAAGGTGGTAAAGCTAAGGTTATTATCCCTTCAAAAATGGCTTACGGCGAAAGAGCCCAAGGTCCTATTCCTGCTTTCTCTACATTGGTATTTGATGTTGAGCTGGTAGATATCACCAAGTAAAACGACTATCTTACTTAGATAAGATATCCTCCCCGGCTATATTCATTATGGTCGGGGAGTTTATTATATGGCCATCAATTAGTTAAATACTTTGCCTTTAAGAAGTAGATATTTATCATATTTGGTAGACTCCCGAAATCGTTAAGGAATATTTAATAATTATGAAAACTAGAAAACTAATTCTCCTTTCTTCTCTATTATTCCTCTTCGCATGTGGTCAAAACGCTGACTTTAAGAAGAGCGAATCAGGTCTGATGAGTCGGTTTTTAACCCAAAACAATGGGACGAAATTAACGCCGAGTTATATCGCTGAAGTCAATATAGCCTATCGTTTGAATGACTCAGTAATCTATGAGTCATCCAAAACAGGAAAGCCTCTTTATCTTGTTGTAGCGGATCCGCTTTACCCAGGAGATTTGAATGAGGCACTTTGTATGATGGCTAAAGGAGACAGTGCCGAGTTTCTTATTGATGCCAATAAATTCTTCGTTAATACCTTAAAGTTTAGACATGCTCCACAAGGTGTTACAGCTGAATCAAAAGTTTCTGTACTCATTGGTCTAAAGAATATTCTAACCCAAAAAGAAAGATTATTACTTATGGAGCAGGAAAGAAAATCCTTACAACAGAATGAACCGGCTCTAACACTGAAACTTATCAATGATAACCATTTGACAGTTGATACTTTACCTTCAGGCCTACTCATTTCAAAAGATTCATTAGTCAAAGGAGTATCACCTAAACCAGGAGATAAAATTTTACTTCACATGTCTTTAACCTTACCTGATGGGAAAGTCCTCTTTGATACAAAGAAGATGGGGGCTCCCAGACCTTTTGAGTTTGGAAAAAGAATCGAGAATCAAGGAGTGGGTGAAGCCATAGCAATGTTAACTAAAGGGAGCAAGGTTACCATCATTGTTCCAAGTAAGCTTGCTTTCGGTGCAGAAGGCAGGGAAGGTTTTATAGACCCATTCTCTCCGCTTATGTATAAAATCGAGTTAGTAGATATTCAATCTCCGGAGCAGGTCAAAGCCGCTGAAGAGGCCAAAATTGAAAAGAGAAAGCTAGATGAAAAAGATAATCTGGCAAAATTTATTGCAAAGGAAAAGATAAACGTACAACCGACTTCATCTGGATTATACTATATCCCGGTTAAAGAAGGAAAAGGTGTGAAACCAGTAAAAAATAATAAAGTCAAAGTTCACTATATAGGATATCTGCTTGATGGGACAAAATTTGATAGCTCAATTGACCGTGGTCAGCCATTTGAATTTACATTAGGTGGTGGAGTTATTAAGGGATGGGAAGAAGGAATATCCATGATGAAAGTAGGAGGGAAGGCTCGTCTGGTTATTCCAAGCTGGTTAGGTTATGGCGCAAAAGGTTCTGGAAATAAAATACCACCATACGCTACCCTGGTATTTGACGTTGAATTAATAAATGTACAATAAGATGGGAAACAAGATTTATTTTTGGGCACTGATTGCCTTGATAATTCTAGGGGCATGTACCTCAACAAAATCAGTTAGAATCTTGAATGGCACTACTAAGCATGGGGTAGTATACAAGATTACATCAGAAGGAAAGGGCCCAATGGTAGATAGTGGTTCATTTATCACAGTCAACTACACGGGAAAGCTTACGAATGATACCGTTTTCGATGCTTCTTCACTTCATGGTAAACCATTTATGTTTCCTGTTGGACAAGGAAAGGTAATCAAAGGTTGGGATGAAGGCTTTAGAGTTCTAAGAGAAGGAGACAAAGCTACGCTTACGGTTCCGGCAGAGATGGCTTATGGAGATCGTGAGATAGGCCCAATTCCCGCAAATTCTACATTGGTCTTTGATGTAGAGGTAGTAAAAGTTGATAAGCTAAAGGAACTTGATCCATGGATTCTTAAGTCTACAGATACTATTAGAACCGCAAGTGGGTTAAAATACATCATGCTTAATAAGGGATCAGGAGCGAAAGTTGCTATGTCTCGAATTGTTTCAGTCCATTACACCGGATATTTGTCTGATGGAAAGGTCTTTGATTCATCTATAAAGAGAGGCCAACCCATTACCTTTGAAGCAGGTGTTGGTAAAGTTATCAAAGGATGGGACGAAGCGCTACTTAAAATGAGAGTAGGAGACAGGGCTCGACTAATAATTCCTCCTTCACTGGGTTATGGAAATAAGCAAGCAGGGCCCATTCCGGCAAATAGTCAATTGATCTTTGATATTGAAATTGTTGATGTAAAAGATAAATCTAATTAGGAACTAATCATTCCAGGATAGACAATAGTATTAGAGGACGGGTTAAAATTCTCTTCCAAAATAAAAGACGCAGAGTAATTTATCATAACTCTGCGTCTTTTATTTTGGAAGAGAAAATCATCCGAAAGCAATTAATAATACTCTCTGGATCATTATGAAATTCGATCGGAAATTAATGAGATAAGTTCTTGTGGTTTAAATGGTTTTGCAAGGAAATCATCCATACCGGCAGCTAAGCATTGCTCTTTGTCTTTTTCAAGGGCGAACGCAGTTACCGCAATTATTCTTATCGGGTTGACTACATCTGTCTCTTTTTCAATTTGGCGTATAGTCATAGTTGCCTGAATTCCATCCATAACCGGCATTTGAATATCCATTAGGATCAAATCGTAATGATTCATCTTAAATAATTCGATAGCTTTAATGCCATTTTCTGCCAGGTCTACATGATGGTTTTCCCTGGAAAGAGTGGCCATAGCGAACTTTTGATTCAGCAGATTATCTTCAACAAGTAGAATATTCAAAGGTCGATTAAGGCCTTTGGTTAAAGCTGAAAGGTTCACCTGTTGATTATGAATTTCTTTGGGAATCTGGACAGGAATCGAAACGAAATAGGAAGTTCCTGAATTACGTTGAGATTTAAAAGTAAACTCCCCGGATAATGCTTTAACTACCGAGCAGGCAAGAGCCATGCCAAGCCCCCATTGATCCATTCGAAGCGGCAATATGTAATCCCCCGTTTTAATTGCATTAAGAATTATCAATTGTTCACTATCAGAGAAGCCTTCGCTAGAATCTTCAATGAGAATAAGTAGCCTTCCGCTATGCTCATCTCTCTTTTCATAATTGATCATTGCACTGACTTTTCCAACTTTTGTAAGAGATAATGAGTTAGAAATAAGGTTGTCAATTATTTGCAGCAAGCGGTCTTTATCGCTGACAATCACTTCTGGAACGGAATGAGTTACATCAAAGTTAAAGGTGAGATTTTTACCTTGAGCTTTTAGACGGTGAAGTTGAATAGTTTGGGCAATTAGTTGTTGAACTCTTACCTCTTGTTTAGTGATCTGGATCTCACCAGCTTCAACTTTAGCAAAATCCACAATGTCTGTCAACATCGATAAAACATCAGTACTATATTGATGGATTACGTGTAAATATTCTTTTTGCTCACTCTTAAGTTCACTTTGATTTAGAAACTCAATCATTCCGATAATTCCATTTAGAGGAATTCGAATAGAGTTAGATATCTTGGATATCATAGCCGATCTCGAAGATTGAAAGCGTTCTAACTCAAATTTTAATTGCGCAATGCGAGTTTCCATTGTGCTTTTGTATCTTTCAAACTCTTCTACTGAATTATATGAATCTGTCATATTACCAAAATATTAGATTACCTCACTTTATATTTTTCTATCACTTTGATTAGAAGAAACTTTGAGATAGGTTTTGAGATATAATCATCAAAACCTGCCTCTAATAATCTCTCTCTATCTCCAGACATTGCATAAGCAGTTTGTGCAATGAAAGGCACTGATCTGTATTGAGGATAAATCTGTTTGATTTTTTGCATTAACATAGTTCCGTCCCAGGGTGGAGGGAGATTAATATCAAACATCATGATGTCAAAATTCACACCAAACTTTGAATTCTGTTCTATTATTTTCAGAGTCTCTTCACCATTTACAGCAACAGTAATGTCTCCGATTTTTGAGAGCATCTTTTTTAAAACAAGTCTATTCATTTTATCATCTTCAACAACAAAGATTCTCATTCTTGAGAAGGCTTTGGGAACCAATTGATCTTCAGATTGAACAGCATTTTCAGAATCATCAAATCCATTAACAGAATTAAAAACAGCAGAATTAAAGCATAAAATAACCTCTGTTCCTACCCCTTTTTCCGATAGAATTTCGATTTTTCCTTTCATGAGATTAACCAATCGTTTAGCAAGAGGAAGGCCTAATCCTGCACCTTGAAATGATCGGTTATATCCAATGCTTTCCTGTCTAAATGCTTCGAAAACATGTGGCAAATATTCTTTTTCAATACCTATTCCCGTATCCTTGATTTTCAGTACAACTATTCCTTGGTGGGGTTCATAGAAGGTGGTAATTTCAATAGTTCCATGCTCAGTATATTTTAATGAGTTGTCAAAGATATCACTGAGAACTCTTTCCAGTGTTGACTTTTCACATAAGATATCGGGAATATCCTGCGGATTATAACTAAGTTTGAGCCCTTTGTCGTATGCTTTAAAAGTGTAGAGGCTAATAATATCGTTAACAATTTCATTAAGATTTTGAGGAACAAGAGTTAGTTTCATATCGTTAGCCTCAATTCTACTGATATCGATAAGGTTATTTAGTAACCTCATTAGACGATCACCACTCTGAGAAATTCCATTTGCGAATCCTAAGAGTTCTTTGTTATTTAAATTGGCAATCTCGGCCTCTAATAGATTCGAAAAGCCAATAATGCCATTAAGTGGAGTCCTTATTTCATGGCTAATATTAGATAGAAAAACATTCTTAAGTGTGTTAGCTTCCTCTGTTCGCTTAAGAGCTTTGTTTAATTCGGCTTCAACTTTCTGCTTTTCATTAATCTCGTCTTGTAAAGCTTTAGTTCTAAGAGAGACTTCTTGTTCAAGCGTATTATTAAATGAGGTTAGCCGGTCTTGAATCTCTTTGTTTTCGATTCTAGCTTGATCGTAAAGTTTTTTTGTACTTTGGTTTTTCTTAACAAGGTGTAAAATAATAATTAACGATATACAGAAAACTGATATTAGACTCCACAAAACTGCTGAGGGAAGCCTATCAGAGTCATTTTTTTCCAATCCATTCTCTGAGGGGAGTATTGAGAAGATATTATCATTTATAAGATTAGTTATTATTTTATTTTGTGTATAGACAAGGCTATCCCTCAGGTTAAGAACAATCTGTTTAAATTCTAAAGCACTCTTGTAATCGCCAAGTTCTTCATTAATAATGGAAAGGAGATGGGCATTAGCCTGTTGAAGAATAACATTATCAATTTGCTTTGCAATGGTAAATGAATTGAGAAGGTACTTTTTAGCCTCAATACTGTTTTTCTTAAGATAATACAACTTGCCAATACTAAAGTATGCAAAGCCAGTTGCTGTTGGGTTATCAATTGCCAGAGCATAATTTAGCCCTAGCTTATATAGTTTCATTGCTAAGTCATATTTATAACCCATTTGAGCTAACCGTCCAAGGTTATGATAAGTTTCGCTGATACCAAATGAGTCTTTATCAAGCTGCCTGATGTTAAAAGATCTATCAAAGAACATTCGTGCTGTTGCTGTATCCCCTTTTTTTATATAAACTTCTCCAAGATAATTATATCCATTTCCAATGCCTCTTTGATCATTCTGATCGAGCTTAATCTCAAGGGCTTTCATCAAAAAGGCAATAGCTTCGGAGTACTGACCCAATTTCTGATAAGAGTTTCCAAGATTGTTTAAAACCATTCCTTTGATAGTAAGAAACCTATTTCGTTCTGCAACTTGAAGAGCTTTTTTGTTTAATCTGATAGCTAAATCATAATTGCCTACCTCATTATAGATTTGACTGGCTATTATATGTAAACGACAGATGCTAAGTGAATCTGATAATAGTTGATAACCGGCTATCGCCTTCTTTGAATATATCAGTGATTCATTATATTGAGAGTTTGCGAGAAAGAGCCTGGCTATTATCTCATATACCCGCACCTTTTTATGAAAATAGTCAGTACTATCAATTAGATTTACCTTTTGAATTAGCTTTTGTAAATCGGTTCTTTTTTCAGTGGATGAAATAGATAACATCATCTTTGATAGTTGATCCTCTGATATAGTCATCTCATTATCATTCAAATATAAGTTCAAGCTATCCGGTTTTATCGAATAGTGTTGGGCTATAACACCTGGGGTTATCAATATTAATAATACAACAAGAGTTGATCTAATATCTAGACCAAATAACTGAAGTCTGCGAATATCCTTAATTTGTGATGTCTTCATTAGTAATCAGAATCAATCAACTTTAAACCCTAAATCGGGGTTTTGCATAACTGCCTTGCAACGAACGTATATACTGTAAAATTGACTTCATCTACAATTTATTGAAAAAAGGCAATTTTCTGACTTGAAGTGTTAAAGTTACTGTTAAATCTTATTATGTAAATGCCTGAGCTAAAACTCTTTTTTAGTTTGACTGTATTTACGCCTTTAACCAGAGTCAGAACTTGTTTAAATTGTAAAGAACCATTCATATCGATAATTTCAAGGGCTCCTATAGTTTCCCTCTCATTCTGATAGTCTATAATCAGATTATCGTCTTCGCTAAAGAAGCATATTATTAAAGAATTGTTTGTCTTTACTTCATTAGACTGAGTAGGAGTATATTCAAAAGCCCCAATATCGAATTTTCCATTGTACGGTCTTGGGTTGTTTAAATAATCGAAGTCAATTCCAAGGTAGTTTAAATCTTGACCAGCATCAATTACAGGTGACGTTGTGATAAGTCGGTAATCATCTATACTATAGTTAAGAAAACCTACGCTATCAATGTCTCTTATAAAAGAATTATTGCTACAATCGGCTGTTACATTAACATTAAAGTTCAGGAAAGAGGTAGAATAGGGGAAGCCTTGCTGAGTAAAAAGGTCAAATGCTCCAGGGTTAACAATCAGGTTGTTCTTTATGACATTATTGGAGGACTGGATATTTGCAAACCTTATACCCTCTGTTTTCGGCGAGATAATTGTATTAGAGGCGATGGTATAAGGTAACAGATTAGGATTAAAAAGATTATACATTATCATAATCCCACTCTTACCATAGGTGCCATGTTCGCCAGGATGATAGTTTAAACCGGTATTAACAACAACATTATTAAAAATTCGTGTTCCACCAGTACCATGAACTTCAATACCAATTCCCTTTCCATCGACGATAAGGTTGTTGTAGCATTCAGCGAGAGAGCCACCCCCAATGATAATCCCGCTCATTTGACCATATCGTTCAACCTGGCTATCGTGAAAGATTTTATTCCCATATATCTTACAGCCGAGTAGTGCACTAGTAATTTGTATGCCATCATACCCTGTTGAATCAAAAATATTATTTCTGATCGTGATATTGGATAATAGATGGGGTAAAACTACAGTATCCTTTCCGTTACAGTTTATTGTATAACCCGCGAAAAAAGAATTGCCAATGTATAAACCCTCTGTAGCTGTTTTAACGAATTTGCAGTTTTCAATGGTCAGGTTTTTTAACAAAAAGCTATCTCTTACTGAATTGAAACTACAATCTGGATCAGTCTTAGCCATTACGCCACAGATGGAAACATCATATACTTCGATGCCTGAAATTATCATATCCGACGAGAACTCGTCAATTGATACTGCATTACCTTTTATTTTACTTATGTAGATGTTGTATTCAGTTGTATCAATTGCGTTACCGATTAAATTAACGTTACTGCATCTACCAAATCTCATCCCATAATGAGCATCAGAGGTAATAGTAACCTTCTCATCCTTGGGTCTTATTATGATGGGATTAAGCGAATCGCCTGTAATATTATCGAATCGAAGTTGATAATAGTTACCCTTCTCCAGACAGATTGTTGATCCTGGGTTTAGATGGGCTAGTAAGCCATTAAATGTAGTTGTTTTATTAGCATAAGGATACAGGACAGTATCACAAGATTGGTTTTGTGCCTTTACAGGCAAAGTTAAGATGGAAAGGTAAAATAAAATTGTAATTAAGGTTGATTTCATGCGTTATGAGGCTCTTTTAGCACGCTCCCAGTTCACAGACTGCTTGCCTTTAATATATCTCTTAAAACCAAGGAAAACAGCATAATTCATCATGGTGAAATAGAACGGAACATATAACAATTTCAGTCTAATCCCTTTTGATTCAAAATACCATCCCAATAAAGCTGTTCCATAAAATAGAATTTGTCCGATGAAGAGTAAAGAATAGAATGACAATTGGATAGGATTATCAATTGTAAGAAGTAGTATAAGATTGAGAATAATCAAAAGAGGGAGTGCAATTGGCGCAAGAGTCCATCTTAAAACCCTATGGGAGATATACTGAAATGAGAGCGTCTTGTATTTGAAAATATTTAGTAGTGGTAACAATCTTACAACCGATTGGATACCACCTGCTGAAATCCTTACTTTTCTTTTTAGTTCCTCTTTTACATTAGCAGATGGATGTTCCATAGCGTATGCCTCTGGATCATACTGAATAGTAAATCCTTCCATTGCAATTCTAAGTGAAATAATAAAATCATCAAGGAGGGTATCTTTCTCAACATCCCTAAATAACTCTCTTCTAACGGCAAACAGTTCACCTGCGGCACCAACGACACTATAAAGTTCAGCATCCCATTTTTTAAGAGTAGATTCATACTTCCAATACAGACCTTCAGTCGCTGATGCTGCTTCAGTCCCAGTTGCAAGTACTCGTTTCTCACCTGAAACACATCCGACTTTAGGATTAGCAAAAAGCTTAACTATTCTCATGATGGAGTCTTGGCCAAGCATGGTATTTGCATCACAAAAAACGACTATAGGAGTAGTAACATATTGCATTCCACGGTTCATTGCCCCAATTTTTCCACCCCGCTCAGGCTTATGTAGAATCTCTGTCTGATCATTTTTAAAAGATAGAATCTCATCAGGTGTTCCATCATCTGAACCATCAGTAACCCAAACAATTTTAAGCTTCTCCTTCGGATAATTAAGTGAAAATGTATTTTCCATCTTAGCTTTTACATAGGCCCTTTCATTATAGGCTGCGATAAAAAGAGTAACATCAGGTAAGTCTGTCAATTTAGCCTCATTTGGTTTACCTTTTATCAGTCTTTTCAACTTAATTATGAAAAACAACAAGATTCCATATCCTACATAGGAGTAGAAAACAACAAAGATTAGTGCCCAAAAAATCCATTCAATGAGACCCATAGTTAAATTGTATTTGTTACCAAATTGTTATAATCTTCAATTTTTAGCCACTCACCGGTCGCTTCGTGATATCTTTTTATTACCCTGCAAGGGTTTCCTACAGCTATACTGAAATCTGGAATATCTTTAGTTACGACACTTCCTGCTCCAACCTGCACTCTTTTCCCAATAGTAACCCCTGCAAGTACCACAGAGTTGGCACCAATATGAGCTTCATCTCCTATTACAACAGGCTTAACGTCTAATGGTTGGTATTTTGAGTTTTTCGATCCGTCTTTGTAGCCATGATTAAAGCCACTAATAAAAACGTGTTGACCAGTTCCGCTTCCTTGCCCCATATGTACCGGGCCAATTACGACAGTTCCAGCTCCAACTCTTGCATTATCCCCGATAAAGACGGCACCAGCACCATTATTAACAAGACAGAAAGACTCAATTGTTGAATTTGCACCAAGATAAAAGGGATTATATGGAAAAATATCCATCCTGGCACTTCCTCTAATGAGTGAGTTTCTCCCTTTCTTATGAAAAAATCTATTTACAAATAGACGAATATACCAACGAGGACGGGGTCTCCCATTCGGGCTAATCAACCACAAGACAAACTTTTTAAGTTTGGGATTACCTTTAATTCTACTTACAAATGCCGACATTTTTCTATCTAATTTGAAAGGTTAAATCGAATATCGCTTATTTTTAATCAGGTGGCGATTATGAACTTTTCTCAAAGTATCTATAAATATCGTACACCTGATGTGCCATTGCTTTCCATGAGAATTTCTCAGCCTGTTTAAACCCTTTATCAATCATTTCAGTTCTTAATGTGGTATCCTCTTTTATCCTAACGATAGCATCCACAATAGCATCAAAATTGAAAGGATCAACTAATATGGCTGCATCACCGGATATCTCCGGCATACTTGATGTGTTGCCAGTGATGACAGGCACTCCACAGGCCATGGCTTCCAAGATAGGAATACCAAAACTTTCTCTAAGAGAAGGGTAAAGAAACAACTCAGCTAATGAATATAACGCAGGGAGTTCCTGATTTTTCACATAACCAGTGAGATGGATTGAATCTAACAAGGTCTCGTCGCCAATTTCATTAATGATTCTTGTGAGTTCTCCTTTATCAAAATCAAGCATAACCAAACCAACCTTGTCGCCAGTCTTTTTCTTATAAACTGACAATGCTTTCAAAACGCCAGCAGTATTTTTTTTAGGATCAGTATTGCCTAAGTGTAAAAAGAATCTCTCGGGCAAAGCATATCTAGCTCTAAACTCATCAAGCTTAACATGATCAGTTACTGGAACAAAATGAGTACTAACACCATTATATACTGCCTCAACTTTATCAAGCCCTAAGTTAAAATACTCACAGAGTCTGATTTTTTCAGATTTAGAAACAGTTATAAGCCTCGAGCATCTTTCTACAACTTTTGGAACATTCCACCTTCTGTAAAGATTACCCATTTTTTGATAGTTACTTCCGTTACCAGTTAAAATTGATAAGGGAGATTTCTCCATAAAAATGATATCATGAAGAGTTACAACTAAAGGAATTTTACTAGTCAACGGAGCAGTATTACTAGTACAATGAAGAATATCACATCTATCCTGTTTGGCTGCCTGTGGTAACGTTTTTTGTTCCCAGATAGGGTAAAAATTACCACCAATAACTCTTATTTTAAAGTTTGATGTTTCTTCAATGCAATGATCCTCGCCTGGAGCAACATAAATGTAATATTGGTTGGTATGATCAATCTTTTGAAGTTCCTTTATCAGCTCCAAAACAACCATATCCATTCCATGTTTTTTTAATCTAAACAACCGTTGTGCCTCAATTCCGATGATCATATTCTTTTGTTTTGTGTGTTCAATGCTATATATAGTCTTTATGGCTTTATATAGAAGTTCAAAATAGAGATTATCTGAAAGATGTTAAATAAGCAATAACTAATTTAACGATCAAGGTTCTACAATGAGAAGGGCTGACGATACTCAACAATTAACTCATTCTCGTCTGCGGTTAATCGTTCTAAAGTAGGTGTCTTCTTTATGCTATTATGCTCTTTCCTTCCAAGATTCCACCAAAGAGCCTTCCAGTATGCTCCAAAAAGATCAAATTGACCCTTTAAAAGGAAAAAGGTAAGATTTTTAGGGATTGCCACAAGTAGCTGATAAATAATTGAGAACCAAAGAAGAGGAAATTTCAAATTACGTTGAAGAAAAATCAGCCTTGCCCGATTCATATAATATGTCTTCAAAGGAGAGAGTCGTCCTGTTGATACAGATTCCTTATGTAAAACCGTCGAATTATGAACATACCAGACTTCATAACCAGCTCTTCTGATTGCTTCACACCAGTCAAGCTCTTCATAGTAAAGGAAGTAAACGTCAGGTAATAATCCAGCCTTTTTGATGGCACTTATTGATACCATCATGGCAGCACCATGAGCAAATGCAGTCTTGCTGTCTGAATCAAATTGTCCCTTATCGAGTTTACCATAACCTAGTCCTTTAGTTCTAATTGTCAAAGGATGAAAAGGAGTAACCCCTGCATACTGAATAGTATCAGGGAAATGGTAAAATTTAATTTTTGGTGAAACAACACCTACCTGGCCATTGGCCTCCATTTTTTGAACTAATGGCTCTAAAAATCCAGAGGGTACTTCAGTGTCATTATTCAAGAGTAGAACATACTTGCCTTTGGCAAGCTTGATACCAACATTATTAGCTCCGGCAAAGCCAATGTTTTTGTTTAGTCTAATAAAATGTATATCGGGAAATTTATCACGAATAGGAGTAGGGTCATCATTTGGAGATGCATTATCAATTACAAAGATCTCAATGGGTTTGTATGTTATCTTCTGTAAGGAATGCAACATATCAATTGTAACCTCAGGATGATTATAACTTACTGTAATAACGGAAACCAAAGGATTCATATGTAACTTATTTATGTCTTTAATAAAAGTAATGTATATTTTGTTGCAACAAAAGGGTATTCACATAGATTTTGTCATGACACCCTAATTTTTCCTCTCAGAAACAATCAAAGTAGTACACCTCCATCAATTAAACTTAACGTAAATGTCACAAAATCAATAGTTGGTTAAGACAACAATATAGTTACCTGACGACAAAAAGGTTGTGCTGTGGTATATATAAAAATACTCTTGTCACCTGTCATATATTCTAGAGGTTTATGCTCATTGTCTATCAAGCAACAAGAGATTACGAAAATGGCATCGAAATCTGGCGATACTTCGTTAAAATCACCACTGTCAGGCTATGGGTTGCCAGGTGCCTGATAATAAATTTGTCAATACTTTGAAATATTACATCGGACAAACATTTAACAATGCTACGAAACCTGGATTGAGAAGGTCGACCTTATTATATTTTAAAGGAGCCTTTGTTTTAAGGTTAAGAATTTCTCCACCACAACCAAGTATTAAGGCATGACCAGCCGCAGTGTCCCATTCCATTGTAGGGGAAGAGCGAACATAGATATCTGCCTCCCCATTAATCATCGAGATAAATTTTAGGGCACTACCAACCTGAATAGAAGAAACTATTGTTTTATTTCCTATAAACTCAAGTAAATGCTCTTTTTCTTTTGGGTCGGAATGAGATCGACTTCCAATTGAAATCAGTTCACTTTTCGATTTCGATGGGCTAGAAATGCGAAAACTATTTTTTAACACTTGATCAACCTGAATAGAGTTAAATTCGATGGTTGGGACATTAGCGAGGAGGGGTAATTCATCCGAAAAGCCATAACAAATTAGCCCCTTCATTGGTGCCATGATCAAACCAAAGTAGGGAACTGAATTTATAACTAAGGCAATATTAACAGAAAACTCCCCATTTCGCTTTATAAACTCTTTTGTACCATCAAGTGGATCAACAGACCAAATACACTTTTGCTGAAAGCGATCATCTGTTGCTTTTGTCTCCTCACTTAAGACATAAATCCCTGAAGGAGCTAAAAGTTCATGTATTTTGATATCTGATTCTTTATCAGCAATTGTAACTGGCGAACCATCTGATTTCTGTTCAATGTCATCATGATGCAAGACAAGGTAATGTTTAATCAGAATCTTAGCTGCTTCTAATCCAGCGGTTAGGGCAAAATTGATAATTTGCTGTTTGGTTAAAGATATTTCCATAGTTATGTAAAAATCGTATTACTGACGAAAACTAATCTCAATACGAGGAAATGACAATTGCTTTCTTTGAAGATTTCTAAATTTAGTTTTACTCGTCGATTTTCGTTTTTGTACTCTCACACGTTTATCCATTGCGACCGAGTTTAATAACAACCCCATAGCAATATACACTGACTGACCCGAAGGCATCTGACCAATAATTGCATTACCATAGCTTGCAGCCATAATTCCAAGCATCCCACATGCGAACCCACTCATAAATGCCTGAACTGATTTATCTCGAAGCCTAAACATCAAATAGTAGGATCCCATTATCAAAACATAGAACATCAGAACTAGATGTAGGACAAGTCCAACGACCCCAAGTTCTACCCAAACTAAGACATACCAGCTATCAGTAGGCACGTTTGATAAAAAGGCATAAGGAAGGAACTTTTTGGCTTTTGAGCCTCCATGGCCTAACCCTCCTCCTATAGGGCGAGTTGCCATATAAACTTTAAGTTTTTTTTGATTTTCAAGTCTTACTAACAACGATGGGTCATCAGGGTTAAAAGCCGTCCTCATTCGGTTGATCTGATAATTACCTTGTCCTATTGTAGTGTACTTAAAAAACACAAAGATTACTGTTCCTAAAAGTGCACCTATTACAATCATTGAGAGATTCTTTCTATGAAGAAAATAGAGTGCAAAACCAGCAAACGGGACAGCCATCGATCCTCTGGTGCCAGATAAAAACATTCCATATATTCCCATTATACCAACTAAAAGAAAGAATATCTTATCGCGTAAGGTTTTCGCTCCAAATGATGCAATGATAAAAACTACCCCAGTATAAGCCTGATTTCCTCCAAACTGGCCTGCATCAGAGTAAAAGGAGAAGACTCTTAATCTTCCAAATAAAATATGAGTCAGATTTGCACCCCCATCAAGCCAACGCTGCTCCCATCTATCAACTCCAATGTAGAGTTGAGACATACCTTTAAGAGTTCCAAGCAAAGACATTATTCCCCAAACATATATTAGAATTCTTACTTTGTCAGGGGTTTTTAATAGATATACACCAAGTATTGGTAGAATAAATGGATAGAATCCTACTGGTCTTATAGCTGACATCCATGCATCAAAACTTTTTGCTTCAGGGTTTACTATCTGGATAATGCAGTAACTAAACCATACCAGGCCTACAATGACAGTATCTCGTTTGACCACTTTCCAGTCTGGTTTAGTCGGAAAATTTACTATATAAATAGCGATTAAAGTAAGAACTATCAGTGAATCCATGATTATACCTATCGGGAATGGAAGTTCAATGTATCTTGAACTTCCCAGAAGCAGAAAGCTCGCTACAATTATAGTATAAAGCCCTAATTCTGGCTTTTTTATTAAAAAGAAGAAGAAAATGATACCAAACGGCAAGAGCAGTAGAGCTCCGGCAATACCAATACCACCAACTCCAATCAAATAACCAATTAATAAAGCAAAGAGCAGAATAGTTACAGAAATTGTTGGTACCTGTAACCACCCAGCACCTTCATGTTTATTAAAAAGATTGCTCATAGATATCAAAAATAGTCTATTTCCTGCTTAGTCTAAGTTTATCGAGCAGAATATTAATCGCGAGAAATCCTTCTGTTAAAAACTCTTTTAGCGAGAAATTAAATTTATCTTTTAAGTAGTAATATCCAACAAGTCCTCCCACAAGTGTGTAAATTATCGAACCCACTGCCATCAATTGTAAGCTATTAAAACCCCATAAAGCTACAATATCTATTAAAATATTGATGCCTAGCATTATAAATACTTTTACTGTATTAGCCTGCGGTCTATTCATTGCATCCAATGCTGAACCGGTAAACTTGTCTAAAGGCATAAAAAGAGCAACTATCGCAAACATTATTAGTAGATTAGAAGATATAAATCCATTAGCCTCATAAAAGGTATGACCAGCAATGAATTTTATAAACCATGGGGCAAAGAATATCAAGAATAAACAAATTGGGGCAAAACCAATAATAAGAAATCCACTTCTCGAATATAATAACCTGCGAAAACCATCCCAATCTTTCTGATCAGCATATTTAGCCATTAAAGGATAAGCTGCTGCTGCAAGACTTCGCAATGGCATTTGCATTATTTCCACATACTTCAAGGGAATGCTATAAATGGCGACAGCAACTGGACCAAGTGGACTGAGCCCAATTAAGAACATATCTACGCTCTGTAGAAGATTGGTTCCAAGAAGGGTTAAGGAATTGTATTTTCCGAAGTTAACTAGTTTTTTATAAGAAGAGTTTCTGAAGGATCTCCAATGGTTAGAACCATCGTATTTCAAAAAAATCATAATTAGGGAAAGTAGGCCTGAAGTAAGCACCATTACTAACATCACTTTATTAATAGATATTGAGCTGGTATATAAAATTGACCCAACAAGAAAAATAGATAGCGGCAAAACATTAAGAATTTTGATGACAAGAATTCTTCCAAAATTTAAATCAGACTGGAGTAGAGTAAGTGCATTTTTCAATGGAAATGTTGCAACAGCGAAAAATGGATACCAAAAGATAAATAATTGGAAGGCACCAAAATTGGTATTTGTCAAATCGCCAACTTCACAGACTAAAATAAAGGAAAACGCCAGGAATAGGGCTAAAGCAAGTCCCATGATATAAGCAGTTCCAATAAATTGGTGTTTGTCCTCGATTGACCCTGTCGCAATAAATCTGATTAGGCCATTGTGTGTTAAGCCTAACCTTATCATCTCTAAAAAAGTGCTAGCTGCAAGAAAAATAGCATATTGGCCAAGTTCATCCATGGATACGAGTCTAGCAATCAGCATAAAATTCACCATACCGGCCATTGAAATAACCAGATTTCCTAAAAAGGATAGTGTACTTTTACTTTTAAATATGCTTTTGAGCTCCATGTGGTGAAAAGGAGTGTTATAATCTTTTCCCCTCGTGAATTCTTAAACTAACAATCTTTTTTATCTGAGCTCTGAGTAATGAGCGTTTTTTAGGAAGTTCACCTAGGTTATTCTCAACAAACTCAATTTCTACTCCATTTAAAACCGAAATTGGCTTTTGACTTACACTTTTTATATAAGTGGTCAAACAGAGGTTATCAGCATTTTTCCATACTCTATTGGCACGAACCACCCATAGAGTAATATCAGAGGATCTAACTAACTCTGAGGGATAAGGATTATAGACTAAAGCTGGAATTTCAATAATGATATAGTTGAAAGCACCAAAGAAAGGATGTTTATCTACGATTTTAAGATGCTCTGCAGCTGATGCTTCAACAAACCGAGCATTATGCTCATAATAAAAGTCATCCTCATGCTCATTAATTGGAGTAATATCCAAATTCCCAGTAAGGGTACCTCTTAAAAAGTAAAATATTTTCTCACCAAGTTTAAAAAGCTTTCCGTTCTTTTGGAAATACCCATCTTTGAAGATATTGTTTCGATTCGTAGTTTCAGGCATCAAAAAAGCGACTTTCTCATCATAGGCACGTAATTTATTGGCCAATAATGTACCAACTATTGTCTTTCCTTCCTTCTCCATGGTACTGGCAATGACAATTACTTTTGGTTTAATAATGCCTCCACTGTTATGTCTTGAAGCAAGCCTCGTCTCTTGTGTAATTTGATCGCTCAGTTTATTAATTATAAAATCAATATTAAAGTTGCTGTATTCAAGCATTATGCGAGGAAGAACACCAGCTTGTTTTAATCTCGAAAACTCCTCAAGGCGTTCTGTGGTTCTTATATTATTATTAAGAAACTCAAGTGCAAGTATTAAAAAAGCAACCATAACAAATCCCATAACAGCAGCAACAATAACCATTAATCCAGCTTTGCCCGGAATAGGTTTTAATGGGAAAAATGGGGGATCAAGAGCTTTAATATCACTACTTAGTTCAACATCTTGTTGCTTTAACTTACTAAGGTTAAGTGAATGTAGAAGAGAAAGATACTCTTGTTCTACAACATTAATTTCTCGTTCAAGCCTTTTTTGGGTGGCACCAAGAGGCGCAAATGTTTTATAATACTCATAATAATCTCGTTCGAAATTGGTCATGACTTTCACGCCAGCCCGAGCCTCCTCATATTTGATTACGTTGTCGAGCCAAGCCGTAAAAACATCATCAATAGGAACACCGTCAAGAGCAACATTATTATTGTATAACTGTTCAACTTCTTGAGTAAGAAGTTTTTTTGTCTTATCAGCTTCAGACTTAAGCTCCTGAAGCTTTGCTCTATTCTTTGGATCCGGGTCTTCAAATGATTCAGTAAGAGTAATACGAGTTTGAACTTCGGCCAACTGATTTCTTAGTTCTAGTATTTTGCTTGTTTTTAATTGTATAGCCTGCTGCATTCCCATCTTCTGTTCCAAACGTTTAAGTACTGCAGCAGCTGCTTCAAATTTAAGCTTTACCTCAGTAAAGTTTCTGTTAAGATCCTCCTTTACAATTGCAACCGCACGAGACTGTTCCTGATAGTTTATGATGTTATTCTTTTTATTAAATTCTAATAACCTATCTTCAGCATTTTGTAATCTATCGGCTGTCTTTTTTACCTCATTTAAAAAGTATCTAACTACAGCATCACTTTGATTTTCTTTGATATTCCGATATTTATCAATAACCACACGCGTCATAAAGATTAGTGTGTGCATACAAATAGCCGGGTCAAAACTAGAATACTTTATAGATACAAGATCACTACTTTGAACCCTTCGTGCAACAACAGACGAGATTGCACTAATACCATAATATGGATTTTTTGAGTTCAATAAGTTGTATAGAAAGTTTGTATCAGAGGAGTTTAGATAAGCAATTAGATTGCTTACAGATTTTTCATAAGGACTATTTTCAGAAAAACTTGAGGATTGAAGTTGGGTTGAATCATATAGGGCTACTCCCAGCGAATCATTTCCATCTCTAATTATCAATGGTAAACCTTCTATTAAATCTTCAGATTCAATTGTGTTATGATTCATCAAGGAGTTAATACTCACGCCATAGGTTCTTGCCAATGTAAACAGAGTCTCACTTTTTTTTACGAAATGGTATAATTTGTTTTTGAAGACTATGTCTCCATTTGCTAAATATACCGTATCCTTAGATTGACTAAGACCACTTAAGTGGGTTGAATCGTTACTTTGTATAATCATCCTTTTCACATACGATGGGACAAATTTATGTACCCACTTATAATTCTCATCTAATAGAATGGTTGGATCAGGATGACTCAGACTAAGATGCTGTACAAGTAATCTAATGCTAGTTTCAGTAGCTACTTCTCTCGATTTAATTAAATTCAAGAAGTTTTCAAAGGCGTTATTGGTCTCAAAAAGGCTAAAGTTCTTAGACTCTACACTTGAGCCAGAAGCTAAACCAGTATATAAAGTAGTTTCAGATTCGAACTTTAATACTTCATCTTTTGTAAGGTAACGAACTATTACAGCAAGAATTACTGGTACTAAAATTAACAGTACCAGATTCTTTCTAAATAGTTTTAGTAACCTAACGATATTCATCTTTTTGCTTTAGTCTATTTTATTTAAAGCGTTAAACTTAATGCCAGTGGTCAATTCAAGAAGAGTATAAGTATTCATGAAATCATTTTTTCTGGTTTCATACTCCATTTGAACCGATGAATTATACTCCATTAACCTAGACATCTCTTCCAGAGAAAGCTGATTGTTAATAAACTTCTTTTCAGCCATTACCATTCTCATTTTTGACGTAAGCATGTTATCGGAGGCAATCTTTAATAACTTCTGTTTTAGAAGTAGATCATTGTACATAAAAGTGACTTCTTTTCTAATAGCAAAGATTTGTTCTTCTCTTTGGCTTACTGCGATTTCCCAATTCTTTTTTGTAACATTTAATAGATTAGATCGATTCAGAAGATCATATACTGATAATCTAAGAGTTGCTCCTATACTGTACCGCCAATCTGCTTTTAGAAGATACTGATCGGCAGTAATATTGGTATTCTCACTTGAAGAATATACACCACTATAACCATAAGATACACTTCCATTAAGTGCTATATTGTTAAGTAATTGTCTTTTTTGTGTCAGAAAATTATACTTCCCTAGATCAACTGATGCATCTCTTTGCCTTAGAAGAGGAGAATACTGTAATGCTGAGTCAATTAAGGTCTGTAAAGGGGGGATACGATCAGTAATATCTTCCACTATCGGGTTAAACACAAAATTTGTATCAGCATCCTCTTGCTGAGCAAATATTGGGTTAACCCCAAGATTAAAGATAAGAAATAAGATTAAAATAGGATGTAAATGTGCAGATTTAATCTTCATATTAAACATTTTCTTTCTGGAAGAGTGCTGGAATAGTACGCAAAATTAGCCTTATATCTCCCCAAAACGAATTATTGAGTGCATAATTATTATCCAACATCTTTCTTTCTTCTTCACTCATTGGCCCTTTTCTACCTCTTTTTTCTACCTGCCATAAGCCAGTAATACCGGCAGGAGCACCAAAACGTTCACTAAACTGGTCTGTAGTCAACATATTTGCTTCGTACAAAGGCAGAGGACGATTACCCACAATTGACATATCTCCTTTTAAAACATTTATCAGTTGAGGCAGTTCATCGATACTGGTATTTCGAATAATTCTTCCAATTTTGGTGATCCTTGGATCATCTTTGATTTTAATAAATGCAGCCTGACCTTTCTTTCGTTTTAACTCCAGATACCAATATTCACAGACTCTGTTCATACCATAATTTAATGGTTGAGAACAAAATTGCCCCTCAGGTAACTGTGCGCATCTTGGGCATTTCGATATTTCATTATCATCCTCTACAAGCTCTTTCTCCACAGAATACTGATTAAGATGCTTGAGATCCTTTAGTCTTTTATCAGCATCTAAGCTCATACTTCTGAGTTTATAAAAATCAAAGGCCTGATATCGTCCAAATCTTTTGCTTATATAATATACTTTACCTTTAAATCCTGATTCTGCCCAAATTGCAAATACACTGGCAAGCAGGATAGGGGAGAGAAGAATCAGGGCAAAGCTGGCAACTAATATGTCAAAAATTCGCTTTTTAATATCAAGTTTGTAATCATCAGCCTTAGAATATACAGGCACTTGATTAGCAAATTTCTGATTGAACCTCTTGATAAAGTCAATACGATATCCTATGTCTTGAAGATTTAAGGGGGTAACAAAAAAGTCATTTAGCCCCTTTAAATGAGCTTCCTTAAAGAAGATCGGTTCAAAATCATGCGCAACAACAAAAAAAGGTAATTGAATATGATCCTCTTTCTGAAGATAAGTAAACAATCCAATAGCAGTGTCTCCAGGAAGATGTAATTCACAAAGAATTGCATCTATTCCCTTTGTAGAGGTAATAACCCGTACTGCTTGGAGTGAGTTCTCTGCTTGAAAGAGAATAAACTCTTCTGATGCTAATTGAAATTGATTAATAATTCTAGCATCAGCACCAACATATAATATTTTCTTAACCGCACTACTTGTATCCATATTCAGAAATGGATTAATTATTTACCACTCGATTGCAAAGTGAATTGGAAAGATATTCTTATGAATTAATGCTTCTAACTCTTGAAAATTAAAAGGTTTAACCAGAAAATCTTGGGCACCTAATTTATAGCATTTCACACGACTATCTGAACTCTCTTCCCCAGAAAGCATTAAAATAGGAGTATGTTTTTGAAATCCACTTGCCCTAACTCGTTTTATAAACTCATATCCATCCATAACTGGCATCTGGATATCACAAATTATAAGTGATGGAATATTAGATTCCAACCAATTCAATCCTTCTTCGCCATTATTACAAGTTACTACCTCATACTCTTTTTTCAAAAAGTTCTCAAGTAATAATCGTATACTCTGCTCATCATCGATAACAAGAATTTTCTTTTTCATAACAAGAAGTTTTCAAAAACTTACTAATTTACAAAATATCGACCTTTCATTTATTTGTTTTACGATCCTTTTTAAAGGAAGTTACATCATTTTCGGTAATACCAGGCATCATTTTAAGAAGTTCCTCAAGTTCAATCAGCTCATCTCTGATTCGAGCCGCCTCAATAAAGTCCAATTCTTTTACGACCCGGGTTAAATCACTCTTTTTTGATTGTATAAGCTTCCTGAGCTGTCCTTCATCCATTGTTTTAACAATTGGTTCAGCTGCAATCAATGGATTCTCATTCTCGATATATGCCTTACTTATAATTCCATCCTTCTTCACATGCCCCAACGCTTCATCATGAGACCTGATTACTCCACGAGGTATTATTCCATGTTCTTCATTGTATGCCAATTGAATCTCTCTTCTTCTATTAGTTTCATCAATTGTCTCTTTCATAGAACGAGTAATGGTATCGGCATACATAATTACCTTAGCCTCGATATTTCTAGCGGCTCTGCCTGCTGTTTGAGTTAATGACCTGGCATTTCTTAAAAATCCCTCCTTATCGGCATCAAGTATTGCAACTAATGCTACTTCAGGAAGATCCAATCCCTCTCTTAATAAATTCACCCCAATTAATACATCAAATAACCCTTGACGCAAGTTCCTCATAATCTCGACTCTCTCAAGTGTTTCAACATCAGAATGAATATACTCACATCTTACACCCATCTTCTGAAGATATTTGGAGAGCTCCTCTGCCATTCGCTTAGTCAGTGTCGTAATTAATACTCTGTTGCCCCTCCTTATCGTCAATTCTATCTCCTCAAGTAAATCATCTATTTGGTTTAAACTAGGCCTAACCTCAATCACCGGATCAAGTAAACCCGTAGGTCTAATCAATTGCTCTGTTACAACACCTAATGATTGTTGTAGCTCATAATCAGCGGGCGTTGCACTAACATAAATTACCTGATTAACGATATTTTCAAACTCCTCAAACTTCAAAGGACGATTATCCATTGCTGAAGGTAGCCGGAACCCAAATTCAACCAGTGTCTGTTTTCTAGATCTATCACCACCATACATTGCTCTAATTTGAGGCACTGTCACATGGCTTTCATCAATAACCAACAAATAATCAGAAGGGAAAAAGTCCATTAAACAAAATGGTCGACTACCTGGTTTTCGTCCATCAAAATAACGACTATAGTTTTCGATTCCGGAGCAATACCCTAATTCCTTCATCATTTCTATGTCGTAAGAGACTCTATCTGCAAGTCGTTTCCCCTCAAAGGCCTTACCTATTGAATTAAAATACTCGACTTGTTTTATCAGATCAGTCTGAATATCAGTAACTGCCCGTTTCATCTGATCATGCGAGGTAACAAATATATTTGCAGGATAAATTGTACACTCAATGATAGTTTCAAGTGTAAAACCATTTACAGGATCAAATATCTCAATAGATTCAATATCATCTCCCCAAAACAGAATCCGAAATGCCTCATCAGCATAAGCTGGAAACACATCGACAGTGTCTCCTTTAACCCGAAAATTTCCTCTTTTAAAATCTGCTTCTGTTCTTGAATATAAACTCTCTACCAGATCTAAAAGAAACTTAGTTCTGCTATAGGTTTCCCCTGACTTTATTCTAATGGTTCCAGCATTAAAATCATCTGGATTACCTATACCATATATACAACTAACCGAAGAGACAACAATGATATCACGCCTACCAGAGAGGAGAGAGCTTGAGGTACTTAGACGTAACTTTTCAATCTCATCATTAATGCTTAAATCCTTTTCAATATATGTATTTGTAGTTGGAAGATAAGCTTCTGGTTGATAATAATCATAATATGAAACAAAATACTCTACGGCATTTTGAGGGAAGAACTGTTTAAATTCACTATATAGTTGAGCAGCCAATGTCTTGTTATGGCTTAATACTAAAGTTGGCTTGTTTAGATTAGCTATTACATTTGCTATCGTAAAAGTCTTTCCACTTCCAGTTACCCCTAAAAGAACATTTGCTTGATCACCACGCTCAATGCTTTCAGTTAATTGTTTGATCGCTTGGGGTTGATCTCCTGTGGGTTGAAATTCTGAAGTTAATTTGAATTCCACTAGTTCTGCCTTTTATTATCATTAGTCAACTCTAAGTAAAGATAGTCATTTATTACATAAAAAAAGGGATGGTTTATACCATCCCTTTTCATTTCGTTGGAAGAGAAATTATTTCTTCTTACCACCTTTTTTGTTAGCTTCAGCAGCAGCAATTGAATCAGCGATAGCCTTTTCTTTTGCAGCTTGATCTGCCATAGCGATGCTATCAGCTACGCGTTGCTTTTCAGCTTCAACCTTAGCGATTGAATCAGCAATACGGATAGAATCTTGACGAGCTTTTTCAGCTTTTTCAGCAGCGCTTGGACCACAAGCAGTAAGAGCAGCAATTGCTACACCAACGAGAACAACATTAAACTTTTTCATTAAACTTTTAGTTTTAGGTTTGTTTTGCAGTGCAAATGTACAACCAATTTTTAAATACACAAGCTGTTTGGTTAACTTTTTTTAACTTTTTTTCACTTTTACAGGGATTCATCTATTAATACACAGTGAATCAGCACTATAAAATGTTAATTTTTTTTAGTTTCACGTTGAAATGGAAGACAAACAATACAAAATTGTATTTTTACTTCCACAAAAATGAAGAATGAGCGACCAGATTACAAAATATCTCTCAATCCTTACCCCTCAAACAGGTCTTTATAAAGAAAAGGGAAGTAAATTTATCTCATTTGTTTTTCCAGTCAACTCTGAGGCTGAGATAAAAGAAGCTATAGATAATCTTAAAAAAGAATATTTTGATGCCAGACATCACTGTTATGCCTGGATATTAGGGCCTAATAAGGCTCAATTTCGATCTAATGATGATGGAGAACCGGCTGGCACGGCTGGAAAGCCCATATTTAATCAGCTTCTGTCTAAAGATCTCACTAATATCTTAGTAGTTGTTATAAGATATTTTGGAGGTATCAAGTTAGGGGTACCGGGGCTTATAAATGCATATAAACAAGCCACTATTGATGTTCTGGATAAATCTGAAATAGTAGAATGTCTCATTCCCTCTTATGCAATGGTCTATTTCAACTATTCAAACATGAGTGAGGTTATGAAAGTCGTTAAACGCGTGGACGCATCAATTCATTTAACGGAATATCTTAATGATTGTAGGGTAGGGGTAACGCTTCTTAAGAGCAGAGAGGTTGAACTGGTTAATGAACTCTCTTTAATATATGGTGTCACATTCAGAATTTTAGAACAACCAGAATGGTAGAATGGATAGAGGCTACTAACACAGAAAGGATAATATTCAATAAAAAAAAGGGCTATTTAACAATAGCCCTTTTTCCATTTATTGAGAGAATCTTTAGTTCTTTAATAAGATCTTCAGACCACCTTCTTTACCATTAGCAACAAAAACATGGGTTGAGTTGCTGGCTACGAAGTTTGCACTTGCAGGAGTGAGTAAATCATCATTCCAAACACCAGCGATGGTAATGTTGGTACCAGGACCTGGAGTTGCAAAAGTAACTCCTTGAGCACCGTTTGCAAGATAAATGTAATCATTATCTTGGCTTACAGCGTTGGTATTACCATAGGTAATCATATTTACTGGTGATTGATAAACCAAATTACCAGTTAATACATCAACAGCCTTCATACCATATTTACCTCTAGCAATGAAACAGGTAGTTGCATTATCTCTCATGAAGATTGTGCTCTTACCAGCTGTGGTGTACTGAGCCTCAACATTCTGATGCTCAATAGGACCAACTGAGTATACAAACTCATCAGCTTGGTCAACACTACCAACTTTGTAAACGTGGAGTTTTGAATCAACAACATTACCTTCTAAAGCGGCATGACGTTTTCCGTTAACTCTTCCGTTTGCGGTTGAGAAACTAGCTCCATCATACAGGTCATTACCAACAACTGTATAGTCAGTAGCATTTAATGCATATAAACCACCATTTGTTGAACCTACTGATACATAAAGATAATTTGAAGCTTGAATTACACCATTTGCAGATGCAGCAGGCGAACCAACTGGTACAGTCACATAAGGAGCAGTAAGATTACCACTTCCATCGAGATCGATTACCAGTAAAACAGCACCTTTCTTAAATGATGAACCAGCAAGATAAAGCTTTGTTCCAGCCTGATTGATGTCAGCAGCGTTGATATCAATATCACTGAATGCTAAAGCAGTCGTAATAACTGGAGTTGCAGGGGTAGTTACATCGTAAACACGAACATAACCTTTATGACCTTCACCGCGCTCATGATAAGTAACATAAGCTTTGTTATTACGGAAAATCACATATGTGGCACTCAATTTAACTCCACTAACTGTAGGAGATAGGGCAGTGGCTTCCAATGTAAATCCAGATCCCATTTTCAAACCACCTTCAAAAGTGATAGGAACATTCTGGTAAACCATTGCTTTGTTAAGTTCAGTCTGGTCAGTTATTACCTTCTCATCTGAACTACTAACTACAGGTGTCGTTGTTTCATCTTTGCTACAACCAGCGAAGATAGCACCTAGTACTAAAAATGCAAAAATTGATCTTTTCATAGTTATTCGGATTTAGTTTATCCTAATTTTTAGCTCGTCTATCTCTATACAATCTTTGTACCATTATGGTTAAATACCTGTTTTATATGCTTTTGTGAAATTCAGTAAAACGCATTTTTTCCGAAAATCCAGAAATGAGTATCAAAAAATGGAATTCAATTGTGAACCAGATTTGTTGAACTATATACACAATTGATTTACAGGATACTACCTTTAAGTCGGGGACTAATCTTTGTTCAAAGCATCAAATAGAATTTCCACTGGATGGAATGCTTTTTTTGTTGTCCCATCTTTAATTTGATGGCGACATGATGTTCCACTTGCAGCCAACAGAGTTGAGTCCAAACTTGCCCTAATTGCAGGAAATAGAACTAACTCACCAACCTTCATCGATAAGTCGTAATGCTCTTTCTCATAACCAAATGAGCCTGCCATGCCACAACAACCTGATGGGATCTCCTTAACACTATAGTTTTCAGGAATTGACATAAACGCTATGGTCTCTTTTGTCGATGCAATTGCTTTCTGCTGACAATGACCGTGGTAAAGTACCTCACGTTTCTCCATTGTAAATTGGGATGAATTTATCTTACCAGACCTTACCTCCTGCATAATAAACTCTTCAATTAGTAGAGCGTTCTTGCCAATGCTTTTTGCAGTCTCGACTAATTCATTTGAAACTAACTCCGGATATTCATCCCTAAAACTTAAAATGGCTGATGGTTCAATTCCTACTAATGGAGTATCCGCTGATATCTTGTCCTTTAAAAGAAGTACATTATGATTTGCTATCCTCTTGGCTTTTCTTAAGAGCCCCTTACTTATAAAGGTTCTACCACTTTGAACATGATACGGAATTATCACTTCGTAACCCAATCTTTCAAGAAGCATTATCGTCTTAATTCCTATCTCTGCATCATTGTAATTGGTAAACTCATCAGCAAACAAATAAACTTTCCCAAGCTTAGATCCTCCAGGTATTTCCCTCTTTTTCTTGTTCCATCTAGTTAAGGTAACTGATGATAAAAGTGGCATAGAACGTTGTCTGGAAAATCCAAGTATCTTCTTAAAAGTAGTAGAGAAAATACCAGGCCTAAGAAACATGTTAGTTATTGCAGGAGCTATTGATCCCAATTGATTAATCGAAGTAATATAAGCTATTACCATTGTCCTGAATGGTACACCATTCGAATCATAATAATGCTGCAAAAACTCCCCCTTCAATTTTGCCATATCAACATTTGAGGGACATTCTGCTTTGCATGCTTTACATGAAAGGCAAAGATCTAAAACGTTATAAATTTCTTTATGATTAAAGGGATTCTGTTTAGACGACTTTGTAATAAATTCACGTAATATATTTGCTCTGGCTCTTGTTGTATTATGCTCTAATCTGGTAGCCATAAAAGAGGGACACATTGTTCCTCCAATAACTGAAGACTTTCTACAGTCTCCTGAACCATTACAACGTTCTACTGCCCTCAAAAAACCTTGGTCTTTATCAAAGTTATAGAAGGTTTTAATCTCTTTATGTTTATGATTCGGGCTAAATCTTAAGCTAGTATCCATAGCTGGAGTATCCGTGATTTTACCAGGATTAAAGATTCCCTCCGGATCCCATTTTTTCTTTAAGTCTACTAGATAATCATAGTTTTTTTGTCCAATCATCATCGGAATGAACTCACCCCGCAGTCTACCATCACCATGTTCACCTGAAAGTGATCCATTGTATTTTTTTACGAGTCTCGCTGTCTCCTCTGCTACGCGTCTGAACTTAACAACATCATCTGCGCTTTTGAGATTTAAAACAGGTCGAAGATGAAGTTCTCCTGTAGCTATATGGGCATAATACACACAGCTTAATTGCATTGACTCCAACATCTTATCGAAATCTGCAATATAGGCAGCCATATCAACAGGTCTAACTGCTGTATCTTCTATTACTGGAACCGGTTTTGCATCCCCTGGCATATTCTGCAAAATACCAAGACCAGCTTTACGTAAATTCCATACTCTCTTGACATCTGAACCGTGAACAACCGGAAATTCATACCCTAATCCAGCCTCTCTTAATTCTATTTCTAAGGCTTCTGTTTTAACCCGAATCTCCTCCATACTTTCCCCAACAAACTCAACAATTAAGATTGCACCTGGATCTCCTTTGACAAAGAATCTATTTTTTGACTGTTCAATATTCTCTTTAGTTAAATCCATTAAGGTTTTATCCATCAATTCAATAGATGCAGGAGAGTGCTTTAAGGCTATAAGATTTGCATAAAGAGCCTCACTTATGGTATGTGTATGGACACAACTCAATGCAACTTCTGATGGGGGCGTATCTACAAGATTCAACTTTATAGCTGTTATAAAAAAGAGGGTTCCTTCAGATCCTGCTATCAGATTGCAAAAGTTAAACATATCTTCACTCTCAGCGAAGAGCTCACAATTCATTAATAAATCTAAAGCATATCCCGTATTTCTTCGTCTGATTTCAGGATGTGGATAATGGTTGACTATTTCACTGCGAACCTCTTCTTTACTGAGTAATTCGTTAATATGCCGATATAGTTCCCCCTCAAAAGTATTGAGATCCAGTTTTTTGTTAAAATCCTTACGACTTAAGGCTTCAAAAGATACAAATGATCCATCCGATAAATAACCCTCTACCTGTAAGGTATGATCACGTGTACTACCATATATCAAACTATGTGCTCCACACGAATTATTTCCCACCATTCCACCAATCATACACCGATTGGATGTCGAAGTTTCAGGACCAAAGAATAATTTATATGGTATTAAACTCTTATTCAACTCATCCAAGACAACTCCAGGCCTCACTTTAACCCATCTTTCTTCCTGATTAAGCTCGATTATCTCATTGAAATGAGTTGATAAATCAACAATAATCCCATTTCCAACCACCTGACCAGCCAAAGAGGTTCCGGCTGTTCTTGGAATTAGTGAACATTTCTTTGACCTGGCAAAGAGAATGAGATTTTTTATATCTGAATTATCTTTTGGATAAACTACAAACAGTGGCTTCTCACGGTAGGCCGAAGCATCTGTTGAATACATTAATAAAGTACTCTCATCAAACTTAATTTCTCCGCTAATCTTAGCTTTTAGCTCTTCAACTAGACTCGACACGTTATGGCTGTTCATATGGCACGTTTATCTTAACAAATATAAAAAAAGCGAAGATGCCCTCCGCTTTCTTGTGTACTTAAAATTGATCAATGAAGAATAACTTAACTAGCAATCATTAACTTGAATAGAAATTCGTGCTTTCAAATATCTTATCTGCCGATTTTGCGATAAAACCGGAGTAGAGTTCACCATCCTCCATTTTATAACGTAAAGCAAACTCATAGTAACAACTTGGTATCCGGTAAGTTCCTTCTTCAAATTCAACGTCTAAATGACCCGCCATAGTACTTGACTGCTCAAGTAGTTCTGAAGGATTTCCCTTTATCTCGCCACCACTACTATTAAGTATAAAACCATTTTTCTTTAAGAATTCATTTACAGCCTGAAGTGTATTCATGGTCTTTAAATGATTAACGCTTACTGTAAAATGGTTGGCTCTAAAACCATAAACATAAACCCATGCGGCATATTCTGACTCTTCTCTTAGCTTCTTATAAAGCTCATAAGAGGGGAGACCAAAAACACCTCCTTTATAAATTAGATCATCTTCATTCTCTAATCCGTCAGGTAAAGCTTCTATTTTCCGAGAAATTTCCTGCTTTAACCACGAACTGCACTTATCTAATTGCAATTCACTTATAAATACTCTTGGCGCATCACTTTTTCCCGGTAATTCATAGTGTCGCGCATAAAGCTTCTTTTCTTCAAAATAGTATTCACCCTTTGGAACATAACCGGCTTGTAAAAAGACTCTCGCTAATTTATCAATATTGATTCGCTCATGATCAAAAGTCCTGAACGCAATGTGGTCGTTAACAACCTCTTCACCAACCGAAATAAAACTATCATAAACCCTTTTAACTTCAGGATTTTGTTTTATATAATCACTCCATAAATGGTCGAATATCTGATCTGCTTGCATGTTTTTTTCTTTTGTTGTAAAACAGGAGGAGCGCTGATTTTGTTCAGAGATTCAATTTAAATACACCAAGTTAACATAATACAAATTATGAACAGAATATATAGTACAGATATTGTGTAACTAAACTAATCAGGTAGTATTCAGCTTACAGGTAATGATAGATGCTAAATCAGAGATCTCAAA
>MTLC01000799.1_pt1 | contig 33784 bp, 16 predicted proteins | sample 1982451 | NCBI WGS metagenome assembly MTLC01 (sample SAMN05710165, study PRJNA340218) | biofilm metagenome | isolation source: sample SPH anode biofilm adapted to +100 mV | place: USA | collected 2012-02-03 | reverse complement strand
CTCTCCCTATCCTCTCCCTATCCTCTCCCTATCCTCTCCCTATAAACTCGTATAAGGTTAGAACAATATAGGTAGAGGATGTAGAGGGGATATAGAGGGGATATAGAGAGGATATAGAGAGAGAGTTGAGCGAGAGTCGAGCGAGAGACGAGCGAGAAATGAGAGATGTTGATATGAGAAGCCGAGAGGCGGGAAAGCGGGGTGTAGGTCAGGTTTAATGGCAGTTAAGAGGCCTATAAAAGATTTAGATATCATTTTACTACTTTTGCAGCCCTATTGAAGGGTTAATGCAATAGGAATTGATGATTTACGTTTGTTAATGGTTGATATAAAGCTTATGAAAAAGATTGTTATACTCTTTGTTTTGGTTTTCTCTGTACTATATGGTCAGGGTCAGATTTTTAAAGGGATGGTTATCGGTGGCATGAACCTTACTCAGGTTGAAGGTGATGAATTTGCCGGTTTTAATCGCTTTGGAGCTAATGTCGGTGCCGGCGTCTATGTTGGCTTCGATAAAAAATGGGGCGTGAGCATGGAGACACTGTTTACCCAAAAAGGTTCTCATCAGGGGCAACAATACGAAACGATTATTGATTCGTTAGGCAATCAAAAAAATGGCTCGTACGACCTTCACCTGAATTACGTCGAAATCCCACTTATCTTTCATTATACTGACCGTGAGCGAATGACTGTTGGTCTGGGTGTCTCATATAGCCGTTTGGTTAGTGTTGATGAAACGGAGCACGGTATCCATAAAGATGGTACGACCGTTGAAAGTGGTATCTATGCTAAAAACAACTTCGATGGTATCGTTGATGTTAGATTTGCTTTATATAAGAATCTAAAGCTCAACGCCCGATGGAGTTACTCGCTTAATGTTATCAGAACCAGAACTTTTACTACTATTGATGGGGTTTCAGATAGCTGGACTCGCGACCAACGTAATCATGCAATCTCAATCAGACTAATATGGGTGTTTAATGAGAACGCCATTAGTATTAGTGATGCCAGAAGAAAGAAGAGTGCTGAAAAGATGGGAATTTAGCGTTTAACTTTTATTCCAATCAAGATAGATAAATCCCTCGTTTAACCCAATATTAAAACAGTATTGGGTTGAACGAGGGATTTCAGTTTCTAAGAATATCAATTGACCGGTAGATAGGTGTACTGATATTGCTTCTTGAGGTTCTGTCTAACCTTAAAAGGCCATTAGTTGATGGTTACCTTTATGGATTTTGACATTTTCCCGTTAGAGGCAGTCAATAGATAGAGACCCGGAGCTAACTTGTTGGTTGGAAGAGTGTGAGATGACTCTCCGTTAGTGCAATATGAGATGATTGTCTGGCCACTAATGGAGGTTAGTTTTAATGTGGTCATTTTTTCCAAGGGCAGGTTTTTAATTACTAAACCTGACTCTTTTGTGGCTGGCTGAGGATAAACAGTCAAATCACTGAAAATAGAAGGCTGTTGATCGATTCCAATGGTGAGCATGAAATAACCGATCACTTGTTGCATGAGCTCGACCCTATGAGCATCACTATCCATAATTGAAGGGTCGAAGAAGAAGCTGACAGTACGAGTGTTAGTACTATCGAATCTAATAGCAGAGTAGTATTGGCTAAGAGCATAAGACTCTGGTCCCATTTTGTAGACCGGTTGAGCAGTCGTTCTACCAACAATGCCATCTACCCACCAGGCAGTCGTAAACATCCATGTAATGGGGGATAAGGTTGCAACGGGTGTGGGTTGAACATCCAACTGAGGAACGCCTAATCCGCCGTCATCACCATAGGCCTGTGCTGCATAATGTTTAATACCTAAATAGTCGTAAGCAAATTCTCCTTGACCAAAGGTTGTAGGCACTGTATACCTATCATAGAGCATGTCAGTACCCATTAGCCAAAGCATTCCACCGTTCTCCAGATAAGCCATTAATTCAGCATTATCGGTGTCATTTCCATTCCAAAGTTGAAGTCCCACTCCATCTGAAGAACAGTACCAAATGACCAGAGAGTAAATCCCCATTTCAGCCGCCGTTGGAGTCCTGTTTTCAACAGCGCAATCAAAAATGGTGTATTCATATCCCGCAGTAGTAAGGTTGTCAAGCATTAAGCTTGTGTTCGAAGAATTGACCCGATTATCGTTTACAAATAAAATCGAGAATGACTGAGCCGAGGTCATTAATGTCAAAAAAAGTAACAAACTGGTAAAGATGCCTTTCATAATTGCTTGGTTTAGTTTTTGTTATTTTAATAAACTTAAAAAGTCTAATATATAAATAAAAGAGGCGTTGAACAATCCCCTTATGTGACTTGTATTTATACTTGGTATCAAATCAAAATCTATATGGATAAGAATAGTGCAGTAAATATACTCAAGGAGGCAATCCTGCTTGAGAGAAGAGGCAAAGCATTCTACAGCAATGCTGCAACCACCACCAAGAGTGAAGCAGCCAGAGAGATTTTTACGATGATGAGCGAAGAGGAGGATGAACATATTAAGTATCTCTCAAATCAATTTGCTCATTATGTTAAAACCGATGAGTTTCTCGCTCCTGAACCTCCGAAATATGACGATCATGAAGCAATCGCTATGAAAGTCCTTTCAGAAGACTTTAAAAAGCAGGTAGATGCCGCCAGCTATGAGGCTGCCGCTATCGCTGCTGCTATGGATTTTGAACTGAGAGCTGTCAAAGTCTATTCTGATCGTGCCGCTGCTTCAACAGACCCCAAAGAGAAGGAACTATACCGTATTCTTGCTGACTGGGAAAAGGGACACCATGAGCTCCTTAAGCGTCTTAATGATGAACTGAAAGAACAGATATGGAATGATAGCCAATTCTGGCCTTATTAATAATTGCATTTGAAAGATCTCCTTAGTTTTTATCATATTTATAACTGAAAAATTCAGGGACACTCATACGGGTGTCCCTGATCATTTTTATCGTTCTGGTTATCGGAGATTGCTCTCTTTTTGTTACCGTATTTGATTATTTAATTTCCGGATCGTTTCATTGAAAGTGTGATACGTTTTCTGGGAATATCTACCTCAAGAACTCTGACTTTTACCTTTTGGTTCAGTGTCACTACTTCATTTGGGTCTCTTACAAATCGATCAGCAAGTTGGCTGACATGAACCAAACCATCCTGATGAACTCCAATATCTACAAAGACACCGAAGTTGGTAATGTTGGTGACGATGCCCGGTAGTTCCATCCCGGGTATCAGGTCATTCATTGAGTGGACATTCTTATCAAATTCAAACATCTCGAACTCTTTTCTTGGGTCTCGACCCGGCTTTGCCAGCTCATTCATAATGTCTTTAAGTGTTGGCATGCCAACCTCTTTTGTTACAAATGTCTCGAGCTTAATTTGTTTCCTTAACTCTTCGCTGGTCATAAGTTCAGTGACAGTGGCTTTTAGCGTTTTAGCCATGTTATCAACAATGGAGTAGCTTTCGGGGTGCACTGCCGATGAATCAAGAGGGTTTGTCCCACCAGGGATTCTTAGAAAGCCTGCTGATTGCTCAAAAGCTTTATCACCTAGTCTTGGTACCTTTTTAAGTTCGTTTCTGGTCTTAAAACCTCCCGACTTTGATCGATATTCAACAATGTTCTTAGCAAGCGCCGGACCTATTCCTGATACACGGGTCAATAACTCTTTACTGGCAGTATTTACATCAACTCCTACTTTATTAACACAGTTAATCACTACGTCATCAAGGCTTTTTTGTAGGGCATTCTGGTCTACATCGTGCTGATATTGTCCAACCCCAATTGATTTGGGGTCGATTTTTACAAGCTCTGCCAGTGGGTCAATTAAACGTCGACCAATGGAGACAGCACCTCTTACCGTGACATCGTAATCGGGAAACTCCTCACGTGCAATTGATGAAGCCGAATATACTGAAGCACCAGCCTCATTCACCATTACAGCTATCATGTTTTGATCGAAAGGTATATGTTTTATAAAATGTTCAGTCTCTCTACCCGCAGTACCGTTTCCTATGGCGATAGCGTTGATTTGGTATGCTTGAACGAGTGATCGGATCTTAGCTGCTGCCTCTTTGACTTTGCTTTCAGGTGGATGAGGATAGATCGTCTCATTGTGAAGCAGATTGCCTTGTTGATCAAGACAAACCACTTTACAACCTGTCCTGAAACCGGGGTCAATGGCTAAAACCCTTCTCTCACGTAATGGAGAGGCCAGAAGCAACTGTTTTAAGTTCTCAGCAAAGACCCTGATAGCTTCCGCATCCGCTTTTTCTTTCATCTGCTGGCGAATCTCGGTTTCTAAGGAGGGTTGAATTAGTCTCTTGTAGCCATCCTCGCATGCTTCTCTCACTAGTTCGGCAGCTGGGGTTGTGCCACGAACAAACAGACGATCTAAGATCTCGAACGCCTGTTCAGGTGAGGGCTCTACAGAAACTTTTAAAAAACCCTCGTTCTCGCCTCTAAACATAGCCAAAACGCGGTGAGATGGTGCCCTCATTGCTAACTCCTCAACATCAAAATAGTTTTGATACTGTTTGCCTTCCTCATCTTTTCCCTTTGAAACTTTGCATACCAAATAGCCATCTCTTAAAAAAAGTTGTCTCAATCTCAATCTTGCATGGGCATCTTCACTCACACGTTCTGCAATGATATCGCTAGCTCCAGCTAGAGCCTCCTCAATTGAGGCGACCCCTTTTTCATCTGAGAGGTATTTAAGTGCAGCTTCTTCGGGATCTGTATCACGTCTTTGCTGCCATATGAGCTCAGCCAAAGGCTCTAGCCCCTTCTCACGAGCAATGGTTGCCCGTGTCCTTCTCTTGGGTTTATACGGAAGGTATAGGTCTTCTAAACGAGCCATCGTGCCTGCCTCGAGTATCTCTTCCTTAAGTTCAGGGGTAAGCTTACCCTGCTCCTCTATAGAGTTGAGGATGGTATCACGACGTTTCTCAAGTTCTTCGAGCTGATGTAGCCGATCTCTTATTGCAATGATAACTACCTCATCAAGACTGCCTGTAGCCTCCTTCCTGTAACGGGCGATAAAGGGAACAGTTGCTCCTTCTGACAGTAGTTTAATGGTGTTAACAACCCCTGTGATTGGTAAAGTGAGTTCAGATGCAATGATTGATGCAAAATCCATGATGATGTATCGTTTTGTTTAGAGATGTCAAAGATATGAGTTCCCTACTTTGAATCCAATGAAAGTGGGGTCAGCTTTTAATCTGATTAAGTCTGTTATTGGCGTGTCTTAAGTTAATTATCCCGGATTTGCTAACTGTGAATTATCATTGAGTCTTTATACTTTCCGGGCTTTCTTGAATATTGCATCAGAAGCATTTTGATTCTACATTTCGCATCGTAACTTTGACAATAAATGCGATACCATGGAACCTATTTACCTTGATTATAATGCAACGACTCCTATTGACAAGGAGGTGTCACAATCTATAATACCTTTTTTAGAATCAATCTTTGGTAACCCATCCTCGTCACATAGTTTTGGCGTAAAGGCGAAGTTGGCCGTTGAGGAGGCCCGGTCTGAGGTGTCTAAGCTTATTGGTAGTGATATTGATGAGGTGGTATTTACCAGTGGAGGGTCAGAGGCTAATAATCTTGCAATTAAAGGTGTTGCCTATGCAAATCAGGCCAAAGGCCGTCATTTAATTACTTCTAAAATTGAGCATCCGGCCGTATTGGAGGTATATAAGTTCCTTCAAAAGCAGGGTTGGAGTATCAGTTTAATAGGGGTCAGGAGAGACGGCATAATAAATCTGGATGAGTTAGAGGCGGCAATTAGACCTGATACGGTGCTAATAAGTGTGATGCACTCCAATAATGAGACCGGGGCGCTTCAGCCAATTCGAGAAGTTTGTGAGTTAGCACATGCGAAAAATATTCTTGTTCACTGTGATGCAGCTCAGTCGGTTGGTAAAGAGCAGATTGATGTACGAGAATTAGGGGTTGATCTGCTTTCTGTTGCAGGTCATAAGTTTTATGCTCCTAAAGGCATTGGGGCGCTTTATATCAGGCGAGGGGTAACTCTCGAGAAGTTAATACATGGTGCCGATCATGAACGTAACCTAAGAGCCGGAACAGAGAATGTGCCTGAGATAGTTGGTTTGGGTAGGGCCGCCCGAATTGTCAGGCAGGGATTAGAAGAGCATAGGGCACACATGCGGTTATTGAGAGACCGTCTTTCGTCGTTACTTTTAGGAGCAGGGTTAGAGGTAAGGGTAAATGGGTCTGAAGAGCAAAGGCTTGTTAATACACTTTCGGTAAGTTTTTATGGCGTTGAGGCTAATACATTATTGTCTGAGCTTTCCGGGATAGCGGCATCGGCTGGTGCTGCTTGTCATTCAGGTGATGTTAAGATGTCGCATGTTTTGGAGGCAATGGGTGTTGAACCGGAGTGGGCCATGGGGACAATCAGGTTGAGCACGGGACGCTTGCTCACAATTGAGGAGGTGGAGCTAGCTGCCAACCAGATTATAGAGGCAGTCAGACGGCTTCAGGGTAAACCAATTGAAAGAAAAATAGAGGGTAATCATACCATTAAGCTGACCCATTACACCCATGGGTTAGGGTGTGCATGCAAACTTCGTCCGCAAATGCTTGAGCAGGTGTTAAAAGGGATACCGATTTACGATTGTCCATCGTTGTTGGTTGGACCTGAGACGAGTGATGATGCTGCTGTTTACAAGTTGACAGATGAGATGGCGTTGGTTGAGACATTAGACTTTTTTACTCCGATTGCTGATGATCCATATCGTTTTGGGCAGATCGCTGCTGCGAATGCATTAAGTGATATCTATGCTATGGGAGCCAAGCCACTTTTTGCCCTTAATATTGCAGCGTTTCCTAGTCAGCGGTTACCTGCATCGGTGCTGGCAGATATTTTAAGAGGAGCCTCTGATAAGGCGGCAGAAGCCGGGATTCCAATTGTGGGTGGACATACTGTAGACGACACAGAGCCTAAGTTTGGATTGGCTGTTACGGGGTTAGTTCATCCGGAGAAGATTTTGACAAACAGTGGGGCGAAAATAGGCGATATACTTATTCTGACCAAGCCTATAGGCTCTGGAATCATTGCTACTGCCGGTAAGCAAGGGGCTGTTAGTGATGAACATATGACTCTGTGTCTGGATAACATGGCCACGTTAAACAGAGAAGCGGCTGAGGTAATGATGGCTTATAATGTGAATGGATGTACCGATGTGACAGGCTTTGGTCTTTTAGGTCATCTTAAGGAGATGGTTGAGGGTGCAGGAGTGGCAGTGGAGTTGAGTGCTTATGATGTGCCAGTGTTACCCGGAGTCCAAAGTCTTGCTCAGGCAGGGTTTATTCCGGGAGGTACAAAAGACAATCTCGCATTTGTTGAGTCTATAACCCGTTTTAAGGCTGATTTGCCAGAGGTTATGAAGTATATATTAGCAGATGCTCAAACGAGTGGAGGCCTGCTTATTGCTCTGCCTGAAGAGCGTGCCTATGATTTGTTGACCGATTTGAAGAAACGGGCAATCGCTGCAGCAGTAGTTGGGAAGATTACTGAAGAATCAGGTGGGTATCGAATAATAGTTAAGTAGGTTTGTGAACGGCACTAACAAAAAGTATATAGCTTAAGATCTCAGTAGAGACTGTAAGCGCTTTGGGTTAGTGAGTAGGTCTAAGCCATCAATGATGTCATTTACAACAGCATCGGCGGCAAACATGGCGCCGATTGAGCACCCTTCTCTTCCAATAACAGCAATCCCCAATGATGCTTTTTGAAGCATTAATCTGTCATTACGACCATTGCCGAATGCTACACAACTTGATGGTTCCAGACTTTGTATATATGCCGCTTTCTGTGAGTCCTGTTTTGTTTCATCTACTATAATGATGTTACAGTCGATAGAATCAAGGATAGATCTGGCGGTACCATGACAATCTGAGGTGATGATATGAATCTCAAGATGCTTCGATAGTTTAATGAGTTCTTCAGAAACACCGGCTAATAGATGGCCGTCAAAGGCAAGTGTTCCATTCAAGTCGAAAACCGCGTGAATAAGGGTGAGGTCATGAAATCCGGGTATGCTAATGTTGAGCATCTTTGTTATTTTAAAGATATAGTAACAAGCTTTCTCTTGTTTTTGTTGCATAGCAGATCTTTTTTTGATTGGCAACCCTCTGTGGATCGAGTCGGAGCAACTCGTCTTATCTGTAACTTTTGCCTAAAAATGATACCTTTGAACCAAAATGTTTTTAATATCCATATTGGTTATCTTTTTTGAGGTCGCTAAGTGGTGATTAAATCAATTGCGAAGAAAATGACAAACGGAGAAATCTGGCAGCCGGGTGTAGTTGTATCTGTTTCATCAGAGAAAGTTTCTGTTAGAATAATAGCTCGTTCTGCTTGTGGTTCATGCTCTGCAAAGAGTCTATGCGGGGCTGGCGATATTGCTGAGAAGATTATTGAGGTGAAGAAACCAGCAGGGGTATATGCCCTTGGCGAGCAGGTGGTGGTTTCAATGAGCAGCGGGCTAGGAGCTCGTGCAACGATATTTGGTTATCTTTTTCCTTTCGTGTTATTGATTGTATCATTGATTACGTTAGATGCCTTAAGTGTATCGGAGTTAACGAATGGGCTTATTTCGATTGGGGTTTTGGTGCCCTATTTTATAATACTGTGGCTTTTGAGGAAAAGGTTTGAGAAGAGATTTGTTTTTGGCATTCAATCATTGACTGATCAGAGCGAGCAGTTGCTCTCGTGTGAAAAGGGAGAGTAGCGGTATCTTGAATTTGGAATCCCGGTTTCATTATGGTTCTGTTTTTCATGTAATAACAGCATATTTCATGAAAAAGAACTACAATTACAAATCATTCTGCTACATAATCTCATTCATGATAAATATTGTATATATTGCATACTGTTTACCCTGAATGAATATACAATACGACCAGACAGAATGGATACATTTTTGAACGTACCCCCGGTTGCTAATGATACACTGATTGCTCTTCTTGAAAATAATGTATCGAGGTTCGGAGATAAACCTGCGGTACAAACAGTAGATACTACTTTATCTTACCGTGCTTTTTATAGTCGGGTTTTATTGTTAGCCATAAAGCTGGAGGGGGGTGGATGTCAGCCAAGATCACATATTGGCATCATGATGGATCGTTCGATGGAGATGGTGATTGGTATTTTTGGAATTCTTAAGCATGGATGTTCTTATGTTCCTACAGATCCTTCCTATCCCGATGGTCGAATTAAAAGTCTCTATTCTGATGCTCAAGTAAACTACATTGTTACCACTTCTGCTTTAAAGGACAGAGTTGAGGGTTTAGGATTTATCGCGATAGTTGTTTCAAAAGAGGCTCCCCTTGTCGAAAGTATTGAATCTATCTTGAAAAGCTATACCCACGTGGAGGTATTGGCTAATGATACTGCTTACGTTCTGTTTACATCTGGTTCTACAGGTACACCAAAGGGGGTTGAAATAGCGCATCATTCAGTTGTTAATCTGGTGCGTTATATTCAAGATAGATATCCTGTCTCTGAAACAGATAAAGTGTTGTTTAAGTCGCCCTATACCTTTGATGGTTCTGTATGGGAGTTATTTGGATGGTTACTCCCAAATGCGACACTTTTTATAGCTCCATCAGGGGCAGAAAAGGATCCTGGCGAGTTGATCAGAATAATTGAAAAATATAGTATTTCATTCGCCTTCTTTGTCCCTTCAATGCTTCAGGCTTTTCTGGATTTTGCAAAGATTAGCAAGGCTTCAGAGAGATTGAAATCGATGAAATGGGTTTCAGTTGGAGGTGAGGTCTTGCCCGTACCATTAGTTACTCTTTTTTATGAGGTCTTTAATAGCCAAAGTGTGGGTCTGTTTAATGTCTATGGGCCGACAGAAACAACGGTTTATGCTACCACTTTTCTCTGTAAAGGTGATCAATCTTATGATAAGATTCCAATAGGAGAGAGTGTTACAGGTGACTACATCTATATCCTTGATCCCAATATGCAACCAGTTGCTGATGGAGCAGAGGGAGAAATATTTATTGGAGGCAGAGGGGTTGGTAAAGGTTATCTTAATCGACCTGAATTAACTGCAGAACGTTTTCTTAAAGACCCTTTTAATCCGGGTGGTTTGATGTATCGGACAGGTGATCTGGGGCGCAAAATAGGGGAAGATTTATACGACTTTATTGGTCGTTTGGACTTTCAGGTTAAGCTTCGTGGTCAGCGTATTGAGCTTGGAGAGGTTGAACATGCAATCCGATCACATCCTTTCATAAAAGAGTGTTGTGTCGTTTATTCTTTTGATAGAAATGGTGATCCTGCACTTATTGCCTATTTAATTCAGAACCCAATTGAAATAGATGAGCAAGATCAGTTAGTGTCAGAATTCTTGAATAGGCTTGATGAGTTGTTATTAAATAAGAGTCAATGGACAGTTCTTCCTTCCGATATAAAAGATCTACTTAACCCTATTCTAAATAGGGATCTTCCACAATATATGTTACCGGCTGAGTATGTTCTGGGTAGTGAATTTCCGTTAAGTCATCATGGGAAGATTGATAGAAAGGCATTACCTGCGATTCGGCAACTTATTACACAAGAGATGCCAATAGATGCATTTTTACCGAAAGATGCTGATGAGGAACAACTTTATGTTATCTGGAAGGAGGAGTTAGGTCGCGAGCATATCAGACAGAATGAATCATTCTTTGATGCCGGTGGCCATTCTCTCAAAGCTGTAAGAGTTATCACTAAGGTGATGGATTTATACGGGGTAGAGATTCCTGTCAAGTGGTTCTATAATGAATTAGCGCTTCCTCAATTCTGCTCTGAGATAAAAAAATTAATTAGTAGTATGGTGGCTCAGTTACCTGCGATAAGTTCAGAGCCATCCAGAAAGCGGTATCCGTTATCTCCTGCAATGCGTGAGCTATGGTTTGTTAATATGCTCGATGAATCCGGTATAACCCGAAATATTCAAATAGAGTTTGTGATTAATGGTGAGCCAGATAGTCGTAAAGTTGAGGAGGTTTTAAATAGCATGATCTCAACAGAGCCGCTGTTTCGATCGGTTTTCCCTCTAGATGGTGACGAACCCATACAGTTTATTCAGGATAAGGGTGTTTTGTTTTTTGAAGAGGTTGATTTAACGCAGTTGAGCTCTGAGAGTATTGATTTAGAGTATAAAAAAGTTAGTACGCTTAATGGGCGTTATAAGTTTGATCTAACGAAGCTTCCTTTGATTAAGTTTTTATTGGTCAAGGTAGGAGAGAGAGATTATAGAATGCTTATGACTATTCACCATCTGATTTTTGATGGATGGTCGTTAGAGGTTTTTATGAGGCGATTTTCTTCATTATACACAGGTCTTGCTCTTAATCTTCCTGAGAGTCACGCAGGTGACTATGCTGTTTGGTTGAAGAGGGTAGAGAATAGATCGGTTGGCTTGAGTGAGGCCTCTTTTTGGAGGAGACAGCTTAGTGGGGTTCCTGATGTTATTACACTGCCGTGGCGGGATGCTCTAAGACCTAGGGATAATAATGGAGATGGTGATCGATATTGGTGGAGTGTGCCACTTACTTTGTCAAAAGATATTGATAGGGTAGCTAATCAATTGCATACTACTCCTTTCTCTGTTATGACGTCAGCTTTTCAACTGATTCTAGCGGCTCACAGTGGGCAACGCGATATTGTTGTAGGCACTCCTTATGCCAATAGAAATCATCCTGGAATAAAAGAGATAATAGGACTATTTACTAATATCGTTGCAATCAGGCTCGTGATAGATGATAAGGATTCGTTTGTCGATATTATTCATAAAGTCAGAAGAGCCTCCTCAGATGCTTTCTCTAATACAGGTCTTATTTTTAGCGATGTTGTCAGAGAGGTTAATCAGAGAAAAATCAAAGGAGTCAACCCGATCTTTCAGACATCAATTGTCATGCAAAACTGGCCCGGTACAGCTATTGATACGGGAGATTTTACAATGTGGCAACGGGAGATAGGAAACTCAACCAGCAAGCTTGATCTTATGCTTAATATAGAAAAGCGTAATGGAGAGTATGTCTGCTGGTTTGAATATAATAGTGCGCTCTTTGATCTTGGTTTTATTCATAAGCTTGCCGGGGACTTTATTCGTGTTAATGATTCTATTATAACCAATCCTAATGAGAAAATAAGCCCGGTACTTGCCTCGTTAGAGCGTCAATGGCTTGATAGGTCAGGTGCTAATGGGGTTTTGACCATCTCTAATGACCCTGCATTGCCTGATTTATTGGATAGAATTGCTACTGAGTTCTCAGAGAATATTGCAATAAAGGATCATGAAAGGGTTTTGTCTTATAGCCAATTGTTTGGTTTAGTTATTAAAATTGAGAAGAGGCTTAAAGACTATCATATTAGGAGGGGTGATAGGGTGGCTGTCTTTATGAACAAGACGCCCGAGTTAATTGCCACGATGGTCGCTATTGCCAAAATTGGTGCAATCTATATTCCGGTAGATCCTCTTTATCCTGAGGGAAGACTATCCATGATTTTTGAAGATGGTATGCCGGTTCTTGTGATTACCAATCTTCTTTTAAAAGATAAGTTACCCAGTGGTCAAATGCTTATTCAGACCATTGAAGAGCTGGTTGGTGATGAGAAAAGAGACTCGATAATTCAAAAATCAAAGACGATTGATAGGCTCAAAGAGAATTTTTCGAAGAGTAAAGAAGTAATAAATTTAAAAGGTGACGAGACAGCAGGATACATTATATTCACCTCTGGGTCTACAGGAAGGCCAAAAGGGGTGCATATCAGCCAGTCTGCATTAGTTAATTTTCTTCTTTCGATGAAGGAGGAGCCTGGTTTTACCCCCTCCGATTCGATATTAGCTTTGACAACCGTCTCTTTTGATATCTCGGGTCTTGAGATCTGGTTACCATTAGTAACGGGTGGGTCTATGATTCTGGTCTCAGCAGAGGAGGCTGCTAATCCGGAGTTACTTAATGAGATTATAAAGCGTGAAAGTCCAACAGTAATACAGGCAACTCCATCAACCTGGCGGCTTTTATTGGAGACAGGTTGGAAAGGGGCTCAAGATGTAAAGATACTTTGTGGGGGTGAGGCTATGACTGGTCCTCTGGCTTATGAGTTATTGTCTCGTTGTGCCAGTCTTTGGAATATGTATGGTCCGACAGAGACAACTATTTGGTCGTCGATAAAAAGAGTCACCCAGTCTGACGCAGAATGTTATTCAATCATTCCGATTGGTAGAGCCATTAGAAATACCGTATTACGTGTTTTTAATGATGATGGACGCCCTGTTACCGGAGCGCATCCCGGTGAGTTGTATATTGGTGGAGCCGGCCTCGCCGAAGGTTATTTCAGGCAAGAGCAGATGACGAATGATCGGTTTATTGCTGATCCTTATGGGCAATCAAAGAGTGATCGTCTGTACAAGACCGGTGATTTGGTTAGATGGGATGAAAAAGGTGAATTATTGTTTTTAGAGAGAAAAGACAATCAGATAAAGCTTCGTGGATATCGGATTGAGGCTGGTGAGATTGAGAATGCAATTAGTGAGTTATCACATATTGATGAGGCAATGGTTATCCTTTATGAGGGTAATGATGGGGTTAAGCAACTAGTGGCCGCTGTAGTGGCTAAAGAGGACTCTTTTACGGGGGAAGAGCCAATAAAGACAAACCTGCGCAAGAGACTCCCAGTTTATATGATTCCATCCAGAATCATTAGATTAGATTCTTTGCCTTTGACTCCAAACGGGAAGAGAGATAGAAAAGAACTAATTGCTATCTGTTCGAGGCTACTACAGGATTCTGACCGAAGTGATGAGATGAGTCATGTGGGGAATCTGACGGCCACCGAGCTTGAACTGACCAGAGTCTGGAGTCGTGTGTTAAAGATCTCGCAACCTGCTATAGATGAAGACTTCTTTGATTTAGGCGGTAATTCGTTGGTTGCAGTTCGTTTGATGATTGAGATAGAGAAGTCTACCGGGGTGCGTCTGCCCCTCTCCGTACTTTTTAATCATGGAACCATCAAAGAGATGGGTAAGCTACTTGATGAAAAAGATGAGCCGCAGGACAAGCATGAGTGGTTATCACTAGTGCCAATAAGAATAACAGGTAATAAAAAGCCTCTGTTTTTGATTCATGCAGCTGGGTTAAATCTATTACTCTATAATACTTTAATTAACCACCTCGATAAAAATCAACCTGTTTACGGCCTACAGGCTGTTGGCCTTGATGGAAAGCATAAGGCATTGGATAAACTTGAAGAGATTGCAGCCACCTATATTAAAGAGGTACTTTTAATTGATAAGGAAGGACCTTTTGCTTTAGCTGGCTTTTGTATGGGTGGGACAATTGCCTGGGAGATGTCAAGGCAGCTTAAGGCAATGGGTAAAGAGGTTGCCTTTATTGGACTTTTTGAAACCATTGCTTATCGTTTACCTGATGCTAGACCTTCCAGGTTTGTGCAATTAACCAATGATTTGAGCTGGTCAATAAAACAGCTAAGTTGGAATTCCTTACAGATATTCCGACTATCAGGAGAACGCAGGAAAGAGTTTCTAAATCTTAAGTGGAAGAGGATTCAAAGAAGAGTTAAAGGCGTACCTGAGATTGCACTTCAGGAGACAGTTGTTGAGAACATCGATAATCTTTTGCCGGCATCGACTCGTGAGGTTAGATTGGCCAATGAGATTGCATTGGCTAATTATATTATAAGACCGGATGATCTTAAGGTTTGTCTCTTTAAAGCGAAAGAGCAGACATTTTATATTTCAGATAACGTCAACTATGGTTGGAGAGATCTGGCATTAGCAGGTACGGAGGTAATAACTGTAGATGGCACACATAGCACAATCTTTTCGCAGCCACATGGTGCCACGTTCGCAGAGAAACTACAGGAGATCCTTGATAGGTCATTTGACAATGTTCCTGTAATTCATAAAGAGGTTAATGAATTGCCATTAGAACACTCTTTGCAATCAATATCTAGGTGGAGTGCTGTGGGTGAAGTGAATCTCGAAGGGCAAAGTTTACCCGGCCAGATGCCTGTTAAGCTCGATTGGTATGGTAATGACAAAGCACAAGCTTATTGGTGGTTTAGCCAAATTCTAATAGGCGGGTTTAATGTCAGCGAACAGACATTGCTTGAAAACCAATTAGCTGAAATAATAGAATACGAGGGCACACCAGCTTTATTGTTTGTTGAGATGGGTGTTGCACTACCCTTTGAATTGATGTCAGACTTTATCAATCCTATAGAGAACAATAAATTGGTTGATGCCTCTTTTTCGGAAAGTGGAAAAGGAATAGTGGTTGCTAAATGGGTTGAGTTAAAGTTAAATCTGGAGGGTGTCGATTTTCAGACACAATATGCTCCTTTCAGGAAAACACGCAATGCAATTAAACAGATAGGATACAGACCAGTGTGGAGCAGTAATGTTGAAGATCTGAAGTTTTTCTATAAAGAGATTTATCTTCCATTTATTGCTGAGCGGCAAGGAGAGCATTTGATTTTAACGAAGTATGAGGAATTTGAGCATATTATGGCTGGGGGTGGCTTGTTGTTACAGTTAATGGTTGGCAGTAGCGTTGTGGCAGGTGCGGTAATTGATAACCAAGCGATGCCGATGCTTCATAGTGTGGGTGTAGATATTATAGGGCATCGTGATTTATTGGGTAAGGAGGTAGTACGTTCATTGTATTATTTTTCTGCATTGAGATTGCAACAGGATGGTCATAAAGCCATGAATCTCGGGGGGTGTCGTCCGTTGGCTAAAGATACCTCTTTGTGGTTTAAGAAGAGCCTGGGCGGTGAGATCATGCCAGTAAAGAATTTTCAGGGAATGGGTGTGGCAATAAAGGTTGGAGCAATAAATATGGGAATAGGATTATGGTTACAAGAAAATGCGTTATATGGTGAGGGGGTTGATGGACGCTGTTTGGGAATCCGATTTTCAGAAAATGCAGATTTTGTTAAAGGAATAGAAGGTGAAATAAAGCTAAGATATTGATGTTTAATAGTTAGAATGATGATCCTGTGATACTGTTTCCAGGAATCTACTAGTAGGATGAGTGCGTTAGCAGTCGTTAATAGTGTTCTATTTGGATAAAGTTTTACTATAATTTCGCTTTTTTTTACAAAAAAAGGTTGATTTTCCCCTTTTGGGATATAATTTCTGTATATTTGATCCGCACACAAGTTTAAAAGTCTGTTCTAACCTACCAAGTGAAAGTCGTTTATCTTGATGTACATTGTTTTGTCTATACCTAAACCTAATTGATTTTATTATGAAGAAGAGACGTTTGCTATTATTGGTTTGTGTTTTTATTTCTCTGTTGTTGTTCAATAATAGTTGTAAGAAAGATGAAAAAGAAGAGGAACCTACTGTTGTAGTATCACCTCTGAAGGTCGAGATTGTCTCGCCAAAGGCAGATACCACAATACTAACTCTAACCAATGCCTCCTTTGTTTTAAATGTTACACCGGCTGAATTAAGAACCAAGGTCAGGACAACTGTTTATGTGGATGATAAGGAGGCTTTAACCTTAAGTTTTGGGTATTTCAAATACTCCTTTAGTGCTACCAAGTATGGAATCGGGACGCATAAAGTGAAGTTTGTAATTAAGGATGAAGATAATAACACCGTTACTGCTGAAAGAAATGTCACAGTCTACAAAGAGATTATAACAATCAATTATGTAGACTCGGTCTATTTTAAGGATGGTGTTATACCCTCATACTGGGTTGTTGCTAATGCCGTAGCCGCTAATCAGGGTTATATGGATGATCATTCACTACAAATGAATTCAGCAGGATCAATTGATATTCCAATTCCAGTTTCAGTGGAGGATAGGTACTTCAGTTTCGTGAAAAAGGGAGAAGGGACGGTTTCTGTTAAATCCGATTTAGCTGCTCTGCCTATCGCTTATAAATCGGAAAACATGGGTGATGGATGGTACAGACAGTCTTATAAGATTATTCAGGGGACTTCGCGGATTATTATAGGCCTTTCTTCAGAACAACTATTGAGGATGGACAATTTTATTCTAAAGTCGCTGGGTTGCCCAATGTTTGAAGTGTATAAGTGTAATGAAGTGTCATCTCCCGATCGGTTTGCTATATTTTCAGCGAAAGTTCTTAGTATAAATGGGGGTGTGACAAAGTCAGGCTTTTGCTGGAGTAATACCAATAAGTTACCTACCTATTTGGATAGTCATGTTGAGCTTTCTGATTCTCTGACTAACTATACTGTAAAGATAAAACCTTTTCAAAAGGGGTTAACAGCTTATGTTAGGGCTTTTTCTTTTAATGAAGCTGGGGTATCATATAGTAATGTAATTACCATTGGTCCTGTTGAGCCTATGGTTCCGAGTGTTTCCTGGCTTGATTCTGCAAAGCCCATTGCAGACTCAGTGGTGTTGACGAGGGGGATGATTGCGGATTCTTTCGGGCTTAAAGTTACTGAACGAGGATTCTGTATGAAGTTATATGAAGAACCCACCATTAATGATATTAAGGTTATTAGCAAAGATAAAGGGGTCTATTTTAATGCCTCTAAAGGGGGGCTGGAAGAGCATAAGGTATATCATGTCAAAGCATATGCAATAACAGCTGCTGGCATTTCTTATAGTCAAAAAAGAATATTCTTTTCTTTGGCTGTTGAATCACCCATACTTACCACTAACGATGTTGGTCCGGTAACCAGAAGCACTGCAAACTGTAGTGGAGTGATTACTCATAATGGCTATGCTAAGATTTTAAAGCAGGGGGTTGTATATAGTACCAGTAGCTTACCGACCACCAATGATCAGATTGTTTATTCTTCAACTGCAACTACTTCAATTGCTGCTAAGCTTACAGGATTACAGGCCAATACTAAGTATTATTACAGAACTTTCGCAATAAATAAAAAGTATACCGGATACGGCCCGGTAAAAGAGTTCACTACAGGAAGGTATGACCTCGGAGATCAGGCAGAGGGTGGTCGTGTTGTTTATATTGATAATGTTGGTATTCATGGGTTAGCAATGGCGGATCAGGATGTTAGTCCAACTTATATCTGGTCTAATGATTCCTCCGTATTAATGGGTGTAACCGCTAACCCTTCAGGTTTAGAGAATACTCAGTTGATAATCTCAAAGACTCCGGGTGAGAATAATGCCGCTTTAGCCTGTTATAATTTTACCTCCAATGGCTACGATGATTGGTTTCTTCCCTCCTTTGAAGAGTTTAGACAGTCAATTGACGGAGTTAAAATATCTGGTCTTACAAGTGGGGTCTATTGGACATCAACTGAACGATTAATTAATAAAGCACTCTCATTAAACGTCCAGGCTGCGACGGTGAAACTTGAATTTAAATCGAAGCTTAGACGAGTCAGACCTTTTAGGTCGTTTTAATATGATTTGAACCTGTGTTACCAATAATTAACTGACTAGCTTTCGCCGGATTTAGTGTTTGTTATAAATAGTAGATCCGGTGGGGCAAAGTCAAATGAGTATCTGATATGAAGAATTTAAGAGTTTTAGCCCTGGTTTTATTAGTAGTCATATGCAATTGCACCTCTCTCCGGGCTCAGATAGCAATGCATAATTATAAAGTGTTTGGTGGCTCAAAGGCTGATCAATACCCATCATTGGTGAAGACTAATGATGGTGGCTTTATAATTGCCTTTGAAACAGAGTCAAATGATTTTGATTGTATTGGTAATCATGGCGAGACCGATATTGCTGTGATTAAAGTTGATGCCAATGGCAATAAAGTTTGGAGTAAGTGTTATGGAGGAGGTCTGAATGAGGGCTTTGGTGAAGCAGTTATTGATAATGATGGATTTATCTATCTTGTTGGCACTGCTCGCAGTTTAGATGGGGATCTGCCAAATGAAGGAAAAGGTTCTGCAGACAGATGGATATTAAAACTTGATTACTCCGGGAATATAATTTGGTCTAAGGTATATGGTGGTAGTGATGCTGATTTAGGGATTTGGATAGGACTTAAATCGAATGGTAATATCATAACTGGAGGACGCTCTTATTCAAACGATCTGGAGGTTGGTTTTAACTATGGTTATGATGATTCCTGGATTGCTGAAGTAGACAATGCAGGAGGTTTTCTTCATTCTATGGTATCAGGAACGACATCAAGTGATCGGGATTGGGCAGGAATAGTCACCAAAGATGGTGGTTTTTTAGGTTCTATACGTGTTACGCAGGCTGATGGAATGGTAAATGGGCCATCTCTTGGAGGTTATGATTTGCTTTTTGTAAAAGGAGATAGCCTGTTGGGTCAGGAGTGGCAGACGCTGCGTGGTGGCTCTGCCTTTGATGGTAATCTTGGTGATATTATTGAGTTACCTGATGGTTATCTCTTTATTGCCGCAACCTCTTCAACTGACAATGACCTAGAGAACGGCGGATGCCAAGATGAGCCAAATATAGAAGGGGATGTTTGGGTTTGCAAACTTAATAAGTCAGGAACTGTCGTTTGGTCGCGTTGTATCGGTGTTGGAAGCCCGGAAGGCACTGCCGGATTAGCATATCAAAGTGCTCTTCATGGCAAAAGTCTTTTTATGACAAACGATGGGGGTTATATGGTGTTTTCACATGGATTTAATGTCGATTGCAATCCGGGAAGTATTGCAGGATCTTCCATACAGGTGACCAAACTAGATAGTCTGGGGTATATTGTTTGGCAAAAATCTATTGGTAACTTCTCTGGTTATATAAACGCCTCCTTTGCTCCTAAAGAACAAGGGAGGTGGGTTGCAGCGGTAGAAGCTGAGGCTGTTTCGATGAATTGTGAGACCGCTAATCAAGGTTATTCAGAAACTGATATCTGGCTAATAGATGTGAGAGAATGTGAGTATTATACCACCTCGAAACCTGAAGGAGATGAAAAGGTATGTGTTTTGCAAACACCTACTACTCAATATGCCACTCATCCTTATTGGGCTGTCGAATCGTACAGCTGGACTATTATTCCATCAAATGCCGGAGAGGTGATTGGTAATGATTCTATTGTTACAATCTCTTGGGCAGCAAATTTCACAGGAGAGGTCAAGTTGGTGGTTAACCTATCCACCGAATGCGGTATCTCTAAACCCAGTGATACGCTTAATATAATGGTGCATAGTAATTGTACCTTTATTGAAGATCTCGCTGAGGATAATGTAAAAGTCTATTTTCAACCTAATCCTGCTGATAAAGTGGCTAACTTGAAATACTCGCTTCCTGAAGGTTTGAATCAGGCAAGGGTGTCGTTGGTCGACCTTGAGGGTAAAGTGGTCTATAAGGGGCTGGTTAGTGGCTCTGCTGGCACGTTGCAGGTTGACGTCTATAACCTCAGAGGAGGTGTCTACCAGTGTATCGTTGAGGGCGAAAATGCCAGAGGCAGATGTCGTTTGGTAATTCTCTAAAGAGGAAGGATCAATGATTAAGAAATAGTAATAATTGTAGATAACAGATAATGGGAGTATGCTCATGGATAGCCAGTATTGGTTTATGTGTTAATAATACAAACGCTAACAAAGGAGTGATAATAGCGATATCGGGTTTTAAGGTCTTAAGTGGGCATTCTCTGTTTTCGTGTTTTTAAAAAATAGTCTGATATGAGAAAAGTAAAGGTTTTGGTCATGATTTTATCAATAGTTATGGGTTGCAACTCATCTCTATTTGCTCAGATTTCTATAAATAAGTATAAGGCATTGGGTGGTTCTAAAGATGATAATAGTCCTTCAATGGTTAGAACCAACGATGGTGGTTTCCTTATTGGATTTGTGTCAGAGTCGAAAGACAATGATTGTGTGGGTAATTACGGTAAAACCGATGTGGTCTTGATAAAACTCGATGCGAATGGCGAGAAGCAATGGGGAAAGTGTTATGGTGGCAGCAATTATGATGATTTCGGTGGTCTGGTTGCCGGTGAGGATGGGGCGTTTTATGTTGTCGGGAGTACGTCAAGTCGTAACGGAGATCTGCCCGCTGCTAATAAAGGTGACACTGATCGATGGATTTTTAAGGTTGATTCTGAAGGAAAGGTTTTATGGTCGAAAGTGTATGGCGGCAGCCTCACGGATTATGGAATATGGATTGACCAGAAATCTAATGGAGATCTTATTGCCGGAGGAAAGTCATTTTCGAATGATCTAGACGTTGGAAAGAATTATGGCTATTTTGATTCATGGATCACTGAACTTACCAGTGATGGGGAACTGCTTCACTCTGTGGTCACAGGAACCTCAAATGATGAGCGTGATTTATGTGGACGGGTGACCAGCGATGATGGTTTTGTTGCGTGTGTTAGAGTTATTGATGCGTATGATACGGTTTTTGGTCCGGCTCCTGGTTATTTTGATGTTTTGGTGTTAAAAGGAAATAGTCAGATGGAGGTTGAATGGACTTCTTTACGAGGGGGTTTCGATTTCGATGGTAATGTGGGAGATATTATTGAGTTACCCGATGGCTATCTTTTTGTTGGCGACACATGGTCGACCGACCATGACTTGCAAAATGCCGGATGTCTTGAGGGGGCTAATATGGAACAGGATGTCTGGGTTTGTAAACTCAACTCTTTGGGTGCTTTAGAATGGTCAAGATGCTTAGGTAGCGCAGAGCCTTCCGGAATGCTGTTACAAGGCACTCAAAGTGCAAATCATGGGCGAAGTCTTTTTGCCACCGAAGATGGTGGTTACATGGTTTTCTCGGTTAGCTTTAAGGATTATTGCAGCTCTTACTATAATGACTATGGATATACGGTTCGTGTAACCAAACTCGATAGCTTAGGGTACATCATGTGGCAGCAAAATCTCGGTGAGTTTACGGCCTCCGTAATTGGAGATATCGTTTATCTGGGAAGTGGAAGATGGGCTATGGCTATTGAAAACTGGAGTGTGTCGGAAAATTGTGAGCCTGCTGGCACTGGCTTTGGTGGTTACGATGTTTGGTTTGTGGATATGAGAGAGTGTCAATATTATCAAACCTCAAAGCCCGAAGGTGATGAGCGGGTTTGTGTTAATCTTACCCCCACCACACAATATCTTACGCACCCCTATTGGGCAGCCGACAAGTACTCATGGACTGTTACCCCTCCTGAAGCCGGTACTGTAAAAGGAAATGATTCTATTGTAAATATAGAGTGGAGTAGCTCTTTTAATGGCGAGGCTAAGATTGCCGTTCACTTGGCAACCGAGTGTGGTGCCTCGAAGACCAGTGATACTCTATCCGTGATGATCTACAGTGACTGTACCTCAGTTGAAGATCTTAAAGAAGAAATTGTTACTGTTTACTTCCAACCCAATCCAACCCATGCAACTGCTAATCTTAAATATACACTACCTTCAGGACTTACTCATGCTGCCGTTACCCTGGTTGACCTAACCGGCAGAGTGGTATACAGGGGTGAATTAAATGATGCCAGTGGCTCCCTGTTGATTGATGTTAGTGCACTTAGTAGCGGTATCTATCAATGTATTGTTAATGCTGAAAACACCAGAGGAAACTGTCGACTTCTGGTTCGTTAATATTATAATCCAAAACCTAATCTGTCAAAGTATGAATAAAAGAAGTTTACTATTCCTTTTTTTTGTTCTTACCTCCTTGTTGTTAATTGAAGCCGGATGTAAGAAAGATGAAAAAGAAGAGGTTAATCCTAAAAGTGACACCCCATTGAAAGTTGAAATTGTATCCCCTTTGGCTGATACGACCATTCAATTTTCTAATAGTGCCTCATTCCTAATTAAGGTTACCCCAACAGAACTCCAGTCAAAGGTCACTACCAATGTCTACGTAGATGATAATTTTAGCTACGTGATGACCAATGGCAGTATGAATTATATTTTTATTGGTGCGAAATACGGTGTGGGTGATCATAAAGTCAAGTTTGTAGTTGAGGATCTAAATAAAAACAATGCATCAATTGAAAGAGTGGTTACTGTTTTTAAACCGATCTTTAATATTTTCTTTAATGATTCAGTCTATTTTAAAGATGGTATAATACCTGAGGACTGGAAATGTCCTAACTCAACAATAGAGACAAATGGGTATTTAGATGGTTATTCGTTAAAGTTAGATAAATCGGCTACGCTTCAATTGCCCTTAGCCTATAGTGAGAATGATTTATATTTAAGCTTCCTGACTAGCGGAGGTTCTCAGTTTTCTTTGACTACGAATTTATCTGCTTTGCCTTTACCTGTTAAAAGTGAAGGGATGGGTGATGGATGGGTCAGAAGAACCTATATGATTGCCCGGGGAACGACTGTAGCATATCTTTCAAACAATGGTGACGCAATGCTTTTTGATAATTTTATTTATAAAGCTTTGGGGCGTCCCATGTTTGACCTTTTTAAGTGCGATACACTAGCCTCTTACGATCATTATACAGTTTTATCCGCAAAAGTGTTGAGCGTTAACGGTGCCGTGACAAAATCTGGGTTCTGTTGGAGTAATACGGTTAAAACTCCAACTTATTGGGATAACCGTATTGAGCTTACCGAGAACATGACAAGTTATTCTCAGAAGATTGAGCCATTTAAATTGGGTCTTACTGCCTATGTTCGGGCCTATTCCGTGAATGATGCCGGAGTATCTTACAGTAAGGTTATAACGTTAGGTCCCGTTGATTCTCGACCTGCACTACTTCAATGGAAAGGGTATCCGTTAATTAGGGCTGATTCAATGTACTTTAGTAATGGCGTTGTGGTTGATTCTTTTGCCTCTGTGATTACGGAGCGTGGCTTCTGTTTAAGTAAGAACCCAGAGCCCACTATAAACGATATAAAGGGAAAGAGTAATGATCATGGGGTTTCTTTTAATGTTGGAATCGGAGGCCTCGAGGAAGCTACCTATTATTATGCAAGAGCCTATGCAATAAGTAATGGAGGCGTTTCATACAGCGATGAGAAGAGGGTATGTACGACAAGTGTCTCGTATCCGATACTTCTTACCACTCCTGTAGAATGGGTTACCAAAACCACTGCATACTGTACCGGTAGGGTTTCCGGTGATGGTTTTTCTCCAATATTAAAACAAGGGGTTGTATATAGTACTAGTCCAAATCCTACTCTGGATGATTATGTAGTATACACTTCAACCTCATCCACTTCTATTTCTGTGAAACTTACTGGTCTACAGGGAAGTACAAAGTACTATTACCGTATGTTCGGAGTAAATAAAAAGTATACCGGTTATGGGGAAGAAATGGAGTTCACAACAGGTTTGTACGACCTTGGAGAACAGGCGCAAGGTGGTAGGGTAGTTTTTCTTGATAAGTATGGCCTTCATGGGTTTGTAATGGCAGAACAGGATATTACACCTTCGTTTATTTGGTCTAATGATTCAACTCAGATCTTAACCATAAGTAGTAGCTCCTCGGGTATGGCTAATACTGCGAGAATTGTCTCTAAAACACCTGGGGAGAATAATGCTGCATGGGCCTGCTATAATTATTCGATTAACGGGTATGATGATTGGTTTCTTCCAACCACTGAAGAGTTTAAATTATCGTCGGTTGGTATGAAAATCTCTGGTCTGTCAAGTGGTATTTATTGGACTTCAACCGAGCATTTTGTCAACAAGGCTATGAGGTTTAATGTCCAGTCTTCTATTCCTAAGCTTGAATTCAAATCTAAGCACTGGCTTGTAAGGCCATTCAGATCAATATAAGTTGATTTATAATTGAGTATACTAACAAATGAAATAACGAGCTCTCACCCGATTTCTCATGATTACAAGCCGTAAATCTGGTGAGGGTTGAAAATAAAACTCTGATATGAAAAGTTTAAAAGTTTTTGCCCTGATAATTATATTATCATTAGGCGGTAGCATTTCCTTGTGGGCACAGATGAAAATGCATAGTTATAAGCTATTTGGCGGAACAAGTCGTGAAGAGTCTCCTTCAATGGTAAAAACGATTGATGGCGGCTTTGTCATGGCTTTTATATCATACTCCTCGGATATTGATTGTGCAGGTAACCATGGTATGGAGGACATTGTTGTGGTTAAGGTAGATGCCAATGGAGAGAAGTTGTGGAGCAGGAGTTATGGTGGTAGTATGGTTGACCTATTTCGCAATTTAGTCACCGATTCAAATGGTAATATTTATGTAGTTGGAGAGAGTAGCAGCTCTGATGGCGATGTGCCACTAGATAACAAAGGGGGATATGATAGATGGATATTAAAGCTTGATTCATCAGGGAATATTATCTGGTCGAAACTATATGGCGGAACAGGATGGGATCATGGTAAATGGATTGGCCTTAAGTCTAATGGAAATATAATAACTGGTGGAAAATCTGATTCAAATGATTTGGATGTTGGAGAAAACTTCGGTAAGGAGGATTCATGGACACTAGAGGTCGATAGCGAAGGAGAGATTGTTCATTCTGTTGTTACCGGAACAAGTGATTCTGATCTGGAGAGTTCGGGAATTGTAACTTCTGATGGTGGGTTTCTTGCCACTATGCGAGCTAGTAAAGCCGATGGGGCCTTTAATGGTACGGCACTGGGATATGAGGATTTGCACTTCGTGAAGGGAGATCAAGATCTGAATGTTGAATGGTATGCTATTCATGGAGGCAGCCAGTATGAGAATTATGCTGGTGATATAATTGAGTTGTCTGATGGATTTCTGTTTGTGGCAGAGTCATCATCAACCGACTTCGATCTGTCAGATGGGGGATGCTCTGATGCTGCTAATCTTGGCGGAGATATCTGGGTCTGTAAGATAAATCTTCAAGGTGAGTTGGTTTGGTCAAGATGCATCGCCTTGGATCAACCTGCTGGTGTAGGAGGTGGGTATCAAATGGTTAATATGGGTAGAAGTCTCTTTACCACAGACGACGGAGGGTATCTGGTTTTCTCGCAATCGTTTAGTGATGGCTGTTATCCTTGGTCTATCAATGGCCACGCTATCCTAGCAACCAAACTTGATAGTTTGGGCTATATCGTCTCGCAAAATCAGATTGGAAGATTTGATAATTATATTACAGCCTCCTTTGTCCCAATGGGGCAGGGCAGATGGATGGCAGCAGTCGAGAGTTTCGGCATCTCTAAGAATTGTGATGCCTTCGATGATGGCTATAATGAGAAGGATATCTGGCTTGTCGATTTTAGAGAGTGCAGCTATTATAAAACATCTAAACCGGAGGGAGACACTATGGTTTGTGTTAACCAGACGCCAAGCACCTATTTTACCACTCATCCAACCTGGAAAGCTGATTCGCTAACATGGACAATCATTCCTTCTGATGCAGGGGTAGTTGTTGGTAAAGATTCTACTGTCTCTGTCTTATGGAATACATCGTTCAACGGCGATGCAAAGATAGTGGCTCACATCAACTCTGAATGCGGCATCTCTCAACCAAGTGATACGCTTCGGGTCATGGTGAAAAGTACCTGCACCTCTATTGAAGACCTCGTAAATACTGGTATAAAAGCCTATTTTCAGCCCAATCCTGCTCGTGAATCTGCTTTACTGGTTTATACCTTGCCAGTGGGTGTAAAAACGGCATTGGTAATGCTTTTCGACCTGACCGGCAGGGAGGTCTGCCGCAAACAAATTGATGGGTCTGAAGGCACTCTCGCTATCGACCTTACTAACTTCAAAAAAGGGATCTATCAGTGCGTGGTTAGCGGCGAAAAGAGTAAAGGCTCTTGCAGACTGTTGGTGCGCTAGGAGATTCAAGGATTCAGAGGATTCGAGATTCAGGGGATTCGAGATTCAAGGATTCGAGATTTAAGGAATATTTCTAGTTATAAAGTCCTAATTATTGGTTGTCATTGTAAAATTCAAAGTATTTACACATGAATCACAATCGTTTACTCTTATTGTTATTAACCTTCGTATCAGTATTAATTGTACAAACCGGATGTAAAAAGGATGATAAAGAAGAGAATCCACCAGCGAGTTCTTCGTTGAAAGTTGAGATACTCTTTCCCAAAGCTGATACGATCATCCAAATCTCAGGCAATGCCTCTTTCTTCATAAAAGTGACTCCCTCAGAGTTGCAGAAAAAAGTTATCACAACGGTTTATGTTGATGATAATGTGGGCTACGTTATGCCTGTAGGTGAACCTAATTACGCTTTCAGCGGGATGAAATATGGGGTAGGTAATCATAAAGTCCGGTTTGAAGTTGAAGACCCCAGCAAACGAAAAGCATCTATTGAGAGAGTCGTCTCAGTCTATAAGTATATTCACGTCATCGACTATGTTGATTCGGTCGCCTTTGTGAAGGGCGAGATCCCTAATGGTTGGACTGTCTCACAAGGGGAGATGTCATCGGAAGGGTATCTCGATAACTTCTCTTTAAAGTTAAGCAGTGGAGGTGACCTCAAAATACCTCTCAAATATTACAATGAGGACTTTTACTTCAGTTTTGTTTGTAAAGGCACCGGAACGGTTAACCTCACTACTGACCTGACCTCACTGCCCGTAATCCCCAAAAAGGAGGATATGGGGGAAGGTTGGATCAGACATACTTTTTTACTTACTGAAGCCACTATGGAGGTGAAACTTGCTCAGACATCCGGCTCAATGTTAATCGATAATTTGATCATCAGGAAGCTTGGCGCCCCTTTATTTGATGAAGTTAAATGCGATACCGTTGCCGCATACGACCATTATGCCATCTTCTCAGCCCGGATCAATAGCATTACAGGCAAATCGCTGCGATCGGGTATCTGTTGGAGCAACCTCATTGTTAAGCCTACCATTAATGATAACCATTCAGAGATAACAACAGGTTTATCAAATTTCTCCTTTAACATAAAACCCTTTAAAAAAGGCTCAAAAGCTTACGTCCGTTTTTATACCGTTAATGATGCCGGTATAAGCTATAGCAAGGCATTTGCCATTGGCCCCCCGGAGGTTAGACCCGCTGAGGTTGAATGGAACGGCAGTAATTATGTCTATGCTGATTCTGTTATTCTGCAAAAAGCCAAGGTGGTTGAAGAGTATCTCTCTCCTGTTGTTGAACGGGGCTATTGCATGAGTATTCATGAAAACCCTACTATTAACGATCGCAGGGTTCGTATCACAAGTGCAACTGCTGAGTTTTACGGTGGAATAGGCCTTCTGGATGAGAATCAGACCTATTATGCCAGAGCCTACGCCATCTCAAATGGCGGAGTAGGTTACAGTCAGGCTTATCAGATTACCACAACAGAGATTCAACCTCCGGAAGTCTACACCAGAAAGGCTATCAATATCCGTCGCAGTACAGCTACCTGTCAAGGAAATATATTCTTTACCGGGCAGGGTACTCTGCTCAGACGTGGCATTATTTATAGTCTTAATAGTATGCCCGAACTTGGAGTAGACCCTGAAATATCACTGGCATCTCAGAAGAAGATAATCACCGCTAATCTTACCGGATTACAAGCTAACACTACTTACTACTACCGCGCCTTCGCCGTTAATAGAAAGTATACCTCATTCGGTGAGGTCATGTCGTTTACCACCGGTAATTATGATCTGCTTGATCAGGCAGAAGGGGGACGAATAATCTATCTTGAAGAGGGCGGAAATCATGGGGTTGCCATTGCAGAGGAGGATCTCGGAGCTCCTGTTATATGGGCAGAAGATACCACCATGGTTATCGGAACAATTAATGGCACTTCCGGATTAGAGAATACAGAGCTTATTGCCTCAAAGACCATAGGGGAGGATAATGCGGCTAACCGCTGCTATAACCTCGACCTGAATGGGTACAACGATTGGTTTCTTCCAAGTTTTGATGAGTTTAAAATCTATATGTCTGGTTTGGCACTTTATGGGCTGACTACTGGTAATTATTGGTTGTCAACAGAACGGGCTGCCAATAAAGCTTTGGTTATGAATCTTGGCACAATGACTGCCAAAAACGAAAGGAAATCGAAGCTGAAACAGGTTCGCCCATTCAGGAAGTTCTAAGTAGCCATCTAATTATTTTATTAACCTATTAGAGGAAAAGTCATGTATACAATCAAATATATTCCAGTATTACTAATCACATTTTGGGCCTCGATTTTTGCCTCACAAGCGCAGCTCAACATAAATAGTTACAAATACTTCGGTGGCTCAGGCCTCGATGAGAATCCCTCCTTATCGCAGACCCCCGATGGGGGATATCTGCTGGCCTTTGAATCGACGTCGACTGATGAGGACTGTATTGGAAATCATGGGTCTCGTGATATTGTGATCATCAAGCTTGATGCTAATCGCAATCGGGTATGGAGCCGTTGTTATGGAGGCACTTACAATGAAAAGTTGGGCGATATCTTTATTGATGACCTGGGTCAGATCTATGTCTGTTGTACAACCGAAAGTATTGATGGCGATCTTCCCCCGGAAAGAAAAGGAAGCGCCGATCGTTGGGTCTTTAAACTTCAGTCCGACGGCACCATTATTTGGTCAAAGGTCTATGGCGGTAGTAACGTAGATTATGGTACATGGATATCACAAAAACCCAATAATAAGTTTGTAGTTGGTGGCACAAGCCTCTCCCGTGATAAAGATTTGCCAAACAACTATGGTAAAGACGACTCTTGGGTCATTGAGATTGATGACAATGGTAACTTGCTTCAGAGTCTCTCTTACGGATGCAGTGAGGCAGATCGTGATTTCGCAGGTATCGCAACACGTGATAATGGATTTCTTGCCGGCATTAGGGTGTTGACTGATGATGGGGCAGTGGTTGGCCCTGACCATGGATTGGAGGATCTGTGGTTTGTAAAGTGCGATGATGAGATGACCATTGAGTGGCAGGCTGTGTTGGGAGGCTGGGACTCCGATGATAATATTGGAGATCTGATCGAGGTAACCGATGGGTATATCTTCATGGCAGAAACTGCTTCAGGTGATTTTACCTTAGAGAATGCTCATTGTGTATCATCAGATAATACTTCAAATGTCTTCATTTGTAAGATAAATCAAATGGGCATCAGTCAGTGGGCCAGATGCATTACTTCTTCAATACCGTATCCTGATTTTTATACCTACTATGAGAAGTCAAATTTCGGCAAGAGCCTCTTCCCCAGTGATGATGGGGGCGTTATTGTCTTCTCTCAGAGTTATCAGGATAACTGTACGATTCAGACAGGTCTCTTCTATCCCCATTCTATTCTGGTTTCTAAACTAACCGCAACGGGTGGCTTACAATGGCAGGCGCAATTAGGAAGCTTCTCGCAGTTTACAGTAGCCTCTTATGAGAAGATTGCCGCTGGAGTCTGGCTGGGTGCGATACAGTCTGATGATTTTCAAAAAGGATGTGAAGAGGCTAATCAGGGCTTTGCCAACAATGATATCTGGCTTACCGAATTCGTGGATTGCAACGACTATAAAGCCTCTCTTCCTGAAGGAGATCAATATGTCTGTCTAAACACCAATGGTATAACGCAATATACGACCCATGCAGCTATCGAGCCTAACCTTTACTCCTGGAGTCTCTCTCCGTTTGATGCAGGTCTGGTTGGCAGCAATGACTCGACTACAACTATTGAATGGAGTCCCTCTTTTTCCGGCGAAGCTTATCTGTCTGTTTCACTTGTGACTGAATGCGGGTACTCTCAACCCAGCGATTCACTCTTGATTAATGTACATCGGGATTGCACCGGGATTGATGATTTTCTGACAGAATCGGTAAAGGTTAGCTTTTACCCTAATCCTGCGAGTCAGAGCGCCATTTTGCACTATTCTTTGCCTGAGGGGATCAATATTGCAAGAGTTCATCTATATGATATGAATGGCCGGGAGGTGTTGGTTGACGAGGTAACGGCCTCAGAAAAGACTAAAGTAATAGATATTAGCAGGTTGTCAAGGGGTATCTATCAGTGTACCGTTGAAGAAGAAAAAGCCAGAGGACGTAGTCGTCTGGTCGTCTTGTAAGCTGTAAAACAGCTGTAATTTTTTGGTTAGATTTTGTTGTTTCAGCGGGGGCAGCCTACGGGAGGTCTCCGCTTTTTTGCGATCTCTTAAAACCCCAACCGGATAATGTTTAGGTTTAGTAGAGACGCGATTCATCGCGTGTCCGATTCATCGCGTCTCCGATTCATCGCATCTCCGATTCATCGCGTCTCCGAATGCAGTGAGACGCGATGTGAGACGCGATGAATCGCGTCTCTACAGGGCGTCTATCTAAACCCTGTGTAAATCCGTCTAATCTGTGTCATCAGTGTTCAAAACAATCCGTGGAATCCGTTTAAATCCGTTAAATCCGTGTGCCTATGTCCTGATGCACGAAGTGCATCTGCCTATGTCCCGATGCACGAAGTGCATCTTTTACATAGCTAACCTTATTTCACAACCACCAACCTTCCTACACCCTTCTCACGGCCACTTACGATGCTACACATATACACTCCACCCTTTAAGTTTGCTGTTGGGATTATATGCGTCCCCTCATGTTGCCTTAACTCAGCCGAGTAGATCATTTGCCCACTCAGGTCATAGAGTTCAAGGCTTGCCTTATTCTCTGAGACCGGTAGCGTGTAATGAAGCACACTGCTCTCGTTGGCTGGATTAGGCTGGAAATAGAGTTTTATTGCCTGCATGGCCAGATCTTCCACTCCCGTGCAGTCACGGTGGACTTCAACCTCGAGTGTGTCGCTGGGTTGAATGATACCACACTCAGTATCCAGTCTGACGCTGAGCTTTGCGGTTCCTTCAAAGTTATGATTCCATGTAATGGTAGTGATAGAATCAGTGTTAGATGTTACACCAGCCTCGGCAGGGTCAATAACCCAGAGGTAACCATTAGCGTCAAAGAAGGGGTGGGTAACATACTCACTCGTTGGTTGAAGGTTAACACAAACCCGGGTGTCACCTTCCGGGCGGCTGGTTTTATAATAGGAACAATCTTTTAGTTCAAACGTCCAAATATTATCGGAAAAAGCGTTTACAGGATTGTCACATTGAACATCAAAAGATTTCACACTGTAAGCTATTCCAACCATTACGTAATGTCCATCCTTCAATTTAACACCATTATGACCAAGGTAATCAGAGTTTAATCCTCCTATACATTGTTGCGCCAAAAGGCTCCCTTCCGGTGATATTTTTAACACCCATATATCCCAGTTTTTATAGATTCCATGTTTGCCTATTACATCTCCGTCTTTCGATTCGGTAATTCCAAATAATACAATATTCCCATCTCTTTCAGTGTACATTATTTGAGGCTGATCAAAAAGAGATCCTCCTATATTTTTTTCCCAAATAATGTTTCCAAGAAAATCGGTTTTTACTATCCAAATATCGTCCTTTCCATGCCCCCCTTGTACTTGACCATCATCAGAGTCTAGAATCCCGGCAAAAACATACCCGTCATTAACCTCTATACTCAAATTGGTTAAATCATATCCTGAACCTCCGTAACATTGGGTCCATTCAAGGTTACCTAGAGAGTCCAGCTTAGCAAGGACTCCATCTGCGTTGGTTTCATGTTCTACGCAAGAAAGATTGCCACCTTTATATAGAAAACTACTTCCTGATAATAAAAAGCCTTTATCTGAGGTTTCTATTACTGAAAAAGAATAATCAATATCTTCATTTCCAATGACTGTTTCCCAAATCAATTCACCTTGTGAATTCAGTTTAATTACCCACATGTCATAGTACCCATAGTTCACGCTAACGTCTCCATCATCTGAATTACCATATCCACAGACCACTACTCCGCCATCTGAAGTCAATGTTCCACCAGTACAATAATCAGCTCCACTACCACCTAAAGTTCTTTCCCAAAGAATTTTACCCTCAGGATCTATTTTAAGTACCCATATTACCAATGTTTTCGTGGGATTATTTGAAATATCTCCATTGCTCGAACTTGTACCACCCAATATATAAAAATTTCCGTCTAACGATGAAATGATTCTATACCCAACATCCCCATTACTTCCCCCATAAGTTTTCTCCCAAATTAAATTTCCACTTAAATCTGTTTTAATAAGCCAGACATCATCAGAGCCATGAAGGGATGAAACATCTCCATCATTAGATTCAGTACTTCCAAGTAAAAAATAGCTATTATTGTACAAGCAGACGTCTTCTGCTGTCTCACCCTTACTTCCTCCAAAACAGTTCTGCCAACCCAAATGCCAGGACTGACCGATTACAGTCACATTTAGTATTAATCCAAAAAATAATAATAGTAGCTTTTTCATAGGTTCTATTTATTAAGTGCTGCACCAAGATATTCGGTGCAGCACTTCTGATGTCATATTGTTAACGACTTATTATCAGTTTTCCTGATTTAGTCAGACTTTTAGTAGTTATAGTATACAGATATAGTCCTGCATCCAGGTCTCTTAAATCAATAAGTTTTTGACCTTCCGTTCCGGTAACTGTAATAGAACGTAGTTGTTTGCCCTGAGCATCCATTATAGTTAGTAAAGCCTCCTTCTCATTTAAAGGAAGAGTGTAATGAACTGAGGCCCACTGATTGGCAGGATTCGGCTGAAAATAGAGTTTTATTGCCTGCATGGCCAGATCTTCCACTCCGGTGCAGTCGCGGTGGACTTCAACCTCCAGGCTATCGCTGGGTTGAATGATCCCACACTCGGTATCCAGTCTGACGCTGAGTTTTACGGTACCCTCGAAGTTAGGATTCCATGTGATGGTAGTGATAGAATCAGTGTTAGATGCTACACCAGCCTCGGCAGGGTCAATAACCCAGAGGTAACCATTGGCATCAAAGTAAGGGTGGGTAACATACTCACTCGTTGGTTGAAGGTTAACACAAACCCGGGTGTCACCTTCGGGGCGGCTGGTTTTATAATAGGAACAGTCTTTTAGTTCAAA